>Ga0193717_1000126_pt1 | contig 74450 bp, 76 predicted proteins | sample U2c2metaG_FD_145900 | JGI IMG/M metagenome (GOLD analysis project Ga0193717, IMG submission 145900) | Soil microbial communities from a riparian zone of the East river system, Colorado, United States - U2c2 | ecosystem: Environmental > Terrestrial > Soil > Riparian zone | place: USA: East River... | reverse complement strand
GTAACCTTAAATTCACGATATCTTAGCGAAGCTCTTGCGGTGATCGATGGCGACACGGCCGTATTCCGTTTTAGTGGCAAACTTGCACCCTGTGTTTTAACGACTAAAACCGATGACGTAAACTACAAGCATATTATTATGCCGCTAAAAAGCTAGAGGAATATGCCTCCGATAAAAACTATTCGTGTGCAGAACGTCCGCGCTCATAAAGAGTATCAGCTTGATCTCTCCCCGAACGTGACGGTCATTACCGGTCCTAACGGGAGTGGTAAGACATCAATTATTGAAGCTATATACATTGCCCTTAGGGGGTCTTCTTTTAAAGGTAGTGATAACGACGTACTACGCCGGGATCTGAACTGGTACCGGATAGATGTTACTAACGACGACGAAGAAGTGAGAACGGTTAAGTTTGAATCTGAGCGTCAGACAGGCCGTAAGCAATTTGAAGTCAACGGGAAAACGCATTACCGCTTGCCACACCAACACCGGTATCCTGTGGTTTTATTCGAGCCAGATGACCTGCGTTTATTGAATGGCTCTCCGACGCGCCGTCGGCAATTCATAGACACTCTTATAGGCCAAATTGACCCAGAGTATGTAATAGCTATCAGGCGCTACGACAGAGCCTTAAAACAGCGTAATACGCTCCTGAAAACACAAACGGACGCGGATGCCCTATTTGCATGGAATATATCCCTCAGTAAGTACGGGGCGTATATTATATCTAAACGCCTTGCCTTTATTGATAGGATCCAACAGGAACTCGGCGACACGTACCGCCATATTTCACATACAGAGGATAAACTTGGTATTACCTACTCGCATCCCGCATATAAAGGATCTATCGAACAGAAACTTTTATCCGAACTTGAAACCTATATGGAAAAAGATAAAATCCTCGGTTTTACCTCGACAGGTCCTCACCGGCACGATGTGCTATTTGCCTTTAATGACTCCCCCGCGCTGCAGGGTGCATCCCGGGGTGAGATTAGGACTATTATCTTAGCGCTTAAGTTCATAGAAGTCGCGATTATAGAATCAGCGCTTGATAAGCGGCCGATTATTTTACTTGACGATGTATTTAGCGAACTTGATAAAACCCGCCAAGCGGCTTTAATTGATAAGTTTACTAATCACCAAACAATTATCGCAAGCGTGAACGCGGTGACCAAAAAAGGTAAGATTATTGAGTTAGCTGGTTAACGGCGTTTAGTACGCCCGCCGGAACGTCTTTGAACTCTGTGCTTGTTAGGGCAAGTTCGGGTTTCTGAACCACTTTCCAGGTGCCAGCTTCTTTATGGAGAATGATGCGGTAAAAATCCATTTCGTTGCGGGTATCGGTGTTTTGCGTAAGGATTGCCCCAAACCATTCACCGTGTCTGTAGAGTGTTCCTTGGTCGATTGAATAACTTTGAGCGATGAGCGGGAATGCCTTCTTGGCTGCCGCGGTGATCGCCGCTTGTTCGCCGGCAAGGGCTTTTTTCAAGAATTCAGATGAGTAATCCGGATCAAGGGTTATATCCAAACTATCACCTTCGATGCTAAATGGAATTTTATCTTTTGATACTTTTTCACCGCCAGGGATAATATAGTAGTTGCCATCCTGAAGTGATATTTCGCCAGCTGCCGTGAGTTTTTTAATTTCCTCACCCTTTTCCTTAAAGACGGTCGCGCCCGATACATCCGGGCTAAATGCTACGGATATTTTATGGAACGATGCAAAATAGATAATTCCAACAACTCCCGCGATAGCAATTAAGACAATGACAACTGCGATAATAATACGATTTTTCATAATGAGAATGGATTCTTGTAATTATTAAAGTTAATTTTGAAATCAGCCGGGTTATAGCCCCATTGCACTATCTGATAGATGGCTGCTTGGCGATACCCTTCACCTGCGTCGATCTCGAGGATGATTGATTCACCCGTCGGGTCATCCGGATCTGACCTGTAGCCTATGGAATAAAGGAGACTATCTGTCGGCAACTGTTTAACGATCGGGTTCTTCTCACGGAAAGATTCACCCTGTTTCTGTGCCGATTCGCCCGCCTTTGACTCTACCTCCGTGTAGGCATCCTGATTATCGGTAGCCCACTTGTTCGCTTCGTCCGATACGGGGGTGAGCGGTATTGGGATAGACTGACCTTCTAGTTTGTCTATGATTGATACGGTGCTTGAGAAGTCCGCAAATCCCTCTTTGGTAGCTTTAATTTTATACTGCCCTGCTTTTAGGTAGACCGTTCCGGGTGAGATTTTTTCATCATTCAGCGTTATACTGGCGCTGCTTGGCGCGGCGACAATGTTAACGGCAACCTTCCCCTGGTTGATAATCGTGGTATAGATAAAATAGCCAACAATAGAAAGCAGAACGATACCGGCAAAAACGAGGACTATTTTTAAGTTTTTTGATGTATTATTTTCCATAACTATGCCTTCTTCCTGAACCAGGTTACCGAACTTGATGTTGGATTTTCGTGACCGGCCATTGGTGCTCGCCAGCTACTACCACTAAAGCTTACTGATGCTGAGGCGACTTTACTGTCAAAACCAGGAATTGTTCCCGCCCATACGAACGTATGACCAGGACTAAAGGCAACATCCCCTGGCTGTAGCGTGGCGGCATTAACGTTGCTCCCGAGTGCCTGCCAGTTTTCAGATGCCCATTTCTCTTGGGAGGTTGTGTTACCACCCTTGGCGCTATAATTGTATTTTGGTTCGAATCCGCTATCGAACATTAGCGTAGTGACAAACCCACCACAGTCTACGCCGGGATATTCAAGTCCGCCTACGTAGCGACCCTCTGACTGGGCTTTTTTAATAGCTGTTTCGTACTCGGGCTTTTTATTCGTATAGACCGGAGGGTGATATTGTGGCCAGGCATACGCTAATATCGTTGCGGTAAGATCACCCCCGGTGAATGCTGCGCCGTCACTAGAACACTTTCCTGAAGTACCTGTAATTCTGACTGCGCTACCGTCGGGTGCTGCCTTGCCGGTAAGGGCGGTATATACTTCGAGTGAAAACGCGCCGCGTTGCTGTAAAACGAAGTCTGCCGTATCAGCCGAAACCTCGAAGTTATTGTGCCAAAAGACCGTCGCGTTTTCTATTGCCGTCCTGGGTTTGCCGTCTATGGTTTTCGCCACTTGTTCCATCATGGTCGTCCATTCATTGGCACCTTTAGTGCCAAATCCTTGTCCTGCGACTTTGCTACTCACCTTTCGCGCATTACTTTCTTGGTAAAGATAGCTAAGCTGGAAACCAAGATCGGAAACAGCAACCCCTTTGGCTAGGGCGGCTTTTTCCAGATTAGTTCGGCGAGGTCCGGTCCACTGCACAATACCATAGCCACCCCCACCACTTTCGGTGGCTGAAGGGTCAAACTTTTCACCAGCCTCTTGCCGGATGTTACCCATCAAGCCGGCTGCCTGCTCTTCGCTTAGTGCCCTGTCTTTAGGTAGGTTGCCATCAAGACCCCTAAGGAAGTTCCAGATTTTTGATCTGTTATCGTCACCAAGCAACTTTTCGCCGCTACCTGCGGAGTTACTGGCAGCCTTACATCCACCTTCACCATAGAATAGAACATCATTAGAAGAGTCATACGCTTGGTCGCGCGCCGCTAGGGCTTCAAGCGGTTGAAATGAGAAAATGGCAATAAAAAGTACAAGGAGTAAACGCCTAGGTATTTTTGATGATATTTTCATTAGTTTACTCCCTTAATGTAAGGTAGGCTTGATCTTGTAGCTGTATTTGATAACCAACTTATTCCACTAGGAATCAGTTCAAGCTGCCATGTTTGATTTTCCGTTCTTGTGTCGGTCGGCGTGTTTACTTCGACTGTCAAATACACGATGACACCAACAACCCCCGGCTTTCCCGTGTCGTACCAGCTTGTTTCTATAGGGGTGACATCACCGGTGCTATATCCAGGCGTGACGATAGGAGGCTGATCGGTAATAACGGGACTTGAGGATATGAAGAATCTCTTAAGACGATCCTGGCGGGCTACGGAGGTTTCGTCTGCCGGTTGGCTCACGTATGCCTGTGCTGCCTGTCTGCCATTTGCGAGCATGGATGCTTTGACTTCTTCGGAATACTCCGTGCCTACGTGATCAGTTCCGCTGTGTTCTTCGGAGTCTGAGTCGGATGGTTTTGGCTGTACGGGCTGTGGTGTCGTAGGGGTATTGTTCGCAGAAGGTTCGGGGGATTTGTTGTTTGCGATATTTACCACTAATAGGCCAATTACCCCTGCGGTAACGACTATCCCTGCTAGGATAATTTTCATACGAGTAGTCATTAGAACGAAACCCCCATTTTCTGCATGAATGCTGCCGGATCTATAATTGTCCCGTTCTGTTCTACCTGGAAATGGAGATGGTAGCCTGTTGAGTTACCCTGGGTTCCTACGTCCGCGAGTGGTTGCCCGGCTGTTACGGTTGCTCCCTCTGTTATTCCCGGCTTAAGCCCCGAGATATAGTAGTGCATGTATTTTGTTATGATGCCACTACCGCAATCAATGGTAATAATGTTAGTCGTCGAGTCATTATTGCCATTCATGCCTATTTTTCTAATCGTTCCATCGCAGGCCGAAGAGAAAACCCCTCTTCCTGCCAGGTCGATGCCCGTGTGGTTCGGACCAAAACGATTAGATATTCTGTAGTCGAATGTCGCAGGGGTTTTCCAGACACCGGTCGGAGTGACCGTTCCCGTATCGGTAGTTGGCGCGTCAGCGGCAACTACTTCGTCGTCCATGCCACCAATGACGGAATTATCCAGGTAGAATAAGGAGAACATTGTGTTTCTGTGTCCGTCGGGGCCGTTACCCTGGATACACTGTTCCCCGGTGTCGGAGTTTTCTTCCGTGTACGCGCCAATGGATACGCTCCGGTCAATACAGTTCTCGAGATATTTTCCGTACGGATTACTTTCATCAAGAGGATCTCCGGTGACAAGATCGGCGTATGGCTCCATGAATTTCTGTACTTCTTCCGGATCTATAGCTAATGCTTCCGCGCTCAGTCCATGCTTGATGCTGCACCCTGCGGTGGTCGCAATGTTTAGCGCGCGGTATTCACTGTCCGGACAAATCGTGAACTGGGCTGGGCTGTTGTCGATAGCTCGTGATACTGGGCTTATTAGTGATAATAACGAGGATTGCGCTACTCCTAGCGTACTCAATACTCCTCCTCCGACTGTCGATAATTTGCTGGAGTATGGAAGGAAGCTAGAAACAATCGATCCTAAGAATGTATTTTTACTCGTTGGATCAAACGGACTTCTCTCTAACCGATCGACGGCGGCATATTGCTGCTGGATATCCGCTGTAAGGTTGCCATAATCGGATGCCTGCTGAGGTGTGGTAGCAGGAAGCCCACGAGTTTGTGACGCGAAGTCGTCTGATGCGGCAGCACCCGATGACAGGTAGTTTCCTACCTCGTTACTGTTTTCTCCTCCATTAATAACCCGACCTGCTGCAATGGCAACCAGTTTTGGCGTAAGGGTCGCTATGGCAATCCCCAGGGCTATATTAACGGCAGTTTGTACGGCTATTCCCCATCCAAGGGTTGCTCCACCGGAGAAGAAGGCGATAACAGCACCCACGATTGCCGTACCGAAGATAATCGTTTGCCCCCAGCCGCTTTTAACAAATTTACAGGCAGCATCAACTTTTTCCGTCGTAGCATTGTTGCCACCAATAAACTGAAGGATGCTTCCGAATGTCGTGCCTTGCATGGTTTGGCCTACGACATACCTGAGGAGCTCCTCGTTAGTAGATACTTTCTCGGCGTCAGTATCGTTAAGTCCTCCTGCTGCATTATTACCCCCAGCACTTACGCCGTTTCCAGTGATATTGAGGTCAGTTCCCACATTGTTGCTCGGAAGGACGTTTATATCACCGTAGGCTGCGTTTTTATAAAGTCCGGCGTCAGTGGCGGTCTGGCCTTGGCTATTTGGACTATTCTGAAGTTTTTCACCCCAGAATTGAATGACACTTGGCTGTGCGGCAAGCGCCGTGATTGAATCTGCTGAATTCGCAAAGGAGAACCAGCCGCGTGCTAATTGTAATTTTCCAAGCCATTTACCAGCAAATGCCGCCGCCCGAATAATTGTATAGCCGCTACAAGCGCTATCTACGGCACCCAGTCCGAGCGCGGTAGAGGTAAGGATTTTTTTGAGTGAGCCCTTTGCTGTTGATTTACCTATGTCTTTCAGTTCTTTTTGTTTTTGAATCTCAAGATCGGCATCCGAGACATCTTTAAGGATATCGTTATATTTTTCTTCGGTAATTACCTCTGGTGGTGATTTGCTCGTGTCGTAAAAGGTCTTGTGGCCAGTAGAATCTTCTTGAACGTCAACGTTCGCTTTTATTCTGATGCCAGCGTCACCACTAGCCGCATCGACGAGCTGCTGGTTCATCTGTTCCTTCGATTTGCCTTCGCCGTCAATATTTCTTTCTTTTGTAATCTTGACCTTATCGGCAAATTTTTGGAATATCGCGTCACTAAATGCCGCGAATCTGGGATTATACCCCTTCATGAGGGCGCGTCTAAAGCTAGGATCATTCTTGACTGCCGCTTTGAGGTCTTTGGCGGCGTACTCCTTCCCCTCGTACGTAAAACTCTCGGCTTTCATACGAGTACCGAAAAGTGTCGTTTTGCCATTAACGGTAAACCCTGCTTTTTCTAACTTCTCGACCTGTTTGCTTGACATGGTCTTTAGCTTACAGCGAAGAGTGATTACGCCACACGAGCCGGAAGTGATGTCGTTATCGATCTTTTTTTGCAGGATGTAGATTGACCGGACATCCATCGCGGTTACCTGGTCGTTAAACTTATCGAGTAACGTATTTCGCATCTGTAGCAGCAGGGTCGCGGGAGAGAAAAGAAGCGTAAGAATTGACCCGCCACCCAAAATCGTACCGATTATGAGAATAAGCGGCGACCGTTTTCGAAGTCCTTTTATGAATCCACTAGCACGTCCGGATGATTTACCACCGCTGTCACCGCCACTAACCTTATTAGCCCAAGGTTCGTCTTCTTCGTGTTTTGCCTCTTGGATATTCGAGTTTTTTTCGTTAGAGCCTGATGTCGCTGATTCAGGATTGCCATCGGACTTTGCTGAATCATTGGGACGAGGCGCGTAGGTGGGAAATTGTTCAGCTGCATGTAACTCACCAGGATTATATCTATTATCCTGTTCTTCTCCTGAGTCGCCGTTGCTCTGGTCTTCTCTATCAGCCATAAACTGCCTTCATTATACGCTATATCCACCAGGATCCATGTAGCCACTATTTGCTGGGGGTTGATTGTCTGGTTGAGGTTGCTGTGCCGGAGCTTGGGGCTGAACTCCGCCGGGGTTGGTCGTAATAAGCCCTTGTTCGGTCTGGCTAGCAACGATTTGAATATGAACATGGCTTTGACCGGCAAAGAATAACCCCTGCCCTACGGGGAAGTTGGCGAGACGCTTTTTCTCTTCCTCGGTCAATTTAAATACGTCGGACAGGACGTCTACGGCGCTTGACGATTGCTTCAAAAGCAGCTGCATTGAAGAGTTGGCTACAATCGCTCGTCCCATCTTGCTTCCCATGAAGTCTTCGACGTCCTGCGTAATCGTCGTTAGTCCCAAAAAGTACTTACGGGCACGTTTGGCTAGGCTGAACAGGAAGTTTGCCGAATCATCATATTTCATCAGCTGCCATGCCTCATCCACGATGAGCATTCGCTTTCGCTGTTCGCTACGGGTAATATTCCAGATATGTGACAGAACGATGTACATGGCGACTGGACGCAGTTCGTCCTCGAGGTCGCGAATGTTGAATACCACCATGTGGTTATTGATATCTATATTTGACTGCTGGCTAAAGATCCCGGCAAACGTACCTGTCGTATATTTGCGTAGACGCTGGGCTAGCGCAGGACCAGTGCCACCCATGTGAAGAAGCGTGTCGTATAGGTCAGACACCGTTGGCGGTGTTGAGTTGTGCGTTAGCGGATCACTCGTGATACCAGCACGGGCATAGGTATCGATCAATCCTTGGTCGAGGTCGGCTTCTTCTGCTGGAGTAAGCGCTGCCATCAACTGTCCTGCAGCCGTCATCTGGCTTCCGCCTAGCATCAGGCGCAAGAGTCCATGAAGGGTGACAAGGTTAGCACGAAGCGCGTCATCGGCCTCGTCGCTGTCGATAACGCGGGGCAGGTCAAACGGATTAATACGGGTGTCAGCGTTCAGGCTAAGGCGAATATAACTTCCACCAACGGCGTCGGATAGTTTTTGATATTCGTTTTCCGGGTCAATGATTAATACGTCCGACCCGATCATCATGCTTCGAAGAGCTTCTAGCTTAACGGTGAATGACTTACCCGCACCAGACTTTGCGAAGACGACCATATTGGCATTTTCCAAGCTAAAGCGGTCAAATATAACCAGGCCGTTATTGTGCATGTTGATACCGTAGAGCACGCCTTTTTCCTGGGTAAGATCAGCCGACGTAAACGGAAAGCTTGTTGAGATGGCGCCCGTGTTCATGTTGCGGCGAATCTGCAGCTGGTCGGTCATTTGCGGGATTGTACTGTTAAGTCCCTGTTCTTGCTGTGATGATGCGACTTTGCTAAAGATCAGCTGCTGCCCGAACAGCGTCTCGATTTTGTGTTGCACGAAGCTAAGTTCATCTAGGCTGTCGGCATACAAGGTGACGTAGAGTCCGTAGCGGAAGAAACGCTCAGCGCCTACTTGCAGCTGGTCGCGCAGTTCCTCGGCGTCTTGCAGCGCCGCTTGAAGACCCGGGTCACGCGTCCGGCCCTTTTCGCTGTTGATCGACATTGACGCTTCAAGCTGAGTAACTTTTTTACGAAGGTTATTAAGCACTACTTGGCTTTCAACCGGATATACGAACATGCTGATATCGAGGACTTCATCAATATTGATGAGCGAGCTCAACCAGCCGGTGTAAATTTGCCTAGGATAGCCATAAATATATAGTGTCCGGCCGTACTTCGTGCCAAGGCGAAAGTGACTCGCGTGAATTTCAAGGCTGCTCGGTGCGATCAGATCACGAAGTGTCGTCATTCCCTTTAGGAATGCCTGTTCTACTTCGGCTTGTTCGCGGGCGCGTTGCTGGGCGGCAATATCAACTGGATCAAGTTTTTTTGCCATGATTACATGCCCCCTTCTTGTAGGTGTGGACGTGGCGCTTCACCCGTACCTTTTCTGACGTATGTCGAAGTTACCTTTTCGAAATCCCCTAGGGGTTCGCGAACGGCCGTATCGGGGTTGTACATATTATAATAAAGCTCACCTAATTCTTTGGTGTTAAGCTGAACGCTTTTGACGCCAAGCTGGAATAGTCCGCTCATGACAGAATCAACGCGGTTTTTAATTTCATCTTTTGCTTTGCCATACGAAACCTTATCGATTTTAGTCGCGGTTGTTTTTGGTTTTGAAAATAGTTTTCCAAAAATACCTTTACTTTGTTCAACGAAATTATTCAAATCCCCTGCCGGATAGAATGGGATCGCAATGAAAAAGCTCTTGTCCATAATATTTGCTTCTTGTGATAAAACATCGATGAAATTAATGTAGTCATCCATCAATACGTTTAGCAGCATGTTGTCTTGCGAACGACGGATCGTTACCAGCCGGTCAATGTAAGGCCCGATATCAACCCGCTGAGAGCGGATAAAAATTTGTATTGGAAAGTACAGTGCGTTTAGGAAGTTTTGATAGCTAAACTCAACGCCTTCGCGTTCGCGGGAACTCATCAGATCGAAGTTGATCGACTTACAGGCAACGACCGCCCTAAAGCTCCCGTCGCTCATAATCACCATGCCATCCCTTATTTCGGAGATAAGCAAACTATTCTGCGTCGTATTCACACTCGCAGGTTTTGGAGCTGTCCCGTTTGCAGTTTGCGCCTGTGGCGGCTGCTGAGGAGGAACACCCGGGGTGACGGCACCTATAGGCGCGGCCTGAGGTTGTTGGTTACTTGGAGGCACTTCCCACTCTTTTCCTTTTGACTTATGTATCTATTCTAACGCAAAGAGATAATAACTTCATCTTCTGGAAGTTTTTCTTCCTTTTGATGAATGCGGTTAGCTTCATGCGCAATTGTCTCGATAGATAAATCGGAGTTATTTGCAAGGTTTATTATATCAGGTGATACAACCTTTTCGCTAGTGATTGTAGGCGGATTTGGCGCAACGGGGGCAGGCTGCGGAGGAGCTGTTACGACTGGAGCTGCCTGGGCTGGTTTTGCTGGCTGACTACCGAGTGGGTTAATAACCGTCTGGTGCATCGAATTAGGATAAGGATTGAATGTTACTGAAGGATCTACGGCACTTGCTACAGGGGGTGTGGGCGTCAATGTAGCATACGGATCGGCAACTTGCGGGATCGATGCCTGCATTGTGGGCGGTTGTTGCATGCGCGCCATCATTTCCTGGTGTCGTTTTGCATCTGACTGACTAATCATGCTGTCAAATGACTGCGCTACGCCACCCGAACTATCTAGGATATCTTCCGCCTGCTGCGCTTCAAAATAGGCGTCATTTTGCATCGCGGTATCGACTGCTGGCGTACTGACGCCTCGAACAGCCCAACCTTGTGTGTCGACGATATCAGCTAGATAAGATAACCGTTGCTCGGCTTCGCTTTGAGACAGACTTTTAGACCGTTGAATTTCAACGACTTTTGGCGCAGTAATTTCGACGAGCGATTGAATACCATCGGGCTGCCACAGGCGTTTTCGCGGTTTTAAGTAAAACGATACGACTGCTGCAAGATATGTTTCCATTGGCTGGTCTTTTTTGAGCGGCAATGCTAACGCTCCAAAAAAGATAATTACCGGCAAAGGAATAATCGCAAGTGGAATAAATAATTGACTCAGTCCCCAGGCGAGCGCAATCGAAATCGCCGCGATGATCAAATAGATAAATTGGCGAAAGCTAAACGGCCCGATGAGCTTGTCGTCAGCTTCGACATCTTGGGGTACTTTATACACTGCCATTGTATAATCTATTCTAACCTATTTATGGCGTTCTTAGTCTATTCATAACAACGTCCAAAGAAGCGACCTGTCGTCTTTCAAGTGTAGGCTCGCGCTGTGGATCGGAATTTACACGGATGTTTGGGTTGGCAGGATCGGGATCACCGATTAGCTTATATAGCGAGGCGTAGGCGGCTTGTTTGGTCGGTACGTCCAAATGATCTAGTTTGCCACCATTGGCCATAGACACGAGGTGGTTCATTTCATCTACGTCCATACCAGCAAACTTCTCACCAGCACCCTTCTTGTCAGTAAGAAACTTAAGACTCATCTGATCCATCTTAGCCATACGCTGTTTCGATCCGTTAGGATTGAGTACGGGTTGTGTTATGGTTAGGTTATCAGCGCCCTTGACAGGATTTCCGGCCGCATCGCGTACGGGTTCCATCACCAGATCGGTGTAATCGCCAGAACCCATATTCGTAAGTTCTGATTGAGACATGCCCTTTGGTTTAAGTTTTGAGGACTTCCAACCAGACTGTGCCATTTGCTGAACATCTTTAATCTGATGCGCCCGGGCATTATCTTTATCATCCATTTCCGCACGTTCCGTACCGAGTTCGGCCACAAAATTGGCGAGATTCAGTTGTGTTTCAGAACGGCCATTTTCTGTTATTTCAAGCATGGCAGCGCTAAGTTCAGCGGTCGACATCTTCTTTGCGCCACCTGCTCTTTGATCTTCTTTAACTTTTGCAAGAATCTGATCACCATTCTCTCCTGAAGACCCGTACTGTCCCTTTATGCGTCCAACGTTCTCCATAAATTCTTTACGTACGGCATCTTGGGCCGCGGCCTTGATAGCTTCCTTGTCACCTGTAGGTCCAGCGATTTTTACGACGAAAGATGGATCGGTCGTTGCTCTTTCCGCCCTATAGCTTTGCTTTTCTTCAGCAAATGCTTTTTTAGCATTCGCAGCCTGATCTTCTTTTACTAACTTTCTTTGTTCGCCCCAGCCCGCACCTTTTTGGATGCCTATTTTTTGACCTACGAAAGCGGCGGTTCCTAGCGCACCCGACATAGCGCCACGGGTTCTTTTGAACCTGCTTCCCTCGTTGCCCCTAATATTCTTAGACGCCTCACGGAACATGTTTGTACCTCCTAGACGGCGAGTAGATGCTATGTCTTGCCGTTTATCACGGTAACCCTCGGCACCTTTTTTTAGACGGTCAAATGGTCCTTTATTCGGATTATTTACGATGCCGCCAAATCGGTTTAATAACCCGCCGGCGGTTTTCATGACTACAGGCGTGATCGCCAGTGGAAGGATGGCAATTAACGCGCCCATGATCTGGATTACGACCTTGTAGTCTCCGGACGCACTATTGCCTACGATCGTAGAAGCCAGTGCGGACGCCCCAAATATTAATGCGATGATCGGATACATTAATAGCAGTGTCTGGAATAAGCCCTTCCACTTATTGAACAATGATTCAGTATTAGGCAAGAGGTACGCGACAAATGCAAGCGGAGAAATGACGACAAGGAGGATAATGAGCGCCTGTCGAAGAGTTAGTACCAAAAATACCGTCACAATAGCCATGAGCGCAGCAACCAGTGCCGGTAGGAAGGCAGAAAGGGTGACATAGAAGGCTGCGCCAAGAGCGATACCGCCAGCTAATATAAAACCGGCTGCGCCCGCCCAGCCTTTACCTGTTGTAGCATCGCCAAAATTAGGGTCGGGCAGCTGTCCTTCAATATTGCCAAACAACCCGTACAGAGAAGACCCCGAAATATTTGACAGGTCTATTGCGATAGCACAGACCCAATACGAAATATTCACCAGTATCGCGGCTATGATCAGTCGGGGTAACATTTTTTTGATACCGTAATTACTCACACCTACGTTTGTAAGCTGGGAAAATATAATTATCAGAAAAGCTATAACAAACGCGACATTGGCAAAGTTACGCATGATCACCCAAGCGTTATATATGCCTGCCGTGTTGCCGGTTGTCATTAAGGGTTGAACAAGTAATAAACTTGCGACAAAACCATACGCACCGTCTACTATTTTGGCGAGGAAATTAGTCACCGGACAGACAATCCAGCCTATGCCCTCAACGGCACAGGTCGTTTTGTTTTCATCCCCCGTAGCGGCATTTGGATTCACCGCTTCCGTTAGCTTGCCTGCCGCAACTTTATCCCTGCAGAATTTTTGATCTGCTGACGTAAACCCATCTATATAGCTTTTTTCGCAGGCATTCCAGCCAGCAAGACATTCGCTTTGCTGCTTTCCGGCGGTCATTATACAAGCCTTAACCGCCTCACATCGGTTCCTATTTTTTTCAAGGTCCGTGCCCGATGTGTAGTACGTATTACAGTTAACGGATGCATAGGGTACCTCGGAACCATCATTCTGTGACGGACCGTTTTGCGTATTTGAAATGACGAAGCTTGTGTCGAGCGGCATAACAGGAATACCGCGACCACAGTTGCTATATACCAGCGATCCCTTGCTATTGTTCTCGGTTACGGTAATCGTGATGGTAGATTTACAACCATTTTCCGTGGTCTCGCCTTTATATATGTTACTAGTACCTTCTCGGATAAAAGTGACAATTCCGTTATTGGCTTTTCCTGAGGCAGTTTGAGGAAGATAGCCGTTCGTTCCCTCGATACGTTCAGCAGTTAACCAGTTGTACGTTTCGCCCGTAGCTGCTGCCGGAGGGGCACTAAAGATAACCGACAGGCTAGCGACGGTAATTATCAAGCCAAAAAACGCTAATAATTTTGTTTTCATAGTACTTACGCTAAATTATGCCGCATATTGAACAAAATGAAAAGCTCGCCATGTGGCGAGCTTTTCGAATTCATCTAATCTATGGTTAGTTAGCGGGTGTTTTGTTAGGTTCGGAAATATCCATACTAATAATTTTCCATGTTTCGGATCCATCAGTATTTTCTACTTTAGCGACAGAGATATCCCACCTGGCGATACTCTTGTCTACTTCCTCTGTAATACCCAGATCACCACCGGGTTCTGATCGCATTTTTCCTATCGCATTTTTATCACCGTTATCTTTGTAGGTAACTTTCGGTGCTACGAATGATGCAGCCCCGTCTACCTCAATTTGTTTATTCAGCGGAGAGTCAATGATGTAGATTCTTTTGTATTCATTAGCATCGGTATCACCTTTTGCTCGTCCTACTCCCCAGTTCCTAATTGTGTCGGCATGACCTTGGGTTTGTACTTCACTCCAGGACTTGGCTGAGTTTGCTGAACCAGGTAGTACTCGGGCGTCGCCGACTTTAATAATGGCATCACTGTAAGCGGCATCATAGAAGCTTGCTGCCGCGCGCCTTCCGCCTGTTATTTGTCCGGTGTTAGGATCAGTAAGCGAGTAAGTGTCATACCAACTATTTTCCTCAACTGTATTCCCTGAATTAACCCAGTTGTTTAGCCGGTCTTCTATAATCACGGATAGAGCTTCTTCAGAAGTTTTGTATTTTGCGGTGTCGATCTCGAGTACTTTTTGAGCTTCATCAATACCTTCGTATACTTTGCCGTCGAGAACAAACCAGAATTCTTCTGCTGTATGGGCTGTCTCCGCCTTGTAGCTTGCAACCTTAGCAGGATCTAGCTCGCTAAGGGGTACGCCGACCATCTTAGCATCAGGGGCTTGTTCAGAAGCACCTGGAGTTTCAATAGGAGTTGCAGCGGTTTCGCCGGGTGTTACGGGTGCAGTAGCGGTAGGTCCGACATGAGGCTCTGTGCTAGTGCTGCTTTTTTCACCGCCTTTAAGAACACCAAAGTATAAACCTGCTGCAAGGGCTGCAGTACCAGCGGCTGACCCTAGGCCAATGAGCAGACCGCGATTCCTGCGCGGATCTTTATCCTCTGCACCGTTAAATTTGTCAGGATCATCAGGACCACCGTTATTTGCCTCTGACAGTGGAGGTAGATTGTTTTTTTCAATAAATGGACCGCTTGATTGCTCATGAGTTCGGCGAAGATTCACATGCATACTTGGGTTTCCTTTGTGCGACGACGGCACTTAATCATGTTTGTTAATACTCATTACTATACATCATATGTGTAAAAAATGCAAGGGGTCGGTATTAAAGTCAAGACACCAGATGTAGTGTTTATGTTACACATAAAAAATGTAACATCTAGAGCAATATAAACTGCTTAACCTAGCTTAATTATCTAAAATATTGTTTATCATCACCAGACGAGTGAAGTGAATTCACTATTCTGGTGATGAGGACAGAGGAGCGGTGAGACTCTTCTGCACTCATCACCTTGCGGGGTGTGTGTAGCGAGCCTTACTTCGAGCGAGCGGCGTAGTTTCGTGTCGGATCGATGATCCAACCCGGCCTCCACTTCTTTACGCCTTTGTCGGCGAGGACCGCAGCTACGATCCTGGAATCGCTAATCAGGGGGCATCCACTGGGGAAATTCCTCCGTAGTCTTGCTTTGTCGCCGCGATCCTTCTCGTCGTAGATGTAGAGACCCTGAAGGTCGGTCTTGCCGGTGAGTCCCGGGTATTCAGCCCAGTCCCCGTCCTTGATATGCAGAATCCCGTCACGAATAAATCGGACGATCATCTTTTCTGCCCCTTCGCGCTGTTCGTCGTCAGACTGAATCTGAACAGCACATCCCTTCAGAAGGTCGATGCAGCCGTATCCGGTCGCCTCGGCGATCTCGTAGTTCAGGCGGAAAAAGGCTGCCTCGTCAATCTGGCGAGCTCCACGTGGGTAGACACGCACGAGATCGACCCAGTCAGCTCTCTTGTGCCAAGGAAGCAAGAATTGCTTTGCGCCCTGCGCTTCAACTTCCCTGATTCTCTCGCATATCCTCTCTAGGAGGACTTTACGTGCATTCTCCGCCGTATCGTCTTTGTCGTCGATAGGAGGAGGCCAATCACTGGAAGTGGCCACCAGGACTCCTCTGTCTTGTTAAGGGGTTGTTCGAATAAACGAATAACCTTGCTCACGGGTGTAAGCAAGGTTATTATACTATTTTATTAGATATAAAGCAATGGCCCTACCAAGGGATTAAGAGAACCTGGCTTTTTCCTCGGGCGTTACGTTTTCTGGAACTGTGTCCAAAAGCGTTTGAAGTTGGTGGCGAACATTGTCTTTAATGCGACCCTTATAAAGAGGATCATTAAGGGCTCTCCACGCGTGGTTACTAAAGCCTTGAACCTGGGCTTCGATGTGTCCGCGTAGTTCGGCGTCCATATGCATCGTGTTACCGTCATGAGCAGCAAGTGCCGCCTCGACATATGTTTGGACTGCGTCTACGTCGATGTCAGCTAATACGTCAGGTGCGATCTTACCTTTGGCGATAGCATCCTGAGCGGCGCCCTTGGTGAACTTATCAGGAGATGTGAAATACCCGGATTTTATCTGATCTAGAACAGTTCCACCCGCGAAGCTTGTCTTCCTGCTTAAGCCGGCTTTAGCCCAGGCAGATGCAACCGTGGTTCGGTAGTCGTACAGTTCCCCACCAGACATGCTTCCGATTTCGATAGCATATTTAACGGGACCTTCGGTGATCTGCATCTCAATGGCTGCATCGCGGGCATACATGTCGTCAGCCTTGAAGGTACGGCTAGTTCCAGTGTCGTCCTCCAACGTGATGGCCTCGCCTTTGATAAACTTCTGAAGTTCCTTAGAATCCGGGTTGAAGTGCCGCCACAATTCTGAGCTCTCTGCAGATCCCTGGCCAAAAGCTTTACGTTCTTCGCTAATAGCATACGCAACCGCGCTGTTCGCGCCAAGTTCGCCACGGACACCACCGATGCGTACTTGTTGGTCGGCGTCGCTTTCTTTGATATCTTTGTGTTGCATGCTACTGAGTGCCCTGTCGGCATTTTGCTTGCGAAGGGCTTCGCGGGTAATTTCTAAAGCAGTATCCTGAGTATTATTAATGATGTCGACCATTGACGGTGAAATATTGCGGCCAAGGGAGTTGAACGCTGCGGGCCGGGCTCCATATTGCGCTTCGGTATATATTGTATCCAAGTGCTTCTTGGCCTGCTCGGCCTGGTCGCCTGTTAAACGAACCTGTAATTCTTTTTCAAGCAGTTTGGCATTGACGCTAACAGTGTCGTTCCAGTGTTTATCGTGTTTGTGTTCAATAATTTGCTTATCTTGTTCAAGCCCACGGTTAATCTCGTCAATCCTGCCATAGCCCTTTTTGCCCTCTGATCCATGGAAAATATTGTCCGCTGCCGCATCGTTGGATTTTTTCAGCTCCTCGCGGAAGCGTTGGCCTTGGCGTATGCGTCGTCCAGTCCGGCTAAATACGTCGTTATATTTATTGTCACGGTTACCCATAACCTTAGAAGTGTACTGGTCGCCTCTTTCACCTGCCCATTTGCGGGTGCGATCGATAAGACCTTTGTTCGGGTTGTTAACCATGCCGGCAATCTTGCCGAGTAGCGATCCGCTAAATCGAACAATAAGTGGCGTAATAACTACCGGCGCTACCTGGACACCCATTCCTAGGATGACAGTAATAATAGAATCGGCATTCTGAATAATTGCCGTTCCAGCAAGTTGTGACCCTCCAAATATAATCGAGAAAATCGGGAACATAACAAGCATTGTTGTAAATAATTCACGCCATTTTTCAAAATACTTTTCAGTATTTGGTAATAAATAGGCCACGAATGCCAAAGGTGCAACGATGACCAGGATAGTAATAATTGCCTGGCGGGCTGCAAGCACTAATAGGGCGATAAGCGCAGCGGTGATAACACCCAGTAGGATAGGCAACAACATAAAGATTGAACCTGGGTTAACCAAGAGCGCGGCTATCCCAATGCCACCGGCTATGCCTCCGGATAATACTATGGCTGCAATGGATTTCCAGGATATAGACCCAACAACACCGCTGCCTTCAACCCATCCATTCCCTTCAGTCCCGACAATACTATTACGGATACCAATGAATATGTCCTGGATAGAGTACCCGGCAATATTAGAGATATCGATAGCAATAGCACAGATCCAATAGGATATGTTCACCAAGATTGCCGCGATGATAAGTCGCGGTAACATTTTCTTGATCCCATAGTTTGTAAGCCCGATGTTTGATATTTGCGAGTAAATAATAATCAAAAACCCAATCACGAATGCGACATTGGCAAAGTTACGCATGATAGACCATGCGCGGTAGAGTGCGTTTTCTTGATTGGTCTGTACGGGCCTGACGGTCAGGAAGCTACTCAGTATCCCGTAGAGTGAGTCCATTGCGTTTGCCAAAGTGTTCGTAACTGGACAGATGACCCAGCTTAATCCAGGCGTGTCACGGTCCATTTTACATGAAGATGTTCCGGGGTTTGTTGTTTCTGCTGGCGGCTGAACCGTTAAGCTAATAGCTTTGGCAGCAGTTGCCTGGTTGTACGTACTTGGGGCGACATAATTGTAGGTAATGTAGTTTGCGGTAGTGGCTTTCGGGGGGTCAACTCCGTCTGCAAAGTAAATGACATGCGCTGTGTGAAGCCCGGTGCCAGCGCTTGAGAGCGGGGTTTCCAAGTAGAGGTATTGTACCGCTCCGGGTAGCGTGGTGCTATATGCACTGTTGCTTCTATCTATTTTTGTATACTGCTGGCCACCGTAAGTGATAGAGTCGCCGCTCCATTGGGCGTCTGCTGCGTGAGCTGTTGGCGCCGCGACAAAAATGTACAGAAAACACGTCACTAAAAGTACAGCGACACATGTCAAGATTTTCCGTCCCGAAAATTTACTGAACGGATGTGCAATACGCAGATCCCACATAACTCTGCTATCCTACCACTTTACAGATTAAAAGTCAAGTAAAAGCAAATGTTAAAACACTGTATTTTTGACAGCTTTATTTGGCGAAATACTTGCCCTTGTAGTGGTTTTATCGTATTTTATAGGTAGACATGAATCATATAAAACAAAAAATAAGTTTCCTCATATTTGGCCTTGTGTTGGGCACTGGTGCTTTGGTCGGAGCACCAGCGACTGCAAACGCTGCTACTTCTTCTTGTGGAGGCGTTACAACATCAATTATCAGTTGCCCACAAAAAAAAGGCGCTACTAAAGCAGAGGATAGTGCCGTTTGGGGTGTTCTCCTGATCGTCCTAAACATTATGACTGCCGGAGTCGGCATATTGGCTGTCGGGGGTATCGTATACGGGTCAATCTTATACGCAAGTGCCGGTGACAAAGCAGAACAAACAAAAAAAGCCATTACCGTTATTACGAATGTGGTGATCGGTATAGCAGCGTTTGGACTGATGTACGTGTTTCTTAACTTTCTGGTACCTGGCGGAGTATTTAACTAAAGGATATGAGTATGATGCAAAAAATACGAAACTGGAGTGCCGCGTTACTATTCGTAGCGACACTTGGTGGCGCAACGATGACCGTCGCGTTGCCGCAAACAACGGTTGCCGCATGTAGTGATCGCCTTTTGACCTTCCCTGCCTGGTACAAGGGCATTCAAAATGCGGACTGTACGATTAAAAATCCAAACGACTCAGGGGGAATCTCTAAGTTTATCTGGACTATTGTCCTTAACGTCATCGAACTAATGCTTCAGCTTGTCGGATATATAGCCGTTGTCTTTATTATCATTGGTGGATTTAAGTTTTTGACGGGTACGGGAACACCGGATACGGTTGCAAAAGCCCGAACGACGATCCTGAATGCGATTATCGGACTTGTTATTTCGATTTTCTCGGTGGCAATCGTTAACGTCGTTGCAGGAACGCTTAAATGAAAACGATGCTTTTTTACCTGTTGGCCGCCAATGGCAAGATCGATCCTAACCAGATCGGACTTAAGAATCCTGTTAAAAACGCAGACACGGCTCTTCAGGCAGTTCTGAATACCGTGTACATATGGGCGGGTATTATTGCTGTCCTTGTCATTATTATTGCCGGTATTATGTATTCCGTATCACAAGGTGAACAAGCTAAAATAACCCGCGCTAAAGATATGATCGTTGGTGCCGTCATTGGGCTTGTGGTGATTATGATGGCATTCGTGATAACACAATTCGTGATAGGGAGATTTTAAATGAAAAAAATAAAACAATTAATTTTAGCGTTCGCAATCGTTACTGGCGTTGGTGCGATGACGTTACCGGCTGCACCGGCACTGGCTGTTAATGTATTCGATTCGTGTGCCGGAAACTCAACAGCGGCCGTATGTAAGTCGCAAAAAGATAATGCGACACCTATGATAAAGATTGTTATCAATCTTCTTTTGACTGCCCTGGGAATGATCTCAATTATCATGATTATCATCGGTGGCGTCCGTTATACGACTTCCCAAGGTGATTCGAGTGGGATCAAATCAGCAAAGGATACTATTGTATACTCTGTCGTAGGGCTAGTTGTCGCTATTCTGTCGTACTCAATTGTCAACTTTGTATTAGAGTGGTTTTAATAGGTTAAATAAGGAGAAAGAAAATGAAGAAAATAAAATTAGGATTACTGTCGCTGTTCTCGGTTTTCGCACTTGCCGGCGCCGTACAAGTATTTCAGGGTAGTACGGCCTATGCAGCAGCCTGCGCAAACCCTAAAGCGTGTATCCAGCAAGGTTCTAATGATGTGGGTGGTAAGGGCGCAACAGATCTCGGCGCTCGTATCAAGACCATCGTTAATATTTTGTTATATGTTTTAGGCGCAATTGCAGTAGTCATGATTGTTATTGGGGGTATCCGCTACACCACCTCTAACGGTGATTCTAGCGCTATGACAAGTGCGAAAAATACGATTTTATATGCGGTTGTGGGGCTCGTTATTGCTATTCTGTCTTATTCCATCGTTAACTTTGTCCTCGACGCGTTTAATTAAGCAAAACTCTTAACAAAACAGGTTGCATCTGCTATAAAATAGGTAGAGTAATCCTAAGAAAGGAAAAACAATGAAAAGTATTATTAAGAAAAGTCTACAGAGCTTGTTGATCGTCCCTGTACTTGCACTTGGTGTTAGTTTTGCGGGTGGTGTCATTAGTTCTCCGGCTGTACAGGCGCAGGCCGCCGATTGTACTACCGACCCCTCTGGTGGAATTGCCGGTGGTGCTGGATGTGCCAAGACTGAGGATCAACAGACAGATCTTTTTGGACCAACCGGTGTCTTTAAGATCGTTACCAACGTTCTTCTGTTCATCATTGGTGCTATTTCAGTCATCATGCTGATCATCGGTGGTATTCGCTACGTTATATCAGGTGGTGACAGTGCTGCCGTTACAAGCGCCAAGAATACTATTCTTTACGCGGTTGTCGGTATTGTTGTGGCTATTCTGGCCTTTGCACTTGTCAACTTCGTTATCACAAGCTTTAGCGCTTCTGCAGCTTAATAGATACCTAGAGTTTGAATCTACGTAAATAGCACCCTGGGAAACCAGGGTGCTATTTTATTGCAAATGTACTTCCCCTTGTTTCGACAATTAAAAATAGCCCTCTCGCTAGGGCTATTTTTAATACTAGATGAATTACTGGATAGTAATTTTCTTGGCTTGTTCTTGTTTGATCTTACCAAAGCTGATTGTTAGGACACCGTCTTTTAGGACAGCTCCTACTTCATCTTCTTTGACGGCTACGGGAAGTGCTAACGTGCGGCTAAATTCGCCCCAGTAGCATTCTTGAATGTGCCAGTTGGTCGCATCGGTGTCGTCTCCGCTCGATAGCGTGCCGCTAATCGTTAGGATACCGTCACTTATGCTTACATCAAGATCTTCTTTGTTAACGCCAGCCGTGCGGGCTTTAACAAGTAATTTGTCCTCAGTTTCATATACGTCCACTGCTAGTTGGCCAGGAAAGTCTGCTGAATCATCCTCTTCCCAACTACTGTCATCCACAACGGGTGCGGCGGCAGGAGCGTCCTGCTGTGCTAGGTCGTCGTCGTTTAAAAACGCGGCGGCCAGCTCATCTTCGATCAAAAGATCGTCATTTTGTTTACGGGCCATGATATCCTCCACTTTTCTCTAGGCTCTATTGACAAATAGTCTCTTCAATTATAACCAACATGTACAGTATAATCAACACAGCAAATGAGCAAAACGTAAAAAGTACAATGATAAACGCTCTTCTCTCCTGCCTGGCTCCACACCACTGTTGTAGGTATGATACAATGGGCACTCTTTTATGCGATAATTGTAAATATAACATCGGATATGAGGATTTTTTAAACTGCTTGGCACGTGGAGGTCTTGCGAGTAGGTCTGGTATCTGTAATTCGTACCGCGTACCCTATAACTGAGCTCGGCGTATTTGGGGAGGATCAGGCGTATTGCAACGACCTATAGGCACATATAAGTTCCAAAATGCCCAGGATGGCTATAAAGTACTTGGTGATTTGCTCCTGGACCATGTGGAAGAACTCCCAAGGGTACAATCGTTGTAGCAATTCCAACAGTCGCTTCTCACATCGGACAATGAGGATGCGACCACACGTTTTATCAGTAAAATATTTCGCGCATAGGCATGGTGTAAGCGGCACTATCGACTCGTATGTACCTTACCTATTGATAAATAATATCGTAACGACGGGTGTGATGCTGAAGTACGGTGCACGCGTTAAAGACAATGGCGTCCGTGAATCCGTGCTCTTACTACCCCTCGACTAACGGTCTGGTATCTGTTATTATGGGGCGTGCTGGAGAGGTGCCCGAGTGGTTGAAGGGAACAGTCTTGAAAACTGTCGAGCCGGCAACGGTTCCGCGAGTTCGAATCTCGCTCTCTCCGCCAAGAAAAATACAGTCCATATGGACTGTATTTTTCTTGCCCCGAGTTGGATGAAACGCGATGAAGGAGCAATCTTTGATTACGACATCCCTGTTCTCTAGTATTGACGAACATCTGCCCTCTGCCTCATACTCACAAATATGAAAAAGCTTACGTTTATCGCATCGTACAGGCTCATCCTTGCGCTTCTAGGTCTTGCCGCCGTCATCGCTCAATTTTTTAATAACGCAGCGCTTCTAGGCAAAGATTATAACCCCGTTAATTTTTTTAGCTTCTTCACTATCGAATCTAACCTGCTGTTTATCGCGGTACTAGCCATAGGCGCCTACATGGCGTGGCACGGTAGGCGAAGCAAAACCTTCGAAATGTTCAGAGGCGCCGCGGTTATTTATATGGTTGCCACGGGAATCATATTCTCGCTTCTATTAACGGGCTTGCAGGAAGAACTCCTGACGCATATTCCATGGGTAAATGCGGTGCTTCACTACGTACTGCCACTAGCTGCGCTGCTTGATTGGCTGTTTGACCTGCCTGAGCGTCGAATTTCGTTCAAGCAAGGACTGGTCTGGCTGGTCTTCCCTCTCTCGTACTTGGTATATAGTTTGATCCGGGGATCGGTTGTTGACTGGTATCCTTATCCGTTCCTAAATCCAACGCTTGAAGGTGGCTGGAGCCGGGTGACGATAATGGCAATCGTTATTACTGGCGTGTTTACGCTTTTGGTCTGGCTGGCAACCTGGAGTAGTTCGTGGAAATTGGCAATGAGTAAAAAACCTGCCAAACGCTAGACGTTTGTGCCGCCGCTTCCTTCGATTCCTGGAGCGAAACTTGTGAGCACGAAGTTAATCATCGCGTAGGCAAACAAGGAAATAACAACGCCAACTACCGCATAAAGGATCGTATTTTTAGCAGCTGTCACATTGGCGGTGTTACCGCCTGACGTAACGTACCTGAGACCGCCGATGATAATCATGATGACGCTGATTGCCCCAACGGCAAATAGCAGGATGTTCGTAATAGTAGAAAAGATTCCCGACGTACCAAATAGGTCAGCTACTTGATCAGTGCCGCGGGCTGATTCCGCCCCTTCCATCATTGTTTCATTGATAGCAAGGCTAACGGGTGCTAAAAAGACTACAAGAAAAGAGGCGACAACAGCGCCTAGCGTACTAAAGAAAACAGATTGTTTTCGGCTCATACGGCCTCCTCTCATAGTTTTAAACCATATATCGTTAATTCTAGCAATATTTAGGCGAAAAGTCTACCTCCTACATCTGTTTTATGCTACAATATCCCAGTACGTACGGAGGAGTACCCAAGTGGCTGAAGGGGACGGTTTGCTAAATCGTTAGTCTGGAGAGATCTGGAGCGGGAGTTCGAATCTCCCCTCCTCCGCCAAGATGTCGGACTGAGCGGCTGCTCAGTCCGGCTTTTTGGTTTTATGCATTTATAGAATATCCAGAGAGACGACTAAGATGGTCGTCTTTTTGTTTGGCGCGAAGAACGTCGTATAATTGACTTATATCATTATTTATGTTATTGTCATTTAATGACAAAACCCTTAGAGAAGTTCATCCAGCCTCTAGATAAAATCGTAGATGAGCCATCGCTCGAGAAAGAACAGGCTGCCATTGATTTTTGTACGCTTGTTGAAGATGCTTTTCTTGCCCATGCGGGAGAGGTAAGTGTATGGAGATCCGATACTCTGCCAACACATGTTGCCCTAAGACTCCAACACGATCTTGAAGATGGAAGTGAACTCCGATAGGCGTTGACAAAGAAGCAACGTCATTCGATTCCGAGCTGTATACTCAAAAGATATTTGTTCAAGAACACGCTCAAAAACCTGATGGAAAGTATTCGCTGGAGCGCGGATTTTATTATTCTTTCACTCCAGGAACTCTTGAGGTATTACGTAAAGATGAGGTGAAGTCCTCACCGGCAGAAGTTACCTTTGCGCGAAGACAAGAGCAGGAACAACTGGAACTGCTTAAGCGCATAGAGAATATGACTAACGAAGAACGGATGGAAGCGAGAGCCGATCCCACGCATGAACAAAGACGTAGGGAACTAATAAGATTAGAGCGCGAAATCAGGTCTAATTATTTACCTGTTGATCCTGAAGAAATTGAAGGACTTCGCGAACTTGTTCTTTCGGCTGGGCGTTTTATCTCCCCTATGTTTCGAGGAATAATTAAGTAAGTTGGTCAACCGATCACTACTTCACGTCCTTATTGAATTATCTTACTTCTCACCTCGTCAACAATCCCCTGCTATCTTGCTCTATGTCATCTCGGTTCTGAGATTTTATGTAAGATAGCTGCATCTATAATGTTGCTCATGCTATAATAATTCCATGCAACCCGATCGAGACCCTCAGCAGTGGCAGCAACCTTCTGAACAGCCGTCACAGGCACCTTATCAGACAGTAGCTGATGAAACTCCCCGTCCCGTCGTCACGTTAACTCCAGATCAATCTGTTGCGTCTGTCGCACCAGAAGCGGCTGATACGCAACCAGAAGTGACCCAGCCTGCGGCAACCCCTACGGAACAGGTATTAGCACCGGACGAAAACCCAGTTCACTGGCAAGCAACAGAATATATCCACCGCCACAAAGGGACTCTGTGGTTTGTTGTTTTTGGCATCGTTGTCGTCATTGCAATCGTCCTTGCTATCTTTCTGATGCAGTCAATTACCTTTGCGATTCTAGTGCCCGTCATGGCTGCGGCGCTTATTGTGTATTCGCACCGTCCGCCGCGGGTACTGGACTATACGCTAAGTCGTCAGGGTCTTCATGTTAATGACCGTCTTTACTCTTTTGCTGAATTTAAAGGTTTCGGAGTGATCCGTGATGGCGAAGAATATTCCATTATGCTTATTCCAACAAAACGGTTCAAACCAGGAGTGTACGTTTACTTCCCCGAAGAAGCCGGCGAAGCGATTGTCGATATGCTAGCAGCACGTCTGCCTATGCAAGAACTCCACATGGATTTTGTTGACCGCATTATTCGCAAACTCCGTATCTAAGGGCTACCTCGCTTGCGTTCTACCTCTAGAGCATGCTACAATAGCCGATGTTCGCTGCAATTCTTGTATGCTGAAAGTACCTTCTAGTTACACGAAAAGCGGAGTTATGTACGTACCTCGTATGTGACGCCGCATTTTTGGACCCGTAGCTCAGCTGGATAGAGCGTCGGCTTGCGGAGCCGAAGGCCACTAGTTCGAATCTAGTCGGGTTCACCATAGAAAAAAGACTAACACCCGTTAGTCTTTTTTCTATGGTGGTTAGTTTAATGAGCGCTGATATGCTGTGGGCAAACAGCAGCCAGGTAATCGATAAGCTTTCGTGTTGTTTTTTGTGCCTTCTCACCATCCGTTAATGGTAGAAGTGCCAGATAGGGATTAAGCTCGAGCATCTTCCAGCCTTTGTTCGTATATATAAAATCAACCGCATAGTAGCGTGGTGCGTCGGCAAAATAAGTATCAATGGCCCTTGCCATCTCTTGTACTTCGGTAGGTATTTCAGAAGGATCGAAGAATATCATTTTTCCACCCTGGGAGACGTTTGAATGTAGCGAGCCTTCTTTTGCTTGGCGGATATAGTAGCCGATAAATTCGCCTCCGCACACTGATAGGCGAATATCGTGAACGCCGCCTACCGAACCGGGAACACCAGAGGAGGTGTCAAGAAATTCCTGAACCAGCAGAGGGTATGCCGGAGGTAGTTTGCTAAGAATTTCTTCTTTGGATTCGATATAGACTTGTTTGCCTCCATACCCTTCTGGTTCTTTGACAACCACTTTTTCGCCGTCAATATGCGTGATCGCCTCTTTCACTTCCTGTTCGTTCTCGCAAATAATAGAAAAGGGCTGGTATTGAGCGAAATGTTTGTACATCTGTATCTTATTCATGCCAATGCGCTGAAGATTTGATGGGTTTACGGTAAACACATCTCTTCCGATAAAACCTCCGCGATCGAAAACCATGTCTACTTTGACATTATGAATTTCCTGAAGGTTATCAAGGGTTGTTTTGTGCTCGCTGGTATATACGGTTTCAAAAACACCGTCGCCAAGATAGCTGTTGTTGTCGGTAACAAAATACGCGTCCAGTCCTTTATCCCGTAGGCCGAATAGCAAATCTTGATAGGCTTGCCAGTAGTAATCTTCGCTAAAGGGGTCGCCACCATCCTGGAAGCTTCTGCAGAAAATAGCGACAGTTCTTTTTTCATTATTTGAGCGTACTGCGTTAGCAGTACTAAGTTGCGGGGCAATATCCATAGATAATCCTTCATACCAATGTATGCGTTAGATACTCACGGAGTACAACTATCGCATACGCGTATATATTATGCAATACGATATTTAACTGCGGTCGTCTGTAAAAGAGTGTACATTTGACATAATGCAGGTACGTACTATCATAGTTAAATGATAAAAAGTTCCGCTGAAGGTATGACGCCCGCAGAGGCAGGTGAAGTAGTAGCCAATGGATTCGATAAAGGTGAGACGATTGTCCATCTTTCGGGTGCGTCATTTGCTAAAAGAGGCCTCTTTTTACGGAATCGAGCCATACTTGAGGTATGTGAAGAAGTCGGGCCTATTTCACTTAGTAATGTTAATCCAATGGATTCTATCGAAAGATTTGACGGAATTACGGAACCTTCTCAGATTCCGGATTCTTATCACACCCACGGGTCTTCTTTTTATGACCCCGAAAGAGCTATTAGCTATTGGAATGGACAGCCAAGTGATGAAGGTGACACCATTAAACTTTTGCCAGTTGATACTATCATCAAATGGGCCGGCTCGTCACCGAGGGGCAGAGACTCGGATGTACGGACAATACTCGAAAGGTTAAAAGAACCAGTCGAGTTCAACGGCATATTTGCTCCTGTAATCGATGCCGGGGCTGGCACTGTTCGATTCGACAAAAACGTTGTCGATGACGAAGGTGCTCTTAGCGGCGTTAAGCAACTTCTTGAAATTATTCAAGAAGAGGATGAAAAGGCTTTGGCCAAAATGAAACAGAAGCAGTCACCCGATGATCAGCCCGGGTTATTAGTTCAGACAGTAAAACTAGGCGGGGGCGACGCGTTATTTTTTGACAATCACAAGGTACTTCACCTTCGAAAGCCCGCCAGTACGATTAGTCGTCTAACGTTTCGGGTGCTACTCTACAGCCTAAACGGTTCACCGCAAGGCGTGCAGGCAAATGCAGGGGCGTATCTTTGATAACGCTCAGACTTTTCTTATATCAGAGGATCGCAGAGTTGGACGGGGGCTATCTATGGTGGTATACCGAACCGGGGTATTAAGGGATTTTTCTAGTTGTTGAAAAATACGTTCGGTTGCAGTCCGGGAGTCCCCTTCTCTCATTGCAACTAAAAAAGACGCGTCAGCTAGCAATAAAGGTAGGTTTTCCCATGTTGGTAGGTGCAGCGCTACATCTGACCCCATAAGGAAAGTGAACCTACTGCCAGGTAGTAGCCGATGTAATTCTGGCAACGTCTCTAAAATAGTAAACTGGTCCGATTGAAGGACATGACTTTCCAATTTGGGTTCGGACAACAACGTCTCATCAAGGAGTGCCTGCCTTTTTGAGATATCTGATGCCCCTTGTTTGTGACGTGGTTTTTTTTCGGGCAAGAAAACGACTTTATCAAGATGGAAAAGATCCATAGCCTCCTTGGCGAAGGCAGTATGGCCTTCGTGAACAGGATCGAATGTGCCGGAATAGATACCAATATGCCGGTGCATTTATATGTGAGAGCTCTCGAACTGTTGCGTATGAGGCGGCGTGTCGTCGTAGAAATCCTGAAATTCTTCGGGGTTGTTGTATGACCAGATTGAAAAGATAATGACTATGGCGATGACCATCAATGAAAGAATCGTGCTAATAATTCCTGTGACGAGACCTGTAATCGCGAATCCTCTACTAGGAGTTTTGTTCTTAAGATCAATCGCTGCCATGACAATAGCAGGAATACCAAGGATTAACCCAGGCCCGGTAAACGAGACGATTCCAAGGATCATCGACGCCATGCCCAGTCCGCTGACAGGTTCAGTGGCAGCGACATGGCCGGATTTGTCAGCTGGGTGGTTTGCTTTGGGGACTTCGGGCATTGGCATATTGGTTTTAGTATAGCATCTATGGGGTTAGGAGGGGGATATCGCAAGCAAGAAAAAAGATGCTCTTTTGAGCATCGTTTTTCTTGGCGGAGAGAGAGGGATTCGAACCCTCGGAGACGTTGCCGCCTCACCGCTTTTCGAGAGCGGCCAGTTCAACCACTCCTGCACCTCTCCATATCCTTCGACCATTGTACCAAATAGCGCTACAATAGAGGTATGGAAGATTCTATTTTTACCAAGATCGTTAAGGGCGAGATTCCGTCGCATAAAATTTATGAAGATGATGATACGTTGGCCTTTTTGGATATTCACCCTACCGTTTCAGGGCACGTACTGGTTATTCCTAAAAAGCAGGTTGAGTTTTTGTGGGATTTGGACGACGAAACGTACCAAGCGGTCATGGCTACGACTAAGAAAGTAGCGCTCCGGCTGCGCGACATTTTAGGAGTGCCGTATGTTGGTGAGAAAGTGATTGGGATTGACGTTCCGCATGCCCATGTCCAACTGATCCCCTTTTCTAGCAGTGATGAATTTTTTATCCGGGCTGACATGTCGCTCGAACCTGACCACGCTAAATTAGCCGAAACGGCCAAAAAGCTAGCGTTCTAATGCCAATTCGTATTCTTGCCGTTGGTAAAAAACATGAAAGTTGGGTAGTTGAAGGAATTCAGCGGTATGAAAAGCGCTTAAAACGGCCTTTTGACACGACATGGGTACTTTTACCTCATTCACCTTCCGACGGCCTTGCAGCTCGTCAGGATGAGTCTAAAAGGTTACTTTCTGCTATTGGCGATGACGAGTTTGTTATTTTGATGGATGAGCGCGGCAAACTCGTTGATTCACCGGCCCTGTCCAATCTTTTTTTGGCGCCTCTTGAATCGTCGAAAAGCACGACGATCATTATCGGCGGCGCGTACGGCGTTGATGAAACGGTTCACAAGCGGGCAGACATTGTCTGGTCACTATCGCCACTCGTGTTCGCGCATCAGCTTGTCCGGCTTATTTTAGTCGAGCAGATTTACCGTTCACAAGAGATCGCTGCTGGCGGCCCGTACCATCACCGCTGATACTTAAAAAACCTCGGCGTAGTTCATGCCGTTTGTCGAGACCCAGGTGCTATACGAACCGGAGGTGCACCCTGCTTGGGTGATTTGTTGCGCAACGGTTTGCGTAGGCGCGACTTCTAGTTTTGCCATGACGACACGACGGTTATCGCTTGCGGTCGTGCATAGCGAAATAACATAATCCTGCGACATGTTAACGAAGTTGGGGTCGCGTATGCCAAGCGTCGCGAGTTTGTTATTGATCAGCACCGTTTTAATCGGAATGTTCGCTCCGCCGTAGTTATTTTCAAACCAGCCGAACCCTTGGCCGCCTGATCCGCCACCAAAACTTGCAAGCGATTTGTCTGTCCCTGCCCACAGTTTCAAAGACCTGCCAATATGCGATACGTCTTCGATCCGTTTTGAATCTCTGGCGCGATCTTGTATGCCGCTGTACGAGATGATGCCTATTGCTGCTAGGATCGCAATTACCGTAATAACGATGAGAACCTCTACGAGAGTAAATCCGCTTACGCTTTTCTTCATAGGGCAAGTATAGCTTTATGGGGGCGAGAATACAACGAATTTTGTAACACTGAATTGACAATTAATAAAGCATATGCTATATTAATAAACACGAAACCATAATACACAAACAATCAAATATGTTCTCAAGTTTATTACATTCCCTCGCCATCCTCATAAGCCTCACGACGACGTCAGGTATCTTGGTGCATGATACGCATATTGACCAGGCAGCTGCTGCCATCGCAATGCCTACGATGCTTGCAAGCCATGATACCACGGGCAAACTGGGTGCTGAAACGCACACGCACGTTGAACGTACGAGTGTTTCGCGGGTAGTTACCACCTTGAATTCACATGCGCCCGGTATACAACCCCGAGAAGATAGAAAACATTTGATGCAAAAACATGTCGGTCGAGGTCACCATGCGTTTGATAACTACAACTTGCCGGTTGTTTAACGAAGAACTTCGAGTTCGTCTTCAAGGCGCTGAATAAGCGCCTTTTTGATCTCTAACTGATCGCGGGATTCCTCTACGAGATGAGCTGGCGCTTTGGCAACGTACGTTTCGTTACTTAGGCGTCCTTCTAGGGTACTTACGAATTGACGAGTCTCGGCCAGGCGCGTTTCGAGGTTAGATTGGTGCTCGTACAGTGTTTCTTCACTGACATCCAGCCATGCTTCCCTATTGCTTGCGGCAAGCCGTAGTCCGCGTGCCTTGTCTATTTCTTGAATGTCTTTTAGGCGAATAAGATGCTTGATGAGGCCGGCATTATCCGCGATCAGCGAATCGTTTTGATAGAGCATCGTGTAACGTTCGTTACCGGGTAGTTCGGAAATAACGTAGCGGGCTTCGATAACGAGCTTTTGCAGGCGGCTAAATTCGGCACTGGCGATCTCGTCGTAGGTGGCAGTCTGCGGCCAAGCGGTCGTCATAAGGAGGTCATTGTGCCAGCTGAGTGACTGCCAGATTGTCTCGGTGACGAATGGAGCAAAAGGATGAGCCAGTTTTAGGCTGGTATCAAGTACCCAGGCAAGCATGTCGGGGTTATTTTCTACTTTGCTTGATTCGATATACCAGTCGGCGACGTCGTCCCAGATAGCGTGGTACATACTTTCGCTGGCTTCGGCAAACCTATAACTTGCTAGCTGCTGGCTAATATCAGCTGCAGTTTTGTTCAGTTCGCTAACGATCCAGTGATCGGCCATGGTGCTAGGTACAGGCGTTTTGACTCGGTAGTTTTCGCCTAGTTTGTCCTCTATGAAGCGGGCAATGTTCCATAGTTTGTTGCAAAAATTCCGGCCTGCGACAACTTTACTTGTCGCGAACGCCTGGCTTTGCCCGGCACTACGGTTACCGACGATACCCAGACGGAGGGCGTCTGACCCATATTCGGATACGGCTTCCATTGGGTTAATGACATTACCCTTTGACTTGCTCATTTTTTGACCGTGCTCGTCAAGCACAAGCCCGTGCAAGTAAACGGTTTTAAACGGCACCTTATCGGTGGCGTAAAGGCCCAGCATGACCATGCGTGCTACCCATGGATAAAGAATGTCGTGTCCAGTTTCCAGAACGCTGGTTGGGTAAAAACGGGCCAGATCGCTGACGTCGAGGTAATCAGTTGTAATAAACGGCAGCTGTCCGCTACTAAACCACGTGTCGAAGGTGTCTTCCTCGCGCTTATATGTTGTGTCATTGACAACAATTGTTTCTTCGTCTACCCTTTCGTCAAATATCCAGTCGTCAGGGTTATTGATGTTCTGAAAGGCCGGAATAGGGATTCCCCATGGGATTTGACGGCTAATATTCCAATCTTTGAGGTTGTCATAGTATTGGATAAGCGCATTTTTTTTGCTGGCTGGGTAAAAGGTAATTTCGCCACTTTCAATCACCTGCTTCGCGCGGTCGGCAAGCGGACGCACGTTGATGAACCACTGGTCTTTGATAAGCGGCTGGATTGGCAGGCCGCTCTTGTAGTCATACCCAACGGTATGTTCGATTGTTTCTTCACCGCGAATGAGTTCTTCGGCTTGAAGTGCGGCGAGAACCTTTTTGCGGGCATCTTCAACTTCCAGACCTTCAAATTGGGAAGGGACGTTAATCATACGGCCGTCGAAATCGATAACCTGCAGGCGTTCAAGATTATGCCGTACTCCTACTTCAAAGTCGTTAGGGTCGTGAGCGGGAGTAATTTTTACGGCGCCGGTACCAAATTTCGGATCGACGTATTCGTCAGCGATGATAGGAATTTCACGGTTCGTAAGCGGCAACAGTACGCGCGTGCCAATAAGGTCTTTGTAGCGTTCGTCGTCAGGGTGAACGGCAACGGCAACGTCACCGAGCAGTGTTTCGGGGCGGGTGGTTGCGATGACGATTTCACTGATTTTATCAAGGGACGGGTACGCGATTTTCCAAAGAGTCCCCTTCTCTACCTTGTGGTCGACTTCTATATCCGCGTAGCTTGTTTGGTATTTCGTACTGTAATTAACAATACGTTCACCCCGGTAAATAAGCTTGTCATCCCACAGGCGTTTGAATGTTTTATAGACGGTATTGATCACCTTTTCATCAAGTGTGAATACGAGATCACCCCAGCTAGCGCTGGCACCCAGGGCACGAAGCTGGAGCTCCATATTGCCCCGTTGTTGCTCTACGAAGTTCCATACCTGGCTGTAGAGCTGTTCGCGGCTAAAATCAAAACGGTTCTGCCCTGTTCTAGCTAATTCCCTTTCGTATACGACCCATGTTTCGAACCCTGCATGGTCAGCGCCAGGAATATAGGCGACATCCCTGCCCTGCATGCGATGATAACGGGCTAGGATATCTTGGATACCCGTGCCTAGCGCATGGCCGATATGCAAGTTACCGTTAGCATTTGGCGGAGGCATAACGATACTGTATGGCTCACCTGTCCCTTTAGGTGCAAAAGCCCCCGAGGTTTCCCACAGGGCATAAATATTTGGCTCGTACTGATTAGGATCGTATGTTTTAGCTAAGTTCATCCCTGTTGACTTTCGGATATATCGATTCCACGTGAAAAATGCAGCAAAAATAACCCTCGTTTTCTTGTGAAAACGTTGACCCATCCAATTTTTACCTCTTTCACACGTGTTTGTTTTCACCTCTTAGTATAGCACAAGAGTGTATATGGTAGCCAGAATTTCCTAGCGTTTACGCGTAAGCTGTTGGTACAGCCGGTACAAAAGATACTGGGGCTTTATGAGGGGCAAATCCCAAGCACCAATGTAGGCTAGGGGAGTGCCGCCGAATGACTTTTTAAACTTAGTAAAGCCAGCCCAAGGGTGAGCAGGGTCGTCGTTCGGGGCGATGCCGTATAGGTCAAAATTCGTTTGGCCGTTTCGCTTGGCATCGATAATCATGTAAGCAAGGAGGGCTGTACCAGCACTCAGTTTACGGTAGGCGTCGTCAGAACCTGCGTGAACGTAATAACGCGTGGCGGCATCATCGAATACGACAGATGCGGCAATTGGCTTGTCTTCGTACGTTACGTAAAAAAGCTTTGCCTCGCCGGCAGGAAAGAGGGCTTTAGCTTGTGCCTGAAAATAACTGTCGCTGTGGGTGTGAATACCGTTACGCTTGGCCACGCCGTGTAGCAGTGTGGTTAGGATAGAAATGTCGTTTGGATTTTGCGATGTACGTATCAATAATCCTTTTTTTTGATAATTACGATAGAGATTGCGATTATTCTGATCCATTGCGGCGATGATTTGATCCTCATCAGGATGGAGATCTATTATCTGTGTATGTTCGGGCTGAAGCTGGTTATAAGTGACGTGCTTAAAGCCATTTTTCCTTAGGTAATCGGCGGTGATTGCGCCTGTTGGCTCAATTCGCAAAAAAGTCACATGGTGTTTGGCTGCCTGTGCCTTTAGTGAGGCCAGGGCACTCTCAAAGGCTTTTTCGGACTCCGCGTACGGACCATAGGGGCAGTAAAGGCGGGTGTTGAAGCGTCCTGTCTCTAGAATAGCGAGATAATGCCATCCTTCACCACCGTCGGTTATGACTTCACGGCGAAGTGATTGCTGGAATCGTCCCCAGGCGGGGGATTGAAGAAAGTGCTGCATAGCTCAATTGTACCGTATATTGCTTTCGGTTGTTCTGTACCCAACGTAATTTATCGTTGTATTCAAGACAACTATATTATATTCCCTTTAGCTTTTTCCTGCATATAGGCTGACAAAGCTTCTGCCGGGTGAAGGATGATCTGGTCGTGCATGCCAATAACCCGAAACATGTTGATCCTTAGGCGTTCTGCGCGATTCCACTGCGCAGGGGTAGGCATGAAATAACGGTCCTCGGTCATATACCCGATGGCCACCGGTATACCAGACTGTTGGATATCGCCAGCTTCAGCGATAGCGTCAAACCGCGAGATGCGTGGGAGGGTACGCATGTTTGCCCATGGGTGATGAAATAGTTCTTCGGTGGTACTGTGATCATACTTTCGTACGGCCGAAAAATCTGCGTGCAAATGCATATCCCATGTTTTAGCAAGAGTCTGTCGCCCTATAAGCCTTAGCAGGGGCGTAGGAATGGGCGGGCTAAGGGCATCGATGGTTTCGGGTTTGGCGTCATAATGCTTAATTGCCTCTACCGCCGCCACATATCCGCCTGAGGTAGTGTAGGCGCTGGCATCTTTCAGAGCCATGGCTAACTTTAAAGGGTTAGAGATTGCATCCGAAAGAGTAAAAGCAGCGAGGTCTTCTAGGTCATTGCCATGATGGGCTTCTACTGCTGAGGCGTAGCCCCCGACACTTTTTTTGCCGTTACCGACTCCACCGATAACCACTGCACGACTCATATCAAAACTCCTTATAAAACTAAATATAGAATAACATCATTAACAAATTTGTAAATGAGTGGCTATGCCCAAGCGGTTTTGGTCATAGAAAGACTAGGAACGACCTCTAGGTCCAGAGGATTAGTAGGCTCCATTTTTGAAGCGTAGTAATAGCCAAGCGTCGCGATCATAGCGGCGTTATCCGTACAAAGGTTGATCGGCGCGTAATCAATGTGAAGGGGAAGGCGTTCGGACAACTGGCGTCGAAGCTCTTGGTTAGCGGCCACTCCTCCGGCGATGACGACAGACTTCGGCGCGTAGTCGTTAAAAGCTTTTTCGGCTTTATCAACCAATGTTTCAACAGCAACTCGTTGGAAGCTGGCTGCAAAATCCACTCGTTGCGTATCATTTAAGCGCCCAGGAAGCTCGTGCGAGGGAAAAGTAAAGTCAACGCCCACTTCGCGCTGCACGGCCCGTAGAACGGCTGTCTTAAGCCCGGAAAAACTAAAATCATATGGGTTTTGCATTTTTGCTTTTGGCAAAGGGTATTTTTTTGCATCACCAGTCGTAGCGGCTTTGGCAATTGAAGGGCCGCCAGGGTAGGGGAGACCAAGGATCTTCGCGACTTTGTCGAAGGCTTCACCGACAGCATCATCTTGGGTTTGTCCCAGCAACTCATAATTGCCGTGATCACGGAAGAGTACCAACTGGGAATGTCCACCGCTGACAATGAGGGCGAGCATGGGGAACTCGGGCGCTTTTTCGTTTAGGAAATTAGCGTAAACATGGGCTTCGACATGGTGAATGGGATAGAGGGGTTTGTTTTTAAGAATGGCCAAGGTACGAGCAGCTAAAGTTCCGACAAGTAATGACCCGATTAAGCCGGGGGCGTAGGTAACGGCGATAGCATCGATATCATCCCAGGTTAGATTGGCGTCGCTAAGAGCACGGTTAATGACTGGGTTAACAACTTCAATATGGCTGCGGGCGGCGATTTCGGGGACAACGCCGCCGTATATCGTGTGGATATCGATCTGAGAATGCACCACGTTACTTAGTAGTTTGCGGCCGTCTTCAACAACGGCGGCTGCCGTCTCGTCACAACTACTCTCGATTCCAAGTATCTTCATCTGTTGACAATTATAGCTTATAGAGGTAGGAATAGTAAGAGGGTGTGAACCTTTAGTAAGTATGTCCATTGTTCTCAATCATAGGAGAATTCATGGCAACTCAACTGGAACTCTTGAGGGAGTTTCTAGAAGACGGTGACGGCTTCCGTAGCTGGGAGTCTACCACCCTTAGGGAAGGTAACTGTCAGGGAGGAGCAAAACTGGACGAAACGGTACTTTCGGCGGTGACCCTGCCGTGGAGCATCAAGTATGGACTCTGGTTTTCTCCAGAGGTTGTACTCGACGAACCTTTGCAATACGGCGGAAAGATCGTGCCTTCGTGGCAGGCCAACACACCTCCGGGTAGTCACCTTGTGATTTACCTGCAGGTACGACGCGCGAGTGAGTGGAGCGGCTGGTATCCCATGTTCGAGTGGGCCAGCAATAACGTCTTCCGGTCTCGCTCGATGCCTGCGCAGGAGGACGAGTTCGGCGCAATTAACGTCGATACCTACGTCAACACCACCAACAGGGCGGTGGACTCCTACCAGCTCCAGGTGGAGCTGCGTTCTGACGGTATCGTCCGTCCGAGTGTCTTCAAAGTGGCAGCGCAGGCGATGAACAAGCTTGCGCTGATGCCGACGAGTGACCCTCTTGGGACGGAGAAGATCGACCTGCCTGTCCCAGAGCTTTCGCAGTATCAGAAGTTTTCAGGTCTCCTTCGTGATGGTGGCGAAGGTTTGTGCAGTCCAACGACGCTCGCCATGCTGATGAAGTACCACGGAGTCGGGCCTAATCTGGCGGCGATCAGAACATACGACCGAAGCGAACGCGACACCGACGAAGTTGATTACACGGCGCGACGTGTCTACGACTGGGAATATGATGGCAAGGGCAATTGGCCCTTCAATACGGCCTATGCTACCCAGTATGGGCTGGACGCCGTGGTTCGCAGATTCCGGTCACTTCGTGATGTCGAGCAGTTGCTTGCGTGGGGAATCCCTTCGATTATTTCGCTGTCGTGGGACAACGACAGCGATGACCCCTCAAAACATCTTGCGGGTGTTTCGATTCCAAAGAGTGACGGCCACCTGATGGGCGTAGGAGGACATACGGAAGCGGGTGACATCATCGCTTTTGACTCGGCGACCAGTGAGGAGCATGGTCACGAGAACGTCCGCCGAATCTACCTACGACGCCAGGTAGAGACAAGATGGCAAGAGGCTGGCGGTATCGCGTACGTCATCGTGCCTCACTAATAGTTCCACTTATCTACATCCCGCTTCATCCGTCGACGAAATATTCCGGAGGAGGCGGGATATTTCATGTCTATTGATGCTAAAATAAACCCATGGGAACTAAGCAAAAGCTTGTAGACGGTGCGAGAAAAGTATTACCAAAAGGTATCCTTCACGGGGTTGAAGAGGTGTATCGTAAGGGACGTGTTCAACTGGTGAGCGCCAGATATGGTAATCCTGCAAAAAACTTAAGAGTTATTGCAGTTACTGGGACGAATGGTAAAACGACCACCGTCAATTACATTAATGAAATTTTAAAAGAATCTGGTCTGAAAACGGCAATGTTTAGTACCGCAACGATTGAAGTCGCGGGTAAACGCCAGATTAATGATTTGAATGCAACCGTTGCGCTAACGCAGCAAATGCAGGAATTTTTTCGCGACGCGAAAAAGGCCGAGGTTGACTATGTGGTTTTAGAAATCACCAGCCATGCGCTTCACCAACATAAACTTGCGACCGTGCCAATTGAAGTGGCGGTCATGACGAATCTTACGCAGGATCATTTGGATTACCATGGCACAATGGAAGCTTACGCCGAAGCAAAGGGCAAGTTGTTCGCCAGCGATCCTAAGTTTATCGTTCTTAACCGTGATGATGAATGGTTTGAATTCTTTGATAAATTCCAAGCAACTGGCCAAAAGATCACGTATGGTGAACTTGAAGATGCCGAAGCCCGAATAGATTACGTGAAATTATACAAAAAGGGCAGTGAAGCAACACTGGTTATTGATCATCAGACAAAATTACACTTAGCCACAGCCTTGCCTGGTAAATACAATGTTTATAACATGGTTGCGGCTGCATCAACCGCATATCTACTAGGCATTAAATTAAATGATATTGTTGAAGGCATCGCTAACTTAGAAGGTGTTCCAGGGCGTTTTGAGCGAGTAGCCGAAGGCCTGCCGTATGACGTGATTGTGGATTACGCCCATACGCCGGACGCGCTTGAAAAATTACTTGAAGCTGCCAAATCCGTTACGAAAAACCGCGTTATTTTAGTATTTGGCGCGACGGGTGATCGTGATAAAACAAAACGTCCGATTATGGGCGGGATTGCTGCACGTATGGCCGACCGGATTATTCTTACCGACGAAGAAAGCTACAACGAAGACCCACAAGCGATTCGCGACCAGGTTCGCGAGGGAATCGAGAACGCGAATGGCAACGGGAAGATGACAGAAATCGCTGATCGCCGCGAGGCAATCGAAAAGGCTCTTTCGATTGCGACCAAGAACGACACCATCTTGATTACCGGCATGGGACACGAACAATACCGTATCGTGAACGGTGAAAAGTTACCTTGGAACGACGGCGATGTTGTCCGTCAGATTTTGACCAAGAGCTAGAAATAATTTTCGTGGTGAAGATAGGTATGAAGCCGCAAGGCGATTTTTTGACCAATCTTTATCCATACATCGTAGGCGCGTGGCTTGATGACAATGTCATATGCTCCCACGTAATCCGTAACTTCTTTATTGAAGCTGGTTTTGAACCGGCCGATGCCATAATACGAATGACCGGTATTATTAATTTCATCAGCGGGCGGGGTTCCGCAAAGATCATGAATAATAACGCCCTTTGTTTTCATCCATTCGATTACCCGCCACTGCAAAAGGTGGCTAGCTCCATAGGCTGTCCGTTCACGAACGGACGCACCATCTTTATACGTGCCTTTTTTGCCAAAAGCAATCGCATACGCGCCTGCGACAACCTTGCCTTCGAAATAGGCAAAAAATAATTGGCCAAGGTTTGCTTTTTCATACGCTTGCCAAAATGTTTTGTAGTAATTAAAACTACGAATTCGAAATGACCCGGCGGCAGTGTCGCGAAGAAGGGCGTACATGATCTGACAGTTTTCTTCATTTGCCTTAACAGGTTCTGCTGTCACGCCGTCACGTTCAGCGCGCCGGATTGCATGGCGGCTTTTCTGATTTAAACTAGCCATGATTGTTTCAAGATCAGGGGAGAGGTCTAATAAAACAGTCGAGGCATTGGGCTGAATCGGTGTTACTTTTTTAAGTCCTAGTTTTAGTAAGTCTGCTAAATTTTCATCTTTTTTAATAATCTCAGGCTCGATTTTTACGGCAAATACACCGTTTTCCTCGGCAAACGCGCGAAGTTCGGGCAGGACTTCATCAAGTTCGCGAGTCGTATTCACACCGGGTCCTTTTGGAATGTACCAAAGTTTACCTAGACCCAGGGCTGTCTTTTCCAGTGTTGTGATTGCAAGATCATCAGCTACGATAAGTCGAGGTGTCCATCCGCCAAGTTTTTTTTGCTCGGCGAACTCAATACCTTGAAAAATATTTCCATTATCTGGGTTTGCTAAAATGCGACTGTTCCAGTCATTAATTTCGTCAGAGTTAGCAAAGCGTATAGCCATCATTTATATTGTACCTGAAAAGTGATTCGTATCTAGGATTTCAGGGGTCAAATTGTTGTGGGGTTTGCTTTTTGTTATAATTAGTACATCATTTCATGGACGTATATGTTCGTGGGATGGGTATGCGAGCCTACGAAGAGGAGAACTAGGTGAGTAAAAACGGAATTGCCCATGCAGCGCCGGAACAGCTAGCGATGGGAAGAGCATTCCTCGACCATCTTCTACATGGGCGGCTTGAGGGTGCGGCATACGCAACATATGTCCTAAAGCTTGCATGGGACATGACGGAAGCGGGTGACCCTAAGGCGTTGATGACCGCTGCCCATGAACTCGGGATGGGTAGGGCAGCAGTCATGATTACCAAGGCGACGAGTTGCAGAATGGCTCTCGGGGAAACGATACCTCCAGGGGTCGACAGCGTCCATGTTTTAAAGACGGAACATGGGCCAGTAGTTCTGCTTCACACCGCCGTAGGCGATGAAGACTCCATGGGTGAATGGGAAATCCGGAGGCGTCTTCCGAGAGATCCACCAACATGGTTCGAAGAATCCACGTAGGCCGCAAAGGTTTATGGGTCCGTTTTCCTCATAAAACGGACCCAGCGGTCACCTGAATTAAATTAAATGATACAATTAATGGTAATGAGTGATGAGCTGATTAGTAATTACGATATCCGCGGGACGGAAGAAACGGGCCTTACCGTTGAATGTGCGTGGAATGTTGGAAAAGCTCTTGCTGACTGGTTGCCAACAGCGGGCAAAGTTGTCGTTATGTACCTTCCGTCGGCTAAGCACCTCGCCGATGCCGTTGTTGAAGGCTTGCGGCTACAAGGCCGGGACGTTATTGATGGCAGTAATGGCGACAAAGAAGCGGCAGCGTCTTATATTAAAACGGCTGGCTTATCGGGCGCGGTAGTTATTGGCTATGATGAACTTGAAAAAATGACAACGATCGAACTTTATCAGGATGAAGCCAGGTTGATTGATAGCGAAACTGGATTACAGGCAATTCGCGATCTTGTCGAGGCTGGTAATTTTGTCCCGGCTGCAGTCAAGGGCGAGCTTACGCAATTAGCATAAAATTGATCTAAAAAATTAGCACTCGGCACTTGCAAGTGCTAATTTTTTTATCTACAATAGACTGAGAAAATAAGAAAACGGAGGAATGACATGAGTACACCGATTAAACCTCTTGCTGATCGTGTGGTAGCCGTTCGAGCTGAAGTTGCAACCAAGACTGCAAGCGGACTGTATTTACCAGATAATGCCAAGGAAAAGCCGGTTATAGCCGAAATCAAGGCTGTTGGTCCTGACGTGAAGTCACTAAAAGTAGGCGACAAGATTCTATATAAGGAATATTCGACAACCGAATTAAAGATCGACGGTACGGAATATCTGATCGTTAAAGAAGAGGACGTTTTAGCGACGGTTTAAAGACTGGCTCTTCAGGATACGTACATTTTAGAAAAACGGGAGCTTTTCTAAAATGGAGTATTCTACATCGCCCCGACAGAGGCAGAACATATATTTAAAAGGAGGAAGACATGGCAAAGAAAGTTTTTTATGATGACGATGCGCGCGAACGCGTACTTGGCGGAGCAAAAGCGCTGTATGACGCGGTGAAGGTAACCTACGGACCAAAAGGCCGTAACGTCGTAATCGCAAAAGGATACGGCGGCCCAACGGTAACGCACGACGGGGTAACCGTGGCTGAGAGCATTGATTTGCCCGAAGATGACGACGAGACTTTGGGATACAAAGTCGGAGCGGAACTTATTAAGCAGGCTGCGAGCAAGCTGAATAAGGTCGCTGGTGACGGCACGACGACCGTTACCGTTTTAACCTACAGTATTTTAAAAGAAGCTAACCGCCTTATTGCTGCTGGCCATAACCCACAGGAACTTCGAAAAGGTATTGAATCCGCTGGCGCAGAAGTGGTGAAGCAACTTGATACGCTAGCTGAAAGTATTGAAGGCAAAAGTGACCGTGTAGCAGAAGTGGCGACAATTAGCGCTGGTGATGAAACAATCGGCAAATTGATCGCAGGCGTGATTGAAAAAGTCGGTAAAGACGGCGTGGTAACAGTAGAGGCTAGCCAAGGACTTGAACTAGAAGCTGAAGTGGTCGAAGGCTTTAGCTTTGACCGCGGGTTTGTCAGCCAGTTCTTCGTGACTGATGTCAGCCGCCAAGAGGCCGCATATGAAAAACCTGCTGTTGTTATTACCGATAAAAAGATCAGTAGCGTTGCTGACTTTTTGCCTATGCTCGAAAAGCTTGCTGGGGCTGGCAAAAAAGACGTTGTGCTTATTGCCGACGAAGTTGACGGTGAAGCGCTTAGCATTTTGGTACTCAACAAACTAAAGGGCGTGTTCAACACCGTAGCCGTCAAAGCGCCTGCATTTGGCGATCGCCGTAAAGAAATCCTTCAGGACATCGCAACGCTTACGGGTGCGACTGTTGTCAGTGAAGACCAAGCGCTATCATTCGAGAATGTTGGCCTGGAAGTTGTCGGTACGGCACGAAAAGTGATCGTCGGTAAAGACGAAACAACAATTATCGAAGGTGGCGGCAAGGTGAGTGACGTAAAATCACGAATTGCTCAAATTCTTGCCCAGGCTGAGAACGCTTCAAGCGAATACGACAAAGAACAATACGAAAAACGCGCTGCAGCCCTAAGCGGTAAAGTTGCCGTCATTAAGGTTGGTGGTGCGACTGAAACTGAAATTGACGAGAAGAAATTCCGTGTTGATGACGCTGTTGCCGCAACCAAGGCTGCGCTTGCCGAAGGTATTGTTGCCGGTGGCGGGGTGACACTCGTTAACCTTTCAATGGGTATTAAAGCTGACGGTGCGGATAGTACAAGCGCTGGACGTCAGATCCTAAAGAACGCGCTAAAACAACCATTCCTTCAGATCATGGCAAACGCTGGCCTAAACAGCGAAGCCCTGCTTGCGCAGGTTGAATCAGGCAAAGTCGGCTTTGGCGTGAATGTTAATACCCCCGAAAAAGGCCTTATCGACGTTAAAAAGGACGGCGTGATTGATCCGGCCCGTGTCACCAAAGAAGCAGTTCAAAACGCGGTCTCGATCGCATCGACAGCTGCAACTATGGGCGCACTGGTCGTGGAAATCCCAGAAGCAGAACCACAAATGCCAGCAGGCGGCGGCATGCCCGGTATGGGGATGATGTAACAAGCTTTCTATAGAATAAAAACTCCGGTTTCACGGAGTTTTTATTCTATGAAGCGGCAAACTTGTATCAATCCTAGTATTATGTAATAATCCTAAATTATGTCAGAGGTATATAACAATACTTCCCATGTTGAAGCTTTTGAGCACTACGAAGGATCACCCGAAGATGGCGCTCAAGGCAGGGAGAAGCCTATCAACGTAGGAGAATCACTTGCCAGGTTCGCTGCCGTGGCTGATTCATTAGACGGTAACAGTGAACGAACGGTCACGCAAGCAACCCCTAATCGCGTGGATTCTCAGCAAAGTAATGAAGATGACTCTAGCAGCAACGCGCAACCTGAAACCCCGGAACAGCTAGCTGCAAGAATTAGGCGTACGTTAGGAGGCACTCGCCGGCGAGTGCCTAGAAGCTATGATATTCACCCCAGTTCCAAAACTGGGGGTAGGGGACATGGTCAAAATAAAACCCATGAACAGCTTGTCCAAGAAATGGATGAGGGAAATAGTCCTAGCTAAGCAGCTTGTTGCTGGCCGGCGCCAGAAAGGTAATCGATTTCTTTAATGATGTCTAGAAGCGCTTGTGCGCGACGAGCTTCATCGGCGATACCGCGAGCTGCTTCGTGAGCAGGACCGATAAGTGCTTTGTCATCCGTAGAACGAAGAAGTAGCAAATAGGTATCGAATTTTTCTTCGGGTGAAACATCTAGCTTATCAACAAGCGGGCGTAGTTCACCGAGAGCTTCTTGTTTAATGGCGTCTAGGTCGCCATCAGGGGCGACAGATGCTACTGCTGCGATAGGATCGGGCATAACAGGCGCTGCATCAACTGGTTCGACTGCAGGTTCTTCCGCTACCACGGGAGCCGGTGTTTCCTCGACTGTTTCCGTTGCTGCCGCTTCTTCTGCTTGTTGATTAACGCCAGCTAAAACTTTAGCTAGTTCTTGGTCGTCACTAATTGGTTGTTGCGCCTTTGGCTGAATATCCATGCCCACCCCTGATATTAATACTTATGCTTCTTTACTAAATACTGTATCATAGTGATAGACTAAGTCGCAAGTAAGTGGAGGTGATTTCGATCATGTTAGATGATAATAATGTACTTAAACAGCGTGATCCTGAGGATGCGTTAGGCGTTGCTGCTTCGCAGCCTGAACAGGCACGTTTTTCCGTTGAAGTAGAAAACCCTGAACAAGACGGGCGTGAGATTACACGGGTCGTCGTTGCCGGCATGGGCGGATCGGCGCTAGCGGCGCTTCTTGCGAAGGCATGGCTTAAGAAAGAGCTGACTGTTCCATTTGAAGTAGTACGAACCTATGACCTACCGGAATATGTTGACTACAACACGCTTGTTATCGCCAGCAGCTATTCGGGGAATACCGAAGAGACGCTTGCATGTTTAGATGAAGCAAGGTCAAAAAACGCCCAAGTTGGTATTATTGCGGCTGGCGGAAAATTAATCGAAGCTGCCGAAGGACAAAAGATCGCGCACGTGAAGCTTCCAAGCCACTTGCAACCCCGAATGGCTGTCATCTATAATCTCCGTGCACTTGTGGCTACATTGTCACACTTTGGCGTCGTGAACTACGACCGGTTTGCAGAAATTGCGGATACTGCAGACTGGCTAGCTGAGGAAACAAAAGCATGGTTGCCAACGGAAACGACTGATAAAAATTATGCCAAGCAACTTGCGCTTATGGCTGTCGGTAAAACCCCTGTATTTTATGGAGGTGCCATCACGGCGTCCGTAGCCTACAAATGGAAAATTAGCTGGAACGAAAACGCGAAAAACGTGGCGTTTTGGAACGAATATCCTGAAAACAACCATAATGAATTTATCGGCTGGACATCTCATCCAATTGAAAAACCGTTTGCGGTGTTTGACTTAATCAGTAACCTGGAACATCCACAAATTTTAAAGAGGTTTGAAGTTAGCGACCGACTTTTAAGTGGCCAGCGTCCAAAAGCCGTTGTGGTGAATATGGCAGGTAAAACTGCTATTCAGCAATTGCTATGGGGAAGCATCTTGGCTGATTTTGTCAGTATCTATGTTGCGGTATTAAATGGTGTTGATCCAACACCGGTTGTGATGGTAGAGAAATTGAAAGCAGAACTTGCTTAATTTTTCGTATGAATTTTGATCTTTCAGCTCTAAGCGTCGAACGTATTAGGAGTGGTGCGTTAAAAGATACTTTGCCAGAGCTGTACGATCTTGAACAGATTGTTGAGAATAACCTATGGCATCTTGAGCAAAATGTTTTTGATCACAGCATAGCGGCGCTCCAAGCTTTGGATGAATATACGTCAAAAAGATTCGAACTCCGTGACGAGAATTACGCATTACTAAGGGCGGCCGTTCTGCTACATGACATAGGAAAACTAAAAGCTTTCTATGTAAATACGAGCGGCCAAACAAGTGCACCAAGCCATGCTCAGATGGGACGCTGGCTGACTACCCCTATTTTGCGGCGCTTAGGATTTACGAATGACGAAACAGCTTACGTGTCAAACCTGATAGGTGACCATATTCTCGTGTGTGACCTTCTTGAACTTACGGTAAAGACGGGGAGACAAGAATATATTGAAATCCTCAAGGCGCAGCGTCCACATATGTGGCGAGAGCTTTTACTTATCGCGTATGCAGATATTCAGGGATGTAAAGGTAGCGCTGAGGTTAAGAAAGAAATCTATGCGCGCACTAGTCTCATCAATAATAATCTTGAGTAGTTAAATTCTTATGCTTATTGATTCTTGCAGATTGATAAGCCATACTGAACGTATCCCGGAATTGGTCTGGGCAAATGGAAAGGCAGGCGATGGTTATGACCATCATCTCCCCCTCGGCACTGTATGACGGTGGCGACTGCGACGGCAGCTTCGTCGATGGCGAGAATGTCAGCAGCGGGAACTAGTTCCCGCTGAACCGAGGGATTCACCAAACGTCACCTGGTTGCAAGTATGAGCGCAGCCAGGTGACCCTTCACTTTTAATGATATTGTCGTAAAGATTCAATAGGATCTTTACGTGCTGCGCGGATTGCCGGATAAATACCAAATACCAATCCGACAACTAGTGATGTTCCGAACGCGGCGGCGGCTATTTCCCAAGTCAGTGCAGGGCTAAAGGTGAGGAACGTGCTTATAGCAAAAGCAATGACATAGCCCCCAATGTATCCGAGGATACCGCCCAGTAAGCTAATAATTAATGCCTCGATCATAAACTGCCAGATAATATTTCCATTACTTGCGCCGACAGATTTTCGCAGGCCGATTTCGCGCGTCCGTTCAGCGACGCCAACTAGCATAATATTCATAATTCCAATGCCGCCAACAACCAGGGATATGGCGGCAATAGCGGTCATCACGCTTGCAACGGCAATAAAAACTTGGCTGGTAGGGGCAGCTATTTCATTGCCCGTAAGGATCGTAAAATCCTTTTCGCCTTGATGGTTTTTTATTAAATGGTTATTTGTTTCGTTGATGACGGAACCTAGGTCGCTGACTGATTTGGCACGGATATTAATTTGTTGGATTTGCGCAATGCCTTGGTGGAATCCTTTGCCGCTTTCTAAACTAATAATCGCGGACTTGTCGAAGTCGACATTATTGAAATTAACTGGATCATTGGTGTGTTTTAGTACGCCGATGATGGTGAATGTCTGCCCGCGAATGCTGAAGGTTTTTCCGATTGGCTGGTCCGTACCAAACAGATCAATTGATAATTGGGGGCCGATAACGGCCGTGTCGCGGTTGGTGACGCTATCAATGAACTGGCCGTCCCGGATTATCAAACTTGTCGTCGAAAGAAAGGATGGAGTCGTAGCGAGTACCGTACTCTGCTTAACCGTCGTGCTGCCAGCTTTAGGGCTTCCGTTAATAATCATAAGGGGGGCAGCGGCTTCAACGCCGGGTAGTTTTTTAATATCCTCGATATCTTTTTCGGTAATAGTACTGGTGCTAAACGTTTGCTGTGAGATTGGATTTGAAAAATCTGCTATTTCCTTTGTGGCAACCCCCGGGCGAACAACGGCAATATTGCCGCCCAGCGCATCAACTTGGCGTGATACGACGTTTGTAATACCGCTGGCAAGCGACAAGATGACGGTAATGCTGGCAACTCCGATCGCGACACCAAGAGTTGTCAGTAGGGTACGTAACCGTGTGCTTTTCAGTGACTGGCGGGCATTCTGAATATGTTCAAGGACGAGGAGACGCATTATTTTTTAGCAACTTTCTTTTTTCGCTTTTTGGCAGGTTTTTTAAATATCACCTTGGTTGCCCGGCGCGTACTGAGTGGAATTTTTGCCGCTTCAGGCTCGGCAATAACGGGTGTTTTGGTGTCACTATCGATCTTGCCGTCCAACATATGAATCACCCGGCTTGCGTAGGTTGTAAGGTCAGGGTTGTGCGTGACCATAATAATAGTATTGCCGCGTTTATGAAGGTCGGACAGTTCCTCCATAATAACGTGGCTTGACCTGCTATCTAAATTACCAGTGGGTTCGTCTGCGAGGATAATCGACGGGCTGTTCACGAGTGCCCGGGCAATTGCGACGCGTTGCATTTGGCCGCCAGATAGCTGCCAGGGCATGTAATATTCGCGTTCGGCAAGGTGAAAGGTATTTAGAATATCACTGGCCATTTTCAGGCGTTTTGTGTGTCGGATACCTTTGTAGGCAAGGGGAAGGGCGACATTTTCGATGACGTTCAGACGGTTAATCAGGTTAAAACTTTGAAAAATAATACCAATTTGCTGGCTACGAATCCGGGCATGCCTGGCACTACTGAACTTCTGCACGGAAGTTCCGTCTAGCAGATACTCACCATCGTTCGAATGGTCTAGAAGCCCCAGGACATTAAGCAGTGTTGTCTTGCCGCACCCGCTTGGACCCATGATAGTAATAAACTCACCTTTTTCAATCGTCAGATCAACGCCGCTTAACGCATGATGTTCAGCATCTCCAACCCCGTAGCGTTTTACGAGGCCGCGAAGTTCGATAACTGGTGGTTGAAATAAAGAGTCGGCCATTACATCTTTATTATAGGGAGCAATAGAGTGTAAAAGCAACTAACTGAGGGGGTGATTTATACAACCTTTAAGGATTTGATGCGTTCTTTGAACTGTGTGAACAAAGTATCAACGTCTTGAACGTAGTGGGTTGTTGCCGGATCTCCTATTTTCTGGTTTGAAGTTAGTGATACTACAATAATTTTATCGTTAATGACTGCCGCATATATCGTATTCGTAAATCCAGCATCGCCGCCACCGTAGTTATAGAATTTTACCCCATCCAGTACGACCGAGTCAGCTTCTCTTCCGTCACTGAACTGGCTATCGTAGTGAATTTGTTTAGTATTTTTATTAAAAAGCGCAGGAACGTATGATTTTACCCGAAAATTGCGAAGAGGCTCTTTGGCTATTATGAGATTATATTCATCATCTGTACCTTTGATCGTGGCTTCGTAAGCCGTATCTGATTTGCCAAAAGCCTTTGGCTCTTCGGCGATTGTATTTTGCGTATAAACGGTATAATTATCGATTTTCGCTAACTTGCCTTTGAAGGCCTCGGGTACTTGGACACTAAGGCCGACGTCAGTACTACAGAACGTGCCATTTTCGGCAGCAATGCTACCATCCTTGCATTTGCCTAGAGTGTCAGGCTGTTTAGTGTCTTGGTTTGATGATTGGGCGTCTTTTTCTTCTGATGTCTGCATGTTTGAGAAATATAACCATCCTAATGCGGCAATGATACCTATAATAACGAGAACAATGATTACCTCAACTGCTGAAAAGCCTTTTTGTTTTGTTGCCATGTTGTCTCCTGACATTTAACTATAAGCGTATTGTAGCATTTGGTTTATGTGCCTACTATAGGCAAGGCTAGGTTATAATGTCTTTATTGGAGAGGTGGCCGAGTGGTTGAAGGCGCACGCTTGGAAAGCGTGTATACCAGCAATGGTATCGCAGGTTCGAATCCTGTTCTCTCCGCCAGGAAGAATTTATACGTATGACTCAATATTTAGGGCTTATATCATTTTTTATCGTTGTATGCGGTCTGGCATTTACTGTTTGGCGTTGGCCGGGTGGGGCACATATGACATTTAGCCAGCATGTTGCACGGCATAAGTCGGCGTCAGTGTATTACAGCCTACTGTTTGCTGTTGCGCTTCCACTGCTATATCTATTTTTCGTAAACTGGTTTGTGCCGGCATTCAAGTTATCTGATTGGTTTGTTCCTGTGATGACGGCTTCTGTCGTATTTCAGTTTTTATGCACGTTTGTTCCGGAAACGGGTGGGTGGAAGACATCCGTCCACCGGATTCTTACAGGAATATCCGGTGTCTTATTGCTACCTCTTGTTATTATGATAATTACCTCAGCCGGTGTGCCGGCTATAGGAAAGGTGCTTGCGGGGATTTCCTTGATCGCGATGGTATTGCTACTTGTGGTTGCCCTTAAGAACCAACGAGGGTATTCCTATGCGCTATTTCTCCAAGTAGGCTACTACGTTCTCTTTTTTGCGCCAATATTATATATCGCTTACGTTTAACGTTATAATTAAACCAATAACAAAAATGATACGGGGTTCATCTAGTGCCTAAGAAAAAATCTCAACAAAAGCAACCTTTTTATAAGCGCAAGGGCTTTTTATGGCCTGTCGGTAGTATTCTCGCACTAATTCTAATTATCGCAATCGCGTTTCGTGTCAGCCCTTGGCCGGGGGCAATGATTATTCGTGCAGTATTTGAAGATAATGCTACGAAGGTGCTTGAAGCGATGGAAAAGCACGTGCCAAGTAAGCCAATTGCTACTATTGCTAATCAGCAATATCGTCAAGGTGACAAGGATGCACTTCTGGATGTTTACTATCCGGAAGGTACAACTACAAAACTACCTGTCGTGATCTGGACACACGGTGGGGCATGGATTTCTGGCAGCAAGGCCCAGGATGTGCCGTACTTCAAACTTCTGGCCGCAGAGGGCTATACGGTCATCGGACTTGATTATTCTAGGGCTCCTGAAAAACAATATCCGACGGCAGTGTATCAACTGAACGATGCCTACAAGTTCATACAAGCCAATGCCGATAGTTTTTACGCTGATACGAACAAGATAATCTTCGCGGGTGATTCGGCCGGATCACAGCTTTCGAGCCAAATGGCGGGCATGATTACGAATCCTGACTATGCAAGGGAAGTTGGGATTACCCCGTCTCTTAAGCCTGACCAGCTTAAAGGCGTGGTGCTAAACTGCGGTATATATAATATGTTGCGCCTGACGACACCTGAACCAACGTTGCCACGAATTATTGGCTGGGGAGACGACGTATCAGTATGGGCGTATGTTGGCACTAAAGATTTTGAGCATTCTGATGCTATAAAAGAAATGTCCTCAATTAATTATGTGACCAAAGATTTTCCTGCTACGTATATAACCGGAGGCAATGCGGATCCACTGACGGACCAGCAGTCCAAACCTATGGCCGAAAAGCTTACATCGCTCGGCGTAGAGGTGGACGATCTCTTTTATCCTGCTAACCATACGCCTGCACTCGCGCATGAATACCAGTTCGTGCTTGATAACGCCGATGGTCAAAACGCTCTTCAGAAAACACTCGAATTTATACAGGCCCACACCCGGTAAGACGACATTTGTCGCTAAGCTCTCTGCTTTGCTACACTTAGGTTAATGAGGCGGCTTATAGGAAATTTCGGCAGGCTAGAACTAGTTGCGTTTATGAGCGGCTTTTCATTGATGGCCTTTGAACTGGTGGGCGCACGTATGCTTGCGCCAACGATAGGGAGCTCAACGTATGTCTGGACAAGCGTTATCGGCGTTATTATCGCCGCGCTGAGTATCGGATATTTCGTAGGCGGAAAGCTAGCGGACCTTCGGGGCTATACGGGGGACGTTGCTCTTCTTTGTCTTGCGATAGCTTTTGCGGTCGGATACGCGCTTATTTTATTTGACGGCGCTATGCGGGAGGTCGTTCTGCTGACTGACGACGCAAGGCTACAGGGAGTCCTCGCATCATTACTACTCTTTGCGCCCACGAGCTTGCTTTTAGGCATACTTAGTCCGTATCTGGTCAAGCTAAAGGTGACTTCTTTGGCGGTTGCCGGGCAATCCGTTGCGGGACTTAGTGCGTTTAACTCAGTCGGCGGTATTGCCGGTACGTTTGTCACGGGATTTATCATATTCAGTTATATCGGATCGCGTGAGGCACTTTTCGCTATTGTCTTATTGATGCTGATAGCAAGTTGGATAATAGAACCGCGTATCCGATGGAAGCTGCGGGCTGGATTTAGCCTGACGGTAGTAGTTATCGTTTTATTGCCGCTTATTCAGAAACAAGACTATATACGAATTGACACGCCCAGTGCGAACTACGAGGTGAAAACGGGACAATTGGATAGTGGTATAACCTCCTCGATCAGGTATTTAACGACGGGACCGAATAGCGCGCAGTCGGGCGTATACACCCAACAGCCCGATCAGCTAGCGTTTTGGTATACGCAGGAGATCGCGCGTATTACCGGGATGACATCGTCTAAAAAGAACATTCTGATACTTGGTGGCGGGGCGTTCACGATGCCGGAATACTTGGCCCGAAAATACCCGGGTAGTATGATCGACGTCGTAGAAATTGATCCGTCGCTCGTTAGTATTGCAGAAAAATATTTTGACTACACGCCACTGAATAACATCCATGTTATAGATGCTGATGCGCGGGCGTATGTTAATACGGCCATAAAACAATACGATGTCGTAATTATCGATGTCTATAGTGATAGCAGCGTGCCGTTTTCTCTTTTGACGCAGGAATACGGGGCGAGCCTAAACGCTATCATATCGGCAGACAGTACCGTCATTATAAATACGATAGCCGCAAAGAGCGGTCCATGTCAGGATATCCTTAAGGCCGTGGACGGCACGTACCGTTCGTTCGCACCGTATGCGTCTATCTCGCAAAAGGGGATAACGCCCAGTCAGGCAGCTTCTAATTTAATTCTTGCATATACCAAACATCCTAGGCGTTTTGAAGGCATGGAAGCATTTGATTCACAACGAGGTTTTATGTATACGGATAACTTTATGCCCGTCGAACGTTTGCAGCAATCATGTGCCGCAGTGTCATGACGCGCTATATATAGCGTTGTAAATAACAAACACTACGCTATAAGGTGTTATCAAGCTTGTGGTAATAAAAACATACAAAAAAGACTTGAAAACCACATATCTAGGGTCTATAGTTTTATGCAGACACTACATATGTAGGAGTTCAATCAAAACACACATTTAGCAAGAGGAATTTGCACTACTCCCCGGAGAGAGGGCTGGGGGGCAGTCTTCTTGCGGCATCTATGGGAGGTGAGTGTGTGGAAGGTCAACATATAACAAAAAGAGGGAATAGGGTATGAGTACTATCAATGTGGTAAAGCGAGATGGCACCCGCGAACCATTTGACGCCAATAAAATCAACTTGGCGTTAGTTGCAGCAAGTGAAGGACTACCTGATCAAATCAGTAAGGTTGTTCAAGTCGCGACCGAATTACAGTTAACATTATTTGATGGTATTACATCAGAACAACTTGACGAAGCTGTCATTCACACGGCGCTTCAAAACGTCAAAGACGATCCTGACTTTGACAAGATCGCGGCACGGCTTTTGCTTAAGAACGTCTACAAGAATATCTTGGGCGACTACGAAACGGACGTTGAGCTCAAAAAGCTGCACGAGCAAAAGTTTCCTGAATATATCAAGCAAGGTATCACCGACGGCCTACTCGATACGCGAATGAGCACGAAAATCTTTGATATTAAGAAACTAGCGAAAGCGCTCGACCCAAGCCGTGACCACCTAAGTAAATACCTGGGTGTCGTTACTAACAAAAACCGTTACGCGCTTCGTAAACAAAGTGGGGCACCGATTGAAGTTCCACAGTTTACGCACATGCGTATTGCTATGGGTCTAAGTTTTAACGAAGAAGATCCAACGGCCGCTGCAATTGATTTTTACAAGCACATGAGTAACCTGAACTACGTTCCTGGTGGTTCAACCCGCGTGAACGCAGGCGGTTCGTTCCCGCAGCTTTCGAACTGTTTCCTTATTGAAGTCCAGGACGACATGGAAGCAATCGCCAAGGGTATTCGCGATGTCATGTGGATCGCCAAAGGCACCGGCGGTATTGGGATCAGCCTAAATAAGCTTCGTGCAGCAGGTAGTCCGGTTAAAACGACGAACACTGAATCAACCGGCCCGATTCCTTTCATGAAGATGATCGACACCGCGCTATTTGCCGTTAGCCGTAAGGGTAAAAAAGCTGGCGCAGCCGCGCTTTACATGGAAAACTGGCATCTGAACTTCCCACAGTTTTTGGACTTGAAACAAAACTCGGGTGACCCGTACCTTCGTACGCGACTCGCAAATACCGCCGTATTTATTAGTGACGAGTTCATGAAGCGCGTATCAAAGGACCAAGACTGGTATTTGTTTGATCCAGCTGAAGTATCTGACCTGCCAGAACTTTACGGCGAAGAATTTTCCGCTAAGTATAAAGAATACGTTAAACTGGCTGAAGCTGGAAAAATGCGTGAGTTTACTAAGCTAAAAGCCCGTGAACAATTCCGCCAGATCCTGATTACGTTGCAGGCAACTAGCCACCCATGGCTAACGTGGAAAGATACGATCAACGTTCGTGCGCTCAACAATAACACCAGTACGATCCACCTTTCAAACCTTTGTACTGAGATTACGTTGCCCCAGGACAAAGACAATACGGCAGTCTGCAACCTCGTTAGTATTAACTTGTCAGCGCACCTTAATGAAGACAAGACATGGGACTGGGACCGCCTAGCCGCAAGTACCCGCAGCGCAATTCGCCAGCTTGATAACCTGTGCGATATCACTAATACGCCAATTCCAGAAGCAATGCACTCTAACCAGCAAAACCGTGCGCTTGGCCTTGGCATGATGGGCTTTACCGACGTTATCGAAAAGCTAAGTTACAGCTATGAATCCGAAGAGGCCTATGACCTAATGGACCAGTTGACTGAGTTCATTAGCTACCAGGCAATCGATGAATCAGCAGATATGTCAAAGACCCGCGGCAGCTACCCAACGTTCAAGGGAAGCGGCTGGAGCAAGGGTATTTTGCCATTCGATACGCTTGACCAGTTAGCTGCTGACCGTAAAGTAAAGGTTGAGATTAACCGTAAGACTCGCCTTGACTGGGAAAAGCTTCGCGCTAAAGTCAAAAAAGGTATGCGTAACGCAACTCTTATGGCAATCGCTCCAACGGCTAACATCGCGCACGTTGCCGGTACGACTCCGGGTATCGACCCGCAGTTCGCGCAGATTTTCAGCCGCGCAACGTTAAACGGCAAATTCCTTGAAGTGAACGGCAACTTAGTGAATGACCTAAAAGCGATTGGCCTTTGGGACACGGTCAAAGAAGACGTACTTCGTCTGCAAGGTGATGTCCAGCAGATCGACGTTATTCCGCAGCACATCAAAGACGTATACAAAACAAGTTTCCAGCTGAGTCCGTATGCCTTTATCGAAGTCGCAGCCCGCGCACAAAAGTGGGTTGACCAAGCGATTTCACGAAACATGTATCTTGAAACCCGTGATATTGACGAGTACGTGGATATCTACAGTACGGCATGGAAGAAGGGGCTCAAGACAACGTATTACCTACACGTCAAACCGCGGCATCAGGCCGAGCAAAGTACGGTCAAGGTAAACAAAGCCGAAACCGGCGCCGGACCACGAAAAGCAGGATTCGGATTCGCTAAAGCAAAACAAGTAGCATAGAAAGAAATTAGGGGGATAAAACAATGGGTATGAACGCAAGCACAATCATCAACGACGACATGACACTAGAGCAAAAACTAGAAGCCATCGAACTAGCAATGAAAAACGCACAAGAACAAGCAAATGACGAAGCCAAAGCAAATGGTACTACTGCCGCACCAATCGATCCAGCTGATCTGACCATGTGCGAAGGCTGTCAATAAAGGAGAAACTATGTCAGGAATTTTAGGAACAGGTATTCAGGACGGACTGCTCCTCAAGCCGATTCATTACCAATGGGCGATGGATCTTTATGACCAAGCCGTATCAAACACATGGTTTCCAAACGAAATCCAGTTAAGCCAGGACCTCGCCGACTGGAAAAAGATGAGCGACGAAGAACGCCACGCGTTGACGTTTTTGATGAGCTACTTTAACCCGAACGAGCTACTCGTGAATAAAGCACTCGCATTTGGCGTGTACCCATACGTCAACGCGGCCGAGTGTCACTTGTACCTAGCCAAGCAGATGTGGGAAGAAGCTAACCACTGTATGAGTTTTGAGTACGTGCTTGAAACCTTCCCGATTGACCGGGGCACTGCTTATTCAGCACATGTTGATACGCCATCGATGGCGCGAAAAGAAGAGTTCGAAACCAAGTTTATTAAGCGCATGACCGAACAGACGCTTGATATTACGACGACCGAAGGCAAAAAAGATTTTGTCCGTAACCTCGTTGCCTATAACATCATCCTTGAGGGAATCTGGTTCTATAGCGGATTCATGGTGGCACTCTCATTCCGCCAGCGAAACCTGCTGCGCAACTTCGGTTCACTCATTGACTGGGTTGTCCGAGATGAAAGCCTGCACCTTAAGTTTGGCATAAACCTCATCCTTACGGTACTTGAAGAAAACGAAGATCTTCAAACTGAAGAATTTGCTAATGAAATCAAGCAAATGATCCTTGATGGCGTTGAAATGGAAGAAGCCTACAACAAAGACCTTTTGCCAAACGGTATCCTGGGCCTCAACAGCGATTACATAAACCAGTATGTGAAATACCTAGCTGACCGCCGTCTTGAAGAACTTGGTTTTGACGCGCACTACAAAGTGAGTAACCCGGCAAAATGGATGGCAACGGCTAACGACACGCTTGAACTCGTAAACTTCTTTGAAAGTACCAACACCAGTTACGAAGTAAACTCTGGCGGCGGATCAAAGAAGCCTCAGGGCCAAAGTCCAAGTGCTGACCGCGACGAGAACGATCCAGATACAAGTATTCTTAAATAATATTTGACGTACTACCAACACATAGGAAGATTGCATGAAACGGCTAATTGGCGACTACGAACCATTTATCGCAAACATTAATGCAGGGCTTGATACGCTAGGCATTGATACTAGCGAGCTATCGATGATGGATCATGTTTGTTACCGCGTAGAAACAACCGAGCGCTACGACGAACTTCTTCACTTGTTGGGCGAGGAAGCTTTGCTACTCGGTGAAAATGAAGTTAGTGGCCGGCCAATCGCTACGTTTGAATTTAAAGAATATTTAAACGCTGGAGGATGGACTGTGCCGTATCTGGAATTACCCGCACCCAAAGAGGGTTCGCCTTATCCAGAGGGCCTTGAGCATGTTGAGTTCGTGATTGTCGGTAGTCTGGACAGGTTCATGAAGCGTCATGGTGACCTATCCTTTTCAACAAAAGGCCTGAACAAATTAATTAATCCTGAAGCCGGTCTGAAAGCCGCGGGTATTTCGGTGAAATTTCATGAACAGCAACTCGGTGCTGTGGTCCGTATAGAAAATACACTCAAGCCATAATATTCATTATAGTCAGGAGTTTCACGTGCAGACAGAAATTGAAGTAAAATTTCCTAACGTTGACTTTGCTACGCTGCGGGGGCAACTTGACGCGCTCGGAGCAACGTGCGAACAGCCGATGCGCCATATGCGACGGGCTATTATTGAAACGCCGGGTATGCGTGAAAAGCATTCATTCGTACGTGTACGTGATGAGGGCAATAAAGTCACCCTTACGTACAAGCAAGTGGACGAGAATTCACTCACGGGTGCAAAAGAGATTGAAGTAACGGTCAGTGATTTTGAGGGGACGGTGGCACTTTTAGAACAATCGGGCCTTCCATATAAATCATTTCAAGAGTCACGCCGTGAAACCTGGCGTCTAGATGATGCCGAGGTAGTACTCGATGAATGGCCTCATCTCGATCCGTATATCGAGATCGAAGGCCGTACGGAAGAAGCAGTCAAAGAAGTAGCCAAGAAACTTGGCTTTGACTGGAAAAACGCGGTTTTTGGCCGCACGACAGAACTATATCAATTGCAGTATCCTCATGGAGACGCGGATAAGCTCGTCACGATTCCACGGCATACGTTTGATCAGCCACTCTCTAAAATTATAAGTGGCTGATATCATATTTGATATAAATTAGCTAAACAAGACGTTCAAGCGCGAGCTCGAATGCTGCTTGCCGAAGCGTGATTTTTGCTTCGTCAGCACGCGTAATCATACCGTTTGCAGCTTTTTCAAGAAGCTCTGCAAGCATCTTATTTACTTTTTCCTCGGTCCAGGATTCGCTTACTAAATTCTGCTGCCATTCAAGGCATGACACGATTACGCCGCCGGCGTTGGCGATAATGTCAGGAAGGGTAATGATATTCTTTTTCTCCAAAATGCTTTCCGCGGCACTCGTCACAGGCCCGTTCGCTAGCTCTACTACGATTGAGGCCTGAACTTTACCAGCATTAGCCTCGGTAAGTGCGTCTTCGAGAGCGGCTAGTACAAGAATATCGGCTTTAACGCCAATAATATCCGTTGCTGGTGCAGGAGTGACTGTCTGAAGATCGGTTAACTGTTCTGGGCGAGGCGTAGCATCAGTATCCATGGTTGTTTTTTTGATGTCTATACCTTCTGGCTGCACCCAAGTATATTTGCTGTTGCTGACGGCAACGATTTTAATATTTGGATACTTCTTTAGGACCTCGGCAAAATAATAACCAACGTTACCGAAGCCTTGCAGCGCTACGGTAAGCGGTTTATCGATGAGCCCACGCGCTTTAAGGTACTCTACGAGCGTAATAACGCCACCCCGTCCGGTTGCTGCGGGGCGACCCTCGGAGCCGCCATTTACCATGGATTTTCCCGTAAAACTTCCCTTATCAGCTTTACCAACCGTTTTTTCGTACTCATCAACCATCCAGTCGATGATTTTGGCGTTGGTATTCACGTCAGGTGCCGGTATATCTTTGCCTGAGCCAATATGTGGCGCAAGATGTCGTGCATAACGCCTAGCAAGCGTTTCGACGTCTTCAGGGCTTAGTTCGCGGGGATCGACTGCGATACCGCCCTTACCTCCGCCAAGTGGCAAACCTACGGCTGCCGTCTTGAAGCTCATAAGTGTCGCAAGAGCGCGTACTTCATCGATGTTCACGCCAGGATGAAAGCGGATACCACCTTTGTACGGACCTAATTTACTATTGTGTTGGATTCGATAAGCAGGGTAGTTTTTATCATTTAATTCAATTTCGAAAATATGTTCGGCTTCGGCTTCTAAGAGGGCTTCAATGACTTTTTCGTCATAATTTAGTCTTTTTGCGGCACTTCGAATATTGGTCTGGGCGGTCATTAACATAGCTTTACTCATAGTAGGTTATAGTATGAACCTTTACTGCCTGTTTCGTCTACTGGTTTTTGAACGGTAGGCATAAAAGACAACAAACGGCATGTTGATGATGACGAAATTACCACTCACTATTTAACCTGTTGGCGTCAAAATAGGCTCAATTATCCCACTCAAATCTAAAAGGACGCTTAAGCTTATTGTTAAAATAGATTGGTGACCTAAAAACTATAACGTGAGGAGGAATGGTAGTACCATGATCGACGCACCAATAGATAACACCAATTTAGCTCAAGCAACAACCCGTCAGGACGCAAAACACCAAGATGCTTCTTGGTATGCAAAACGTCTTATTCTAAAACTTCAATTGGCTCAGCAAGTACGGGAAAATGAAAAATTAGGAATCGATACAAGCGCTATCGTGTACGACCTAACCGACAACCAGCCCGTTTATTCGCACAACGCCAATTATGAACATTATGCAGCAAGTATTAGTAAACTTTTCGTAACGTCGTTACTCCTAAAAGACCTGCGCGAAGGTAAGACGACGCTGGATACCCAGGTAAGCTGGGATGCAAGCGACCGCCGCGCGGGGGCGGGCGTGTATGACTCGGACAGTTCACCGTTGACGGGTACAGTCCGTGATGTCTTATTCGACATGCTTAATCATTCGGGCAATACTGCGGTGCGAATTATTGTCAACAAAGTGCTGGGTGGTGCGGATGCGGTAAACGCCCGCTATGAGCAAGATTACCCAAATCTGAAGGTGACGAAACTGCAACCCGTAGCGGGAACATCAGGCTTCTTGCTTGGCTATACGACACCTGCCGAAACGAACTTTATGGTTGATTATCTCTACAAGCAAGACGATGCCTATGCGGCATCCGTCAAAAACGCGCTTGCAACGAATATCTTTGACGATTACGGGCCACGTAGCCAGGTAAAAGACAAAGAAAACATCACGGTGATTGATAAACAAGGCCAGTTAAATGATCCGGAGGGAAATAATCGTCACGATGTTGGGGTTATTGAAAATGCCAAGAATGGCCATAAGCTCCGGTACGTACTTATGACGACTAACTATGAGCAGCCGGCAGGTACGATAACCAATAGCGCAACAATGTCCCTGCAGGCATTTGGACGAGATTTGCTAAGGTTCGAGGGTGACCGTGCGCCACGTCCACAAGAAGACGCAATGCCACAGCTTAAAGCAGCTCCGCAAGAAGTCCAAAACGGCCGCATGGTCTACTAATATTTTAATAAGAGAAGTATAGTAAGTATATATGGGATTTCTTGATGGGCTAGGACGATTCATGGAGGGTAAAGACCCGTTTGAGGGCGCACCACAGCCAGACGCGCCTCAGATTCCAACTTCAGACGCACGATCCGAAGAGCCTCCACTTGTTGATGAGCATGGGAATAAAATCGTACCTCGTATTACGCTCGATAACGTAAAAGCACATCGAGATGGCGGTACGATGACCGTCATGGCATGGGTAACTAATCATTCTGAACGGCCCGTACGGATCGATTACTTTAGCGTGCTCGGTCAGAAACAAACGTATCAGTATGATATAGCACCTAGTAGGCCGAGCCAGCTGACGATCTATAAAGGCGCCGTGGCGTCAAACGAACACGATAGTCATGCCGAATTTGCGTTTCGTATCAAAAGGAATGATGACGGATTTAAGAACGTCTATCATGTAGAGTTTAATCGTGAATCAGATGGCAAATTTACCATTGAAGAGCTTCACGCCGACGGCCCTGTGCGAGATATATAGTTTTCCACATAAAGCGTAGAAAAGACAACATACCACGCTATATGTAGCGCTTTACGCAAATAATGTGCTACAATGAAGTCCCATGGAGACGAACGAAAACATGGGACAAAAAGAAAAATACATATTTGTAACTGGGGGTGTGCTCTCGGGGGTAGGAAAGGGTATTACCGCGGCTAGTATAGGTGCTGTCCTACAAGCCAAAGGTGCTGTCGTTTCGATTCAAAAGTGTGACCCGTATCTCAATGTAGATGCGGGCCTTTTGAATCCTGCGGAACATGGCGAATGCTTCGTGACTAAAGATGGCGCCGAAACGGACCTTGACCTAGGCCATTATGAGCGTTTTTTGGATTTGGAATTAACACAGAAAAACGCCACATTATCTGGCAAATTATTATCAGAACTTATTGCGGACGAACGCGCCGGTAAATTCGGAGGCCAGACCGTACAGCTTGTGCCACACTTAACGAATGCTATTCAACGGGCGATAGCAAAAGCCGGCAAGGGAAGTGATATTCACATTGTCGAAATTGGCGGGACCGTGGGTGACTACGAAGGCCTTAGCTTTGTCGAGGCAATTCGTGAATTTTCACAAAAAGTCGGCCGCGAGAACTGTTTATTCGTTCACGTTGTCTACGTGCCGTTTATTGGCACGAGCAAAGAATTTAAAACCAAGCCTGCGCAAAATGCGCTGAATGATCTTCGCGGGTTTGGAATCGTACCAGACAGTGTTGTCGTTCGTACCGACGAACCAGCGCCAATTGGCGTTGCTAAGAAAATCAGCTTATTTGGTGGTGTTCCCGAAGAGAACGTACTGCTGCTGCCCAATGCCGATACGGTATTTCGTGTCCCGCTTACAATCGCTGGAAACGGCCTGCACAAAATGCTTACAAAATTCTCTGGCTTTACAAAAACTCCGGATCTATCTAAATGGGAAGATATCATTAGACGCCAGACAAGTAAGCCTAAAAAGACTATTTCAATTGGCCTTGTCGCAAAATATATGGACAACGAAGACACGTACATTTCCGTTCTGGAAGCGCTAAAAAGTGCGGCCTGGAGCGAAGAAGTTGGCCTAAAAGTGGTGTGGATTAATGCCGAAACAGCCGAGGATAAGGATTTTGCCGCCGTCGATGCTCTTTTGGTTCCCGGCGGTTTTGGATCGCGTGGTATTGAAGGTAAAATTGCCGCAGCGCGTTACGCACTGGATAATAACGTTCCATACCTCGGGATTTGTTTGGGTTTGCAGGTAGCGGTCATAGCTAGTGCTAGGAAGGCTGGCTTAAAAAAGGCAAATAGCACAGAATTTGAAGATACCAAGCAGAACGTTGTATACATCATGGAAGGACAGGCAGGTAAAGAATCCACAGGCGGAACCCTTCGTCTTGGGGACTATCCGGCAAAACTCGCAAAGGGATCAAAACTGGCAGAAATTTATGGTGCGAACAAAATAGTTGAGCGACATCGCCATCGTTATGAGGTGAACCAAAAATTTATAGATGATATTAAAAAGGGCGGCTTAGAAATTAGCGGCACCTCGCCAGACGGTAAGCTGGTTGAATTTATTGAGGCAAAAGATCACTCGTACTTCGTGGCAACTCAGGCTCACCCTGAATTTCGCTCCAGGCCTAATAGGCCTCATCCGCTTTTTGCTGGTCTTATTCGGAGTGTGCTTTAGGTTTCCTGACGTGAAGTTCGTGAGGAATACCGAAGACTTCTCCATGCTGACCTGTTGGTTGAAATCCATATTCCTCAACGAGCAGAGGCCTTAAAGGTTCATTCCAACTCACGCCTATACGTACTTCTCTGGTGTCTTGCTCTTCGAGTACCTCGTCTAGGAGGGCTGATGCTATTTCGAACCGGTCTTTATCGGCATCATTAGCCGCGATAAGGGAGAATATGCCAAGAGGATTACCCTTGAGGCGATGGCTGTGGAAGAGATTACGCATGGCAAGGGCATAGTGCTCATAAGGCGTAGCGTAGGGCTTTTGATCACCCGTGAACCACTCGTTGGTTTTTACAAATCCAACCAAGTCTTGGTCTAGCAGCGCTACCTTATAAAGCTCAGGTTTTAGTTTTAATTTTTGCTCCTGCTTCTTTATATGTTCGGGATTGGAAGAATTGGCAATAGCTAACACTTCATCTTCTGACAGGCGTGCTTCACGAAGATCCTGGGCTGTAAGAGCAAGAATACGGCTTGCATCTTCTGTCGTAACTCTAGAAATTTCAACACTCATGATAAGCCACTATACTCTACAGGGGTGAAAAGTGATATACTTGTGACGATGGAAAATAATCTAGCCAACTGCATTAAGGAACTATATCAACTCGATATAGAACCGACCGTTACGCGTCCTGATCCGGAATTTGGGGATTATGCGACAAATGTAGCAATGCAATTGGCAAAACCGCTTGGCAAAAATCCACGGGAAATTGCCGAAGAGATTGCTGGCAAATTACGCCAAACTAATGAATTTTCAGAAGTGACAATTGCCGGCCCCGGCTTTATTAACTTACGTATCGCGGCAAAGCAATTAGCATCGCGTCTTGATCAGGAATGGAGTGAGGTTTACGGGGAAAACACCGATGGCGCCGGTAAAACAGTTGTCGTTGAATACCCAAGCCCAAACATGGCAAAACCATATAGTATCGGGCATTTGCGACCGGGCAACCAAGGCTGGGCTGTTAAACGCTTGATGGAAGCGTCGGGCTGGAAAGTTATCACTGATAATCACTTAGGCGATTACGGAGCCCCGTTTGGTATTTGGGTTGTTGGTTTTTTGAAATTCAGTAGTGATGACGCGCTAACCAAAGGCGGCGTTTATGAACTTGGTCGAATTTATATCGAAACCAAAAAAGCCTTGAAGGAAGAGAAAGAGCGCGGTGAAACTGAACTAGCTAATCAAGTACAGGATTGGCTGGTTAAACTTGAAAATGGTGACGAAGAGGCTGCCGGCTACAGCAAGCGTTTTAACGAGATTTCCTTAACGCATATCCATGAAATTATGAAACGTCTAAAGATTTCGACAGATAATGAATTAGGCGAGGCATTTTTTGCACCAAAAGGAAAAGAAGCCGTTCAAAAATTGCTCGACAGCGGTGTTGCCGTAAAGAACGATGACGGTTCGATTATCGTTCCGCTTGATGAATTCGGATTTGACGTACCGCTGCTGGTGCAAAAATCAAACGGTACGGCGCTGTATGCGACGACTGACCTTGCAACGATTTTATACCGCGAAGAGAACTGGCATCCGGATCGTGTTATTTATGCCGTGGGTAGTGAACAACAATTTTACTTCACGCAGCTATTCGCGATGGCGAAAAAACTCGGTATTCACACTGAACTTATACATCTATGGTTTGGCATGATTGACCAATTAAACGAGGATGGCGTTCGCGAAAAAATGAGCAGCCGAAAAGGTGTGGTCCTGATGGAAGAGCTGCTAAATACGGCCGAAGCCAAGGCGCATGAAATTGTTGAGGGCCGTGATGTCAGTGAAGACGACGTAAAAAAGATTGCCCTTGGTGCAATTAAGTTTAGTGACTTTGCTGCTGATCGCCGGACTAATATTTTATTCGACTGGGATCATATCTTCGCGCTGACTGGATTTAGCGGACCATATATCCAGTACGCCGCGGTACGGGTAAATAAGATTATTTCGGATAACGTGACTGATGAAAACGTATCTTTTGACGATTATGATTATGAAGCTGAGAAAGCCGTGCTCGCAAAACTTTTGGAATATCCGGACGCAGTCAGCTTGGCTGCCCGCGATTTAGAACCGCATAAAGTCGCGACGTATCTATACGAACTAGCGCGTGAAATGAACCGCTATTACGAACAAACGCCAGTAGCCCTACCAAACGTATCTGACAGTGAAAAAGCAGCTCGTTTGCAGCTTCTAAAAAAAGTAAGCCACGTGTTTATGCACGGGCTCAGTTTGCTTGGTATCGAAGTTCCTTCAAGAATGTAAGGTTTTTGAGGGGGCGAGAAGACGAGCTTGTAAGCCTGCCTTCTCGCTCTCCCTCCTTCAGGCTTCTCCTTCGGGTCACGACGGAGAATATACAGCCGGGCGTTCTTGTCCGCCCCCACCATCTATTTGATCACATCGCTAAGGTCACTGAAGACCTCGCAGACGCAACTGGAGCAAAAGGTCCTGTTTTCGGTCTCGCACCTCGATTGTTGACGGACGCTGACGGATAGCCCGCAGATCTTGTACGAGAGGGAAGTGACCGTTGTTTCCTAGACGTTTTGCTGCCACAAGTACCTCCGATAGATTGTTAAAGCCTGGCCCACAATACAAACGTCCGAACATTACGCTTGGTTTATATCATGGTTATTATAAACTCAAGCGAATTCCGTCCATCACGAACAGCGGATCAATTGTGTCGATCGCTGCCGTGAGAGGGTTTGCACTGACTTCATAACAGTCATTAGTTTACTATGTAATTAATACAACGTCAACTCTGACGTTAAGACTTAATCACGACAGTGATATAATGACAGTAACAAATAGGGAGATCTTATGGCAGAAAATAAATCAGTAAATTCATCCAAAGCGGCAATCGCCAAAGCACACGCAAAAGCAATTAAAGAGCATGGAACAAATCACGTAGGCGGGTTTGTGACCTTTGTCCGTGAACAAGGTGTCGTCGGTCTAGCGGTTGGTCTAGCGGTGGGTACTGCAGCGGGCAGCGCGGTTAAATCAATCGTTGACGGCCTCATCAACCCGATTGTCGGGTTTATAATCGGCGGGGTAGATCTAAGTAAATTAAAATGGGTCGTCGTTGCGCCGAACGCACAAGGAGATGGCGGTCTTGCTTTTGCTTGGGGAGCAATCCTGTCGGCTATTATTACCCTGCTTGCGACAGCGCTTGTGATTTACCAGTTAATTCATCTTGCCAAGTTAGACCGTATTGATAAAAAGAAAGAGTAGGTAGGTCCTATGGTGAAAAAAACCGACAAAGAGTGGCGCGAAATCCTCTCGCCTGAACAGTTCAAAGTGCTTCGTAAAAAAGCAACCGAAGCGCCATTTAGCGGTGAGTACGATGGGCTGTATGCCGACGGGGTCTATGCATGCGCCGCTTGCGGACAGGTGCTCTTCGACAGCACGACGAAATTTGACGCACATTGTGGCTGGCCAAGTTTTTATGATGCCAAACCAGATGCTGTTGTGTTTACTACCGATGATAGCCATGGCATGAACCGAACCGAAGTGACGTGCAATAACTGCGGAAGCCACTTAGGCCATATCTTTGAAGGGGAAGGACTAGACATACCCACCGATCAAAGATACTGTATTAATTCGCTTAGCCTGAAATTCACGCCTAAGAAATAGTCCTAACCCTTGACTCTTTGCCAAGGGTTTTGTATTGTTGATCCATATTTGAAGTCTCACCACGAGGAACGAAATCATTCGTCCCGCGTGGTGAGCTTTCAATTTATTACAAAATTGAAAGCTTTTTGTAATCCGGCAAAACCACAACCTGGGGAGTAAACGATGGGAATCAATGCTTTTACGGTGGAGGGAGGAATCATCAAGGCCGGGGTGGACGTTGAGTCGTTTACCCTAGAGTCTGGAGAGGTTGTTCGTGGGATCTTAGTTGGTCGTGCGGATAAACCCGGCTTCTTACCAGTGGTAGATAACCGGTTACGCAATCAGGAAGGTGACACACGTGCGCACATAAAAGCTGTCGCCCTAGACCTCGAAGCTCCAAGGCTCGTCGTCTGCTCGAACAAACAAGAGATTGACGAAAGTCAGGCTCTTGTCGTTTTTCGAGCAGGATCGTTCGAGGACGAGGAAGGGAGAGAGGAAGAGATCACCTACTATCGTGGCGACACGGAGTCTGGATCGGACATGTGGCGGCCCCTTAGTTACGGAGAAGTTGTGCCAATCAGGCCTTCTGCTGAAGTAGTGGAAGTGGGTACGGCACAGTTCATTCAGGTACTGAGAAAGGGCGATCTTTTCACTGCTTGGGCAAGCAGCTTCAAAGGGCTTGATGCGGAGCTCTATAGATGGGATGGCACGGACCTCCTGCGGCTGACTAAAAATACAATGAGATTGTAAATCTAGCCCCCGGACCTCACTGCGGGAAATCAGCGAGGGGATGGAAGAGGGGCGTCGCGTAATTGACGCCCCATACTCCATGACCGTATAATGACGATATGACTAAAAACGCAAAAATCCTCTGGGTTGATCTAGAGATGACCGGCCTTGATGCTGAAAATGATCTTATTTTAGAAGTTGCCGCCATTGCAACCAATTGGGATTTTAATGAAATCGCGACGTTTGAAGGTATCGTTAAAAACGAAAATATGACGCTTGAAGAACGTATCGCGACTAATAGTGTCTTCTGGGATGCAAATCCTGCGGCACGCGATGGACTAAAAGCACAAAACGGTGACGGCAAAGACCTACAGGTAATTGAAGAAGACCTACTGAAATTTATCAAAAAGCACTTCGACGACGAAAAACCTGTTCTACTGGGCGGAAATTCAATTCATATGGACCGCCGGTTTATTACTGCGCAGTGGCCACGGCTAGATGCCCGGCTTCATTACCGTATGCTCGATGTGAGCGCGTGGAAGGTTGTATTTGAAGGCAAATTTAAAAAGAAGTTTGCTAAACCCGAAGAACACCGTGCGCTTGGCGACATTCGCGGCAGCATCATGGAACTTGAATATTATCTAAAGAAATTAAAAGTGTAGACATGACCCATAAAGAACTTGAAAAATACTTACTCGATTTTCCAAACACCTGGCTGGATTTTCCATTTGGTGAGGGCACATCTGTATACAAAGTCGGGGATAAGGAAGCTGACGAGGGCAAGCTATTCGCAATTATCAGTGACGACAGCAAACCGCTTCGTGTCAGTTTGAAATGCGACCCGCAACTAGCCGAAACATTACGTGAAAAATACGAGACAGTCGTACCGGGATATCACCTGAACAAAAAACATTGGAACACGATTATTTGTTCAGGCCAGCTTAGCGACATGGAAATAAAAGATCTTGCACGCCACAGTTACCAGTTAGTATCCGGCACTAACTATTAACTGCGTTAAAATCTGCAAGCTGCGTTCTAATTGGCTTTAGGTTTGTATCCGTAGAAAGTAAGAAATCTTTTAGTGATTTACTTTTTGTTGTTGTGTAGATTTGTTTCATGAGGCTGGCAACGGTATCTAGCTGAAAGCTCATTTCTCTTGCGTACGTACGATCGTAGACAGCGTTGAGTCTGGCGTTTTCAAGTGTAGTGGTAACCTTGGCACCATCCTCTTTTTTGACGATAGTCTTGTCTAGATTGGCTGTCTTTATACCATTGTTTTTTAACGGTGTCGCGATATCACGGTTCGCATTGGTTAAAAACAGTGAAAGCGTACTATTGGTTGAGCGAAGCGTACTGCTTTTAATATTTCTTTCGGCCGATTTAGAAATTTTTTCAAGCGTTTGCATGCGGGCACTTAATGTCTGTAATTTCTGACTATCACTTGCGCCGCCACTATTAATCAAAAGCAAAAAACCTACGACTGCGGCTAAGATAGCCCCGATACCAACGATGACAAGGAGTACCTTACTATTCATCAGCGGCTTTTTTTGCTCAGGCGCAATCTGATTCAAATAATCGATAGGGTATTCGTTTTGGTCTGGTTGCATACTACCGCTATTTAAGCACAAACATTTACAGAGGTAAAGAGTGTTATAATCAAACTATGCAGGATGCCAAAGAAGAGGTTAGGGCGAAACTCAATATCGAGGACGTCGTTGGCGAATACGTACAGCTTAAACGCGCCGGACGTAACTTCAAGGGACTTAGCCCGTTTAGCGGCGAGAAAACCCCTAGCTTTTTTGTCAGTCCCGACAAACATATTTGGCATGATTTTTCTTCAAACAAGGGCGGCGATGTGTTCAGCTTTATCATGGAAGTCGAAGGAATGGACTTCCGCCAGGCGCTCGAACATTTAGCGAGAAAAGCAGGCGTCGATCTAAGCATTTACGAATCTTCGGGAAGCCGCGACTTGGCGCAGCGTAAAAAACGTTTGCACCAAGCGAATGACTTGGCGGCAATCTATTACCAGCAGAGTTTACTGAAAAACCAGCACGCACTTGAATATGTGTTTAAAAAACGAGGGCTATCTAAAAAAATCGTCGAGGATTTCAGAATTGGCTACGCGCCTACTAGCGGTGATGCTTTGGTGCGTTTTTTAGACAAGAAAGGCTTTTCTAAAAAAGAAGTTACTGACGCGGGACTGACGAATCGTTTTGGTAGCGATATGTTCCGCGGCCGTATGATGGTGCCACTGATGGACGCTACAGGGCAGGTGATTGGTTTTACCGCCCGAATTATCGACGACGATCCAAACGCGCCGAAATACTTAAACACGTCGCAAACGCTTCTCTATGATAAAGGTCGTCACGTATTTGGTCTTTCGCAGGCAAAAGAAGCAATCCGAACGAACGACTACGCGGTGATCGTTGAAGGAAACCTGGATGTCGTCAGTAGTCACCAGGCAGGCGTTCTGCCGGTTGTCGCATCAGCCGGAACGGCCATGACGGATAATCACCTGAGGGCGCTCCGGCGCTTAACGGGCAACGTTAGATTAGCATTTGATGGCGATAAAGCGGGAATTGCAGCTACCGAACGCGCGATTCCGATTGCCAGCGAAGTTGGCGTAGAACTCACGATTATTACTTTGCCAGGTGATGCCAAAGACCCCGACGAGCTTATTCAGCAAGACGTGACGCTATGGAAGCAAGCTATCGAATCGTCACAACCTGCCGTTGATTGGATTCTAGATCAATATAGCCAGCGCGAAGATATCACAACCGCAGCGGGTAAGCGTAATTTCACGACGGCTGCGCTAAACGTCGTACGCGGACTAAAAGATGCGGTTGAACAGGATCATTATGAGAAAAAAATCGCCGACATGATTGGCTCGTCATTAGATGCAGTCAAAGCAAAGTTAACGTCGATTGCTCCACTTGACCAAGCACCCAAACGAAAACCAATCGCTTCGTCAGCAGGATCGATAGCTCAAGATATATCCGCCTACCAAGATAATTTATTGTCTGTTGCGATGATCGATGCTCCTAGCCAGGAATTATTCGTTCATACGGATCCAGAAATTTTTGCAGGGCAGGAGCGCAGGGCAATAGCAAAATACCTCGCGACTCATGCAGGTTCAATTTTAAAAACAACCCCTACGGAATTGCTAAACTTCGATACGTATGTTAAAATACTACTATTAAAGGCCGACGCCCGATATGCTGACTGGAACGACCAAGATCGTTACTTCGAAACAGCACGGTTGCTCCGCCAAGTAGCAAATGAACACAAGAAACAAACCCAAGAACAATTAACAAATCAGTTGCGTGAGGCTGAAAGTGCGGGCGATGACGCAAAAGCGTTAGAACTGCGCTCACAGCTGAACACACTTATAAAGGAGATAACTCGTGGCCAAAGATGATATTATCGCACCCGTCGAAGAAGAAGATGACAGCAATAAAGTAATCGATTCAAGCGGCGGCCCGCTAAGCGACATCGACGAACCTGCAATCGATGAACTTGTCGACGAAGAAGACACTGATGAAGATACGCTAAACAGCGGCCAGTATTTTGACGATGTGAGTGACGACAGTGTTCGTCTGTACCTTCGTGAAATTGGTAAAATCCCACTACTAAACGCAGAAGAAGAACTTGCCCTTGCCCAGCGCGTTGTTGCTGGTGAAAAAAAGGCTAAAGACAAAATGGCCGAGGCAAACATGCGTCTTGTCGTTTCAATCGCCAAGCGCTATTCAGGCCGTGGCCTGGATTTTCTTGATCTTATCCAAGAGGGAAACACGGGACTGTTACGTGCCGTTGAAAAATTCGACCCGGACAAGGGATTTAAATTTAGTACCTACGCAACCTGGTGGATTCGCCAGGCTATTACCCGTGCGATTGCCGACCAGGCACGAACCATTCGTATCCCAGTACACATGGTAGAAACAATTAACAAATTGCTTCGTACCCAACGCCGCATGACACAGGAGCTTAACCGCGAACCAACCATCGAAGAGCTTGGCAAAGAACTCGAGATGGAACCTGAAAAAGTTGAATACGTTATTAAAATCAAGCAGGACATTACGTCGCTTGATGCTGGCGTTGGCCGCGACGGTGAAGACGAAGACAGCGTTCTTGGTGACTTTATCGAAGACGAAGACGGTGCAACCCCAGAAGAGTCTGCGACTTCGCAGCTGCTAAAAGAACAAGTCCAAGCAGTTCTATCAACACTTTCCGAACGCGAACAAAAGATCGTTAAAATGCGTTTTGGCCTAGAAAACGGCAAATCGCATACGCTCGAAGAAGTTGGCCAGGAATTTGCGGTTACCCGCGAGCGTATCCGTCAAATCGAAGCAAAAGCACTTGCGAAACTTCGCAAACATAAAGATGCTAAAAAACTTCACGAATACTTAGGTTAGATTACTTAACTAAAACAGCGTAGTTCATACCGAAGCTTGTCGCTACGGTACTGGACGATGCAGCGGTGCAAGGATTGGCGCTCGTTAAGTCAGAGGTGCTACCGCTTGCTTCTAATTTGGCGTAGACACAGGTAACGCTTGTATCGCCACTACCAGAGGTAAATTTCATGTAGGCGTATCCTTGCCGTCTACATGTCGCCGAGACTGCTTCGGTCGTGGTCGTGCATCCGAACGGATCAATAAACGCAGTAGTCAGATAAGCCTTTTCGGTAAGGCATGTCAGGATCGCTTTAGGGTACGTCGCATTTTGAAGGTTGAACCATCCGCTACCATTGCCTAGATCGCCGCAGCCGCTACCGGTACTGATATCATTTCCATATTTTGCACGATACGACGAAATAGCATCCGCGATATTTTGTAAGTCAGATATGCGTTCGGCGTCACGTGATTTTGCCTGAATGTTATTAAACGAAACAATAACAACACTGGCTAAAATTCCGATAACAACAAGAACGACAAGTAGCTCGACTAACGTGAAACCGCTTTTGCTTATCTTCATGATGTGATTATACCATTTAGAAGTCGATGTGCGTCAGGATGTCGTCAATCTGCTTTTGCATATGTTCAAGGTCACCATTGTTGGTAATGAAATAATCGGCAATAGCAATCGGACCACCTTTTTCGAGGTTCTCAATTTCTGCCCAGTCACGCTGGTCAACTTCAGATGAAGTAAGCGGACGTTCTGCGCGAATAGCCAAGCGGCTTTTACGCTGATGTTTTGGCGCAATAATCGCTGCAACGGTTAACTCGCCGGGGAACTCATGCTTCACGAGTTTGTATTCGGTCCAAGAGTAAATACCATCTAAAACAATACGGTGTTGTCCCGATGCGATCAGATCACGTGCCTGCTTGATCGCGCGTTTAACGACAAAATCTTTGCCTTCTTCTTCGCGGATTTTTTCGCGGAACTCCTTTTGGCTTTCAAAGGTAATTTCAATGCCAGCGTCCTTCATTGCTTGATAGATGATTCCGCCGAAGTAAACTTTCGGGTAGCCTTTCTCGGTCAAATAATCGACAGCCGTACTTTTTCCGCTGCCTGTCAGGCCAACAAGCGCGATGATTTTAACGTTTTCGTGATGTTTCATGATCTTTAGTGTAACAGAGAGGATATTGAGACGCCAAACATTTATGCCGTAACAACCTATCGTTACATTTATAACAAATATATGCTATAATATGTAAAGAATGAATGAGCTTTCACCACTAGACTCTTCTTCATCCAAAGCTGATATGACGGCAGCACTTGAAGATTCTAGGCGTGCAAATATAAGACTGTACGCAATTGAAGTAGGGAGAGAGCCGTTACTTACAGAGGAAGAAGAAGCTATTTTAGGTCACCTTATCCGAGATGGACAAGCAGCTCGTCAGCTCATTGCCGAAGACAACCCCACAGAGGAGGAAAGGACTGAGCTAGAGATAGATAAAATTCTGGGTGATGAAGCGTGGGATAGAATGGTTAAATCTAATCTGCGGCTAGTCATAAGTATTGCCAAAAGTTTTGACCGACGTAGCATGCCTCTGCTTGATGCGGTGCAAGAAGGGAATCTAGGGCTATTTAGGGCTGCCGATCACTTTAATCCAAATAAGGGGATAAAATTCTCGACGTATGCCTATGAATGGATATGGGGTTCTATACAACGAGGGATTGTTCAAAGGGGTCGAATGGTTCGTTTGCCAGAACATATCTACTACGTCGTGACAGAATTACTGAAGCTCGAAGTTAGCATCGAAGCTGAAACAGGAACAAAACCTGATGCGGAAGTATTAGCAGAAAACATGGAAGTGCCAGTAGAGGATGTGAAGAAAATGCGACTTATGAAAGACCCTATTAGTCTTGAGGCATGGCTTGAAGCTAACTCGTTACTGAGTGATCAAACAGATGCCGAAGCGAAGGTTATCCCGTTAGTGGATAGACGGACGGTTGATGAGGGAGAAGTGAGCGTAGAGGAGTTTAACACGGTCCTGCCGAGTCTCACGCGACAACAAGAAGATATTCTTCGCAGACTTGTAGGCGTGGCGCGTCCTCGTCAATCTATAGATGAAATTGCAGATGAATTGGACATTCAACGTGCAAGTGTAGAGAAGGCTATAGCCAGAGCTTTAAAACGATCAGGGATCTCGTTGCCGGATGCAAGGCGAAAGACTAATCAATAATCTTATCTAGAACTTCCGTAACAGGGTATAATAAAAACATGCCGAAACGACTCGCTATTATTGACGGAAAATCCGTCTTCTACCGCGGCTATTATGCCATGCCTGGTCTTTCGACGCGCGACGGTACGCCAACTGGGGGAGTCTTCGGATTTGCCAGTCTTGCACTCGAACTTATCAAAAAACTAGAACCCGATTATGTTGCCGTTGCCTGGGATAAAAAGGGAACTAGTATTCGAAAGCGCCTCGAAATTATGCCGACCTACAAAGCCGGCCGCAAGCGTCCGCCCGAAGATTTCTTTACGCAGATCCCTATCTTGAATGAACTTCTCGAAGCTTTTTCATGGCCGCTCTACGAACTTGACGATTACGAAGCCGACGACATTATGGGCGCGCTTTCGACGCAGGCTTCGAAGCAAGGGATTGAAACATGCCTGATTACCAGCGACCTGGATATGCTACAGCTTGTTGGACCGCTAACGCACGTGTATGCCATGAAAAAAGGCCTCGCTAACCTTGAACAATTCGATGTTAAATACTTCGAAGACAAGTACGGTATCGAAGTCGAACAATTCATTGATCTGAAATCATTAAAAGGCGACAGCAGCGATAATATTCCGGGCGTACCCGGTATCGGTGAAAAAACCGCTATCCAACTGCTGCAGGATTACAAAACCCTTGACGGTGTGTACGAACATTTAGACGATATTAAACCATCGGTCGCGGCAAAATTAACGGCAGGTAAAGAATCGGCCTATACCAGTAAAAAAGTTGCCGAAATCTGGTGCGATGCCCCAATAGAGCTTGATCTAAAAGCCACAAGCATCCAAGATATCGATACCGAAAAAGTTGCCGAAATCCTAAAGCGCCTAGAATTTACGTCGCTTGTCCGTCGCTTGCCAAAAAACATGCAGCGCACTAACCAAACGGATATGTTTGCCCCTAAAAAAGAAGCTTCATCGACTTTAAAAGAGGTCGACTGGCCGGCTACGTTATCGCTTGACGCTGACGGCGCGGCGCTCGTCCATTTAGTGGACGACACGTTTTGGGTATCGCTTGACGGAAAAACGGTTTCAAAAACTCCACTCACGAAAGTAACCAGCAGTATTTGGCGCGCGCTTGAAATGACGCAGGTTGTTACCTATGATGCCAAGGCGCTGTATCACGCTGCGCATGCGCAAGGCGTTGAAGTTCGTTTCGATCAGCTGCATGACCTTCGTCAGGGCGCGTTCTTACTCGATCCGCTCGCGCGTGACCGTTCAATTATGGGGCTGATCGACGATGACTTTGACGAGTCTGACACGGCAGCAGTCATGGCTGGTCTATGGCGAACCTATGACCAGCAAAAAG
>Ga0193717_1000125_pt1 | contig 74979 bp, 84 predicted proteins | sample U2c2metaG_FD_145900 | JGI IMG/M metagenome (GOLD analysis project Ga0193717, IMG submission 145900) | Soil microbial communities from a riparian zone of the East river system, Colorado, United States - U2c2 | ecosystem: Environmental > Terrestrial > Soil > Riparian zone | place: USA: East River... | reverse complement strand
TACGGACGACATCCTCAATACCCACCTGTGACTTTACAAGGTAGCGATCGGCGCCAAGTGCTTCGCCGCGGGCACGCTGGTCTTCGCTGGAAAGCGCGGTCATCATGATTACTTTTATATCTTTTGTTTCTGTAGTAGAACGCAAAATATCAAGCATATCGAAGCCGCTGATCTTTGGCATCATAACGTCACTTACGATGAGTTCGGGACGCTCTTTAATCGCCATCGCCAGTGCTTCTTCCCCATCGCCTGCCGATACGATATCGTAACCCTCGGCAAGAAGGCGGACCCCGTAGATTTCACGCAAACTTTTGTCGTCTTCTACCAGTAGTATTTTGGTCATATTACCCTCTATTGTACTAAGTGTACGTGAAAATTACTATAGCCCTTATGCTTAATTTTGATTGCGCGGCGGTATGGGAATACTGCCTGGTCGATTTCGTACGTACTTGTCGGGGTTTTGCTCAATGCTGGCCAGCGGTGTGTTGGCGCGGGCCTGCGGTGCGGCATACTGTTGCGGGGATGGCTGAGGATATGATAGCGGCGGCGCAACAGTAACTACGGGTGGGGGTGTGCTAATCGACTGGAGCTGTTGGACAACTGTCTCGATGGGTATATTGGTGTATGTCGTGTCACTGACCGGAGTTACCTCTGGTTGAGGCGCTGGTTGTACAGTAAGAGGCGGCGGAATAACGGGTTCTTCTATGGGTGCGGCCTGAGATGGGAGCGCCGTGGCATGTATTTGCTGATTGTTCTCTTCCCGCTCTTGTGTGATACTGGCCGCCTCTATAAGCCGGGTTGCTTCCTCGTGGTCAATACGTGGGAGCTCAACAAAAAAGGTGCTTCCCTGCTTGTACTCGCTTTCTACCCAGATGCGTCCGTTCATGGCCTCGGTAAGGCGGCGGCAAAGGTATAGCCCCAGGCCGGTACCACCAATTTCACGTGTTTCGCTGTTATCAACGCGGTAAAACTTTTGAAATAGATGCACCATATCTTCTTTTGGAATACCGATACCGCTGTCGGTCACGTTTATGACAACGTGTTCGCTATCGCCGTTAATATCGATGACAACATTGCCTTTTGGTGTGTATTTAATGGCGTTTTCAATGAGGTTTGCAACTACTTCGCGTAGGTGGTCATTGTCAACGTTGACGTAATAGACGGGGTTAAGTCGGCGTTCACCGCTTTTTTCTTCGTCATCGTCAGGCAGCGGTTTAAATAGAAATTGCAGCCCTTTTTCATCGGCTTTTGGCTTGAGACCCTGGGCGATATCATGTACGAATGCAACGACATCAACGGCTTTGGGATTATTTGCCAGGCGGCCGTCATCGGCTTTGGTGACATCTAAAAGATCTTGAAACAGACGGCCAAGGTGCTCGGCAGAAGCATGGGCTTTCATAATAAAGTCGCGGGCTTTTTCGTCAATTTGAGCCGTTGCCGGGTTGAGGGCCAGACCAAGATATCCTTCAATAGAGGCGACCGGGGTACGCATTTCGTGGCTGGCGGTACTGATAAATTCGGCTTGTTCGCGCTCTTCGGCCTTTTCTTTGGTGATGTCGCGAAAGACAATAATAACGCCAGAACCAGGCTGCCCTACAGGTGAGACAACAATAGAAACAAGAATTTTTTTGCCAGAATTGGTAGTAAGGCTAAGATTGTTGGTGACCATTTCTTTGTTGGTAGCCAGTACTTGCGAAACAGGGTCGGTGGCCGGAGTCAATTCGGCGTCATTATGGTCGACCAGCTTAAGGACCGATTTATAGTCGAGCGCCAGCGCGTCTTGCTTGCCCCAGCCAATAATTTGCTGTGCGGCCGGGTTAATCAGTTGAACGATACCTTGGTTATTGAGCGCTACTACCCCATCGCCAATGGCGTTAATAACCACTTCTGCTTTGCCGGCTACCTGACTGAGTTCGGTGGCAAGCTGACGGTAGGCGCGGTCATTGGTGGTATCGGTAGCGGCCTTGGTGTGCCAGATCATGTAGCTAACCGCCAGTGGTAACTCCCCTGTGAGCACTATGGTTAAGATTTCGGGCCGGCTGAGTGTTCCGCCGCTGAACTGGACTAAAAGATAGGCGGTTACTGCTAAAAACAGCGGCAACAGGCCGTACAGTCCAAATACACCGGCAAAAACAGACACCAGCATCCAGAGTGCGATAAACGGCGAAGACGTCCCGCCCGTACTTAGAATAAGTGTTGCTGTTGTAACGCACAGTACGGCAAAGGCAGCGAGCGAACCCCACGATATGAACTTTTTTGGCGCCCATAAATACGATACAAACCCGGCGGCAAATGAAATACCGGCGAGCACTGCGGAAGTGTCACTGACGAGGAGCGCTGAACTGATGCTTTTTACATCGGCAAAATAAGCCCAAAAATAAAGCGCCAAAATAATAGCCGACACCAGCATAACCGCCTCGCAAATACGGCGATGCCAAAAACGTGTGAGCGTCAGCGGTTTTATGTGTGCCCCCTAATTAATCGATTATTTCTTATGTTTATTATGCCGGAGAAAAATAAATTCTACAAGAGTGAGTAGCGGTGAGGGCAGGCCGAAAAAGCGCTGCCCTCACCTGTTCGTTTAGCTACGCGGCGAGATCGTATTCGCTCATCATGAATGCGTTGAGCTTTGCGGCAACCTCTTGGGCCTTTTTGTATTGCCGCACAACGTGGGCCTCTGCTTTTCGGCCGTCACCGCACGGCGCGGCAACGGCGAATTTTCGAATGCCCACCTTCCACCCCTTTCGAGTGAGAATCTTGCCTACTTCAACGATTTCATCAACCGTAAGGCTGTCATGCAAGATGCCGAGGGCGTAGAGCACCCCGGGAGGAAACGCTGCAAGCTTGTCGTAGCTCGCATATTCCCTGGTCTGCTGCTTGGGCGGGTGTTTGCCATCGCAACACGGATCGTGGATAGCAGCTAGCTTCCAGCCCTGCTTCCACACCGACATCTTGACGATAGCATTCATGATGTTCACCTTGGTGGAGTCTCGCTGAAGCCATTTGGGGACGAATGGACGCCCCCTCAGATCACCCCAGCACAGGTGAAATGCGAAACGCGACCCCTTGGGGCTTTTCCTGACGATGCGTTCGAAAATCTCCAGCAGACGTGCTGTCTTCTTCTCGCTGAGTACCGATGCAAATGCCATTTCCGGAGGCAGTTCAAACTGAATAACCGTCTTGGAATTGCGTTTTAACATCGAGTTGACTTGTTCGCTAACGAGATCTTCAAATTTCTTGAGATACTTGAAGATCAATCCCGAGAATGTGTTCAGTGCACGTGGACTTGGCATACCGTGCATTTCTTCAGCGGTTATTCCCGCAGCCTGGAGGGCTTCGAGGATTATTTCGTGATCCTCGCCTGCCCAATCGGCGTAAGAGAGCTTCGGTAACTTGTTATTTGCGATGGCTGCTTTGACGCGCCTGCGAAAAACGATGGCGTTGACCATTCGGACTTCGAAATCCGGGTGATACTTTTCACCGTTCGTGGACTTTAGCTTTGGAAGCCCGGTAGAGCGGTAGATTTCGGTTGCCTTCGGGACCACCCAGTTCTTTTGCTCTGGACGGTGTTCGCCCCCCGTCACAAACTGCAACAAAGGACCTGCTATTGAAAGCATATCCCCGATGACAGCGACAGGCTCGGCACCTGGTTTGTGAAAGTAGCTGCCAGACGAGTAGATAACAACGGGTTCAAGCTTGCCAGTTGGCATGCGAGTTGCTCCTTGTCTAGACGAACAATGCACTTCCTATTTTCTAGAAAGCACCATTATAATACTCTTTTTATGGTGGCGTATCAATGCTCTAACTCTGTACAAGGGGCTGTATTTTTGGTAGAGTGGAGCAGAGTTAATTGAGTCATGCTATGGCATGAACTGCAAATCGCACCTTTCGTACATACAGGGCTCATCCCGAAGAGATGAGCCACAAAATCTTTGACATATAGCCAGAATGTACCTTGCACATACCAGTCTCATCTCTTCGAGATGAGCCGCCCATTTCTCGGAAATGGTCAAAAATGAGCAAGCTAATTTTTGCTTCACTTCACTCAAAATGCGGTCTCATCGTCTAACGGTTAGGACACCAGGTTCTCATCCTGGCAATCCGGGTTCGATTCCCGGTGAGATCACCATGACATTATTCAACTCTCAACAGAGGTAAAAAGTTCCAAGATTTATTTCTTGGAGCTTTTTATTTTGTTTGTCACCTCTGTTATTTTGGTGTTCGATTCTCCGTAGGCCGACGCTAAATCTAGCAAAATGATTTTGTGCTTTACTTAACATCTTAATACTAGATGTTAAGTAAAGTGAGTTATGTTTAACAAGTCTGCATAGACACCTAGCCATAAATTAAATATAGTATTGACATCTTTAGTCTATGTATATACAATAGTAGGTATTATGAATACCTACACTGCAACCGTAATTAAGACTGGCAACTCAGTTGCCCTGCGTGTCCCTAAAGAGTATGCTAGCGATGCCCATCTGACGCTTGGCGATAAAGTACTCTTACCTTTGCCTAGTAAACAAAAAAAACAAGATCGAGCAAAAATCGCTCGTATAGTCGCAAAGCTACAAGAGCTCCACGCCTATGGTGATATTAAAGACCCTGTTGCTTGGCAGCGTGAACTACGTGAAGACCGTAAGCTTCCCGGTAGAGATTAACATGATAGTACTTGATACGAATATTTTTATCTATCTTGCCAACGGCACCTTAGATATTCAAGCTATAAAGAATACCGATTTGGCTTTTCCAAGCATTGTTAAGATTGAGGCATTAGGTTATGCACAAATAACTGTTGCTGAACAAAGTTATCTTGAGGCATTATTCGTGGAGTGTCAGCAGCTTGATCTGGAAGAGCCAATTACTCAGCGAGCTATTAGACTACGGCAGCAAAAAAAGATGAGTTTAGGCGATTCTATTGTTGCCGCTTCCGCTCTCGAACATGATTGTGAGCTATGGACAGCAAATGAAGAAGACTTTGCCCACGTTGAAGGACTGCGTATCCACAATCCATTAAAATCCTAATAATACTTACTTGTTGATGCCTCCGGATTAATGTCGGTTGTTGCGAGTTCCTTATCCATTCGTACTAAAACTGGTCCGGTAGGTTCACCAAGATATTATTTTTTGCTTTCAGCAGAGGTAAAAAGTTCCAAGACTTATTGCTTGGAACTTTTTATTTGCCGATACCTCTGTTAATTTGAGATTAGATTCTCGATGGACATCCATTTCTATCGAATATTTTTTAGTGACTATGCGCAGCGACACCACATTAAGCGTTTCTCAAAAGATTACAAGGGCAAACGATGGGCGGTAACGGCTGATTCTATTTTTCAAGACTTAAAACGCGTTCACTCTATGCAGGTGTCACAGCAGGTAGATGAACTAAGGAGTGGAGAAAACTGCAAACTTTTCAAATATGATTTTGCGATTGCACAGTCGGGTGTATCACCTAAAGCATCCGGCAATCGTTGTATCGTTTTTCTCGACACGAAACTGCACCGACAGGACATATTAATGGTATACGGTAAAAGTGACTTACCAAAAAATGCTCAGGAGACACAATATGTATATCAAGTGATTCAGGATCAGTTTAGCGAAATATGGAGTAGGCTCGGATAACCTCAATCTTACTACTGAGCTTTGATGATGCAGCTCACGCTCTACCCTCTTAAACCCATGTTCTTCTGATGTTCGACTCATTGTGGGCGAGACGGGTCTTTATAGGGAAGCTAATGTACTGTACCTACCTATCATTATTTATTATTTATGATATAATTAAATCTGTCATTTTAATGACAGAGGGTAATTACAGTAATTTGTCAGCGTCCGCGGCACAATATTTTGTGTCTTTTGCATTTTAGGAGGAGTCACCATGGCTCAGAGTCTTATCAAGATTGCTACCGTGATGAATGACAGCTTGCCAATGCGCTTGCGCGTTGAAGCAACTCTCCTGACTGCTGCTTTTGGCAGCAACGATAAGCTCGCTCTTGAGCTTTGCGACAGCCTGGAGAGGCTACTCTCGGAATGTGCTGGTCCGGCGCCCGAGGTGTATGCAGAGGAGTTTCGTTACTACGAGACCCTCATAAGTCGGGTTCGACGAATCTTGACCTAGTACTTGAGTCGTCTCATCTGACTAGTCATCAACAGTCGACGGGGGTAATTCGGAAGCATAGGTGTTCATAGAACACGCTGTCCGACTCTGCCCCAAATGAAGCCGACTATCGGCCTCAAACTATGCTCCATTATCAAAACACTGTAATTACCCGCCCTTCTAAGGATGTTACTTGTATCATCTTCGGTTGTAGTTTAAGCACACTGACACCTAGTTTTTCAAGCGATACTTATTTTTTATAGACATGTGGAGAAGATGGTCAAACTTTTACCGGACTATATTGTAGATCCTCAGTAGAGGTAAAGAGTTGCAATAAATATTTATTGCAACTCTTTATTTTACTGATATTCGATTCCCAAGTGAATGAACGTATGGTATTCCAGTATTCTATTTGTTGCGTTTCATTCTATCGAATACAGCGAAACTAATAGTTAAAACAGAAGCCATGAATATCGCACGAGCTATTATTTCTAGGAGAGGTTGAGTGCCTCGATAAAAGAGTAGATCAATTAGAAGTATCACTAATGCGAACACCATGCCACGGATAAGAGCTTCGAATATAGTATGTCTCATATAGAGCTTACTATAAGTCAGTGTCATATAAAGGACAAGGCAGTATAACTATTATCTCTTTGAATATTTTAGTGTCTTACGAATTGATGCTAAGCTTTGCAAGCCTCTTATTCATTCGCCCTAAATATCAGACCACAAGGTGACTTAAGTTTTCCCGTAAGGTCACCGTTGGGAACTTTTTCCCTGAAAGATTTTTACTATTGAGAGCTACTTCCGTCGGTGAATTTCATGGGCTATCTCATAACAAGTATCGACACTCACTGTCGTAACGTGATACTCGGTGCTTTATACTTTAAATATGAAGAACATAGCACCAACAGCCATTCGACTTTCAATCACAAGCGATGTTCGCAAAGCTTTAGGTATTGCAAAGAGGCGTTATCCAGCCCTGTCTTATCCAGAGATTCTAAAGTTGGGCTTGTCTAAAATCGTCACCGAATACGATGAGGTTTCAAGTACCGTAGAAGATCGTTGGGGGGTTCGCCTTGAATCATCTGCCGCACTGGGAGAGGATTATCTAAAAAGCAGCGAAGAGGATATTTATAGCGCGAATATGGGTAAAAAGGTGCACTTTTCGTGAGTGGGTCTTCGGTGTCTATACTGCCCGATTTCCTTTTTTAGATTCTGAAGAGACAAGAACTTGTCCGGTAATTGTGATTAGTATAAGCCACAAGGCTCTCACAAGATAATTGCGATTGTGCCAATCTCCTCCAGACCAACATGCGAAGATGTTGATGTGGCACTAACTGAGTGGAGTAAAGCCGGCCTACTTAAACCTTCAATTGCTCGAGTGCATAGGTTGACGACAATGCTGCAGACTGATCTAATTGCTGATCTTGGTAATTTAGACCAAGCAGAGGTTCAGACATTACAGACCTCATTGAGAAAATACTTAGATCTGTAGTCCTAATTCCTTCAGTTTTTTATATAAAGTAACAAGGCTTGAATAAAGTGAGATTTACGTTTTTCCAGCGGATTCTCCAAACGATTACTACAGATGAGAAACGTTCCAGAACTTATTCTGGAACGTTTCTTTTTTACCACCGCTTTTACTAGGTTTTCGATTCGCCTTGGGCAGCATAGGGCACCCTCGTTTGATTTACTCGCAATATACTAGTGTCTTAGTTGACTACTCATCAGAGTGCGATAGATGTACTAATAGGGGCGAGATAGACTAACGGAATGTTGCGATGACTTCACTGATTAAGCGAGCACTCCCGGAAATGAGTACAGCTGCAAGAATAAGACCTAGTCCAATGAGCCATATTCGCAAGTCATTCCATCCGCTCGTTGTGCCGCCAATGACTATAACGACAGTCCCACCTACTGCCAGTACACCTCCTACTACGAGTCGTAAACGGGAAATGATGTCTTTCTTAAAGTTTTGGCCATTTTCATCTTTCTTCATATCACTAAGTATAGAGATTATCCACGATATACCTACAATACTCTGGCGCGAGGAGATTCGTACCTAAGGACCCCAAAGAGGCCATGCTAATGCCTCGACAAAGTCTTTCTTGAAGGATTTACCGTTCTTCGCTACCATAGCGGCTACTCCAACATGTACTAAAAAGAGTATGCCAACGATTGCATAGATCTTTAAATCAATTGCCCACGCGCTAAGTATCGTAATGTGCGCTAGGTAGCCTGCGCTAAAAATCAGTATAACACTACTATCTTCATGAATTTCATATCATAATTATATCAGCTTAAGAAGTATATCTATAGCGGCAAGGCCTTGCTGGGACTTTCAAAAGATGACTATATAGTCATAATATGGTTTAATATAAGGTGTCTCTGCTACTTCTATGAATCGAGCACTCATGATCACATTCGACTTGCATTTTTTCGGTTGGATAGAAGGGCGGGAGCACAGTATAACCCACTCATGTACGGTCAACGCGTTGCCTCATCCGGTAGAAGAAGGCATGGCCTTCTCGGTGGAGGGCGAAGACACGGCAGACGCGGTAGAGCTTATAACGGGTAAGCTACTCTTAGAGCAGAATGCTGGGAATGTAACGATGTCCATTCCCTGGGAGCTCGATAACGAGCATTACCGAGGAAACCGTTCCTGTAGCCAGGTCGAAACCGATAAGATTCGACGGGTATTGAAGTATAACGGCTGGAGCATCCGCTCAATGACGCCTGTTACTCCGGAGGAGGTGCGCTATAAGAAACCCATCATCAAGAAATCTGTCACCAGGAAACCTGATCATGTAAAGACGGTGCTAATAGCCCTTGTTATTCTACTAATAGGGTTTATCGTCTACCAATTCAGGACATTGCCGCCTTCAAACCCGTATGTTCAGGAGGGTGCATTCGCGCAACTCTATCATAATGTCGGCGGCTATAATATCAATGGTATGCCGTACTACGACGGAGGTATGTGGAAGGCACATGTAAGAGTCCCAGGGTGCCTCGGCGATGTCATCGTGGGCGCGAATGAAGGTCCAAGAGATCGCACTCCGTCTGAATATCACGTCTTGGAAGTGGGTGGATCGCCTCTGGAGAAAATCACCGGTCAGATGGCCTCTATGAGTATTTCGGCTGCGGTACTTCCTGATATTCCAGGAGTGCGAGCTCGCCTGCAGTGCCGATAAGTGCGGATGTAGAGTTGGCTGTTAAGCCCGCTCCATCGCATCACTCATAGCCCCGCTCAACAGTTTGATGGTTCAAAGTGGACCTCGCTGCTAGCGGGGTTCACTTTATAGTGAGTATTCTATGTAGCGTACAAACAAGATAGTCGATTTTCACGATTAGTGTCATCGCTCATATAAGTATCTTGCGTGTTCGACTCCCTTTAGGCTCACCATAGATATTATTACAACAGCTTACAGATAGAGAAACCCCAAGACAACTTGTGTCTCGGGGTTTCTCATTTTTCGCTACTCCTGTTAATTGAGTTCGATTCCTAGTGGGTAGATGAGGCGTATTGTTGGAGCAGCCCTTTTGTCCATACCGTCTACAAAACCACCGTTTTTGAGACATTGTCCTAGACCTTCTTGAACAATAGGCTTGTAGATATATTGAAACCTCCATTCTGCTTTGCATACCCTAGCTTACCAGAATAAATTTTATAAACCCTCAATAATATGGTATAATAATGATGCTTGTAATCGATGTTTCCGTAAAATGAAGGGCAAAGAGATGACGAGAAAGCCTGGCGAAGATCTGCAAAACCCTGATTACCAGGGCGCTACGGGTCGAGCGTGGGAGGTAAGCGGCGCTGGCAGAGATGAGGTGCGCGTAGAACAGACTGCAAGTCTAGGAATCTGGCTTATCGAGGCACCCATGGCCAATCCGCTGTGGAGCCACTACGCCGCTACCCTGTTTCACTTGCATGATATTCCGGGTGCACCCGCGGCAATCAGGCGGCAAGGAGCTACTCACGAACTTTGGATCGGCACGGTCGATCCTGAGGTTGAAAACACGATTGACCCGTCTGACATCAGGACGTTCAAGATGCTCACTCCGCCAGATCTGCAAGAGCAGTTCGTGCTGCCTTCCAATGCACGAGCCCTCGAAGTGGCCAGACTGGCTATCCAGATGTGTGTGGACGGTCGACTCTCTCCCGATGCCGAAAATCACCGCCGGGCATGGACTGGCTTTCTCAGGTCGCAGGAGGGGTGATCGCTAGGAAACGCGTTCGTTAAAAACAGGCTGCGGGGAAGTTAAGCCATCCCCATCCCGGGCTATGCCGAGAGTGTGGTCTGGACATAAGCCCTTTCGTTGATACGGGCGAGCCCTACAGGCTCATCGACGTCCGGTCGCCTTTCCTTTGGGATTGGCGACCGGAGCACTACCCGAGCGCTCAAACAAAATGCTTGAGCATTCAGGTGGTGATTTGTTCGATACTAACTATTCTTTATTGGCGGGTTATTAAATTCGACTCGTACCCATTCGGCTTGTCACGGATGCTGCTCTCTTACGTAGTCTCAAAAACCTTCGTTTTGTAGACGATCTATCAAAAAGTCAGAACATCAAACACTCGGCTTTGCCGTTAGTTCAAGAACTCGTCCCATAATCAAGGTACAATTCCTGTTAGCAACGATGAGTTTTTAGACATCTGAGGCGTGCACTGCAGTCTTGGAAATTATGTTTGTAAAATCTATATGTCTAGTGCTCTCAATCGCAATTCAATATATTCCAATTCACCGAAGAGGGTTTCGACCCGAGTAGTCGTTAGGTTCACCAAGAAATTATTCAATTCTTAACAGAGGTAGAAAGTTCCAATGCCTGTAGCTAATCTTCAAAATGCAAAGCAACATAATGTCCTAAAGACGAAGGTTTACGAACGCTGATACGCAAAGCTCTGCACTAAGTTTGAAGCTCGACTCTTTATTGACCGATGGGGGTTATTTGATTAAACTGCTTTAGTGGCCAGCTAGGGCATTCGATAGTGCCTTGCTGCAACCAAGGAGAAGCCGGAGGGTTTAAAGGAGCAATAAATGGAATGAAGCAAATATGCCATTAGGGGAAATTGAAGGCTTCGAAGAAGCAATTGAAATTCTCTCTGAACCAAATGAAGGCAACATATTCGTTGATTGCTCTTCAGCCACTAACTCGCTTAGGAGACTTACAGTAATGGCTAGTGCAGATGAGAAAACATACAATAGCCTTGTAGCCCGACACGCAGTACTTCAGGCTAAGAAGAAGCGAAGTCGAATTGAAGTGGAGGAACTCGAGGAGATCGAAGCCAACCTCGGAGACTCAACGGACCTCAAGTCTTACCAAAACAGGCTGGCACAACTTCAGAAGGCTGAGGCTGATGTAAAGGCAGGCAAAGGCATTTCTCTTGATGACCTTGCCAGCTCTTTGAGACGGCGCGGCATTCAGGAGTAGCTGGACACCTTCTATCCCCACTGACTGTAGAGAGTTCCAAGTGAACCCTGCAGTCAGTGGGGATCACTTTCTGGGCTATTATTTCAATGTCCTTTTTTGGTAAATGTTCCGGGGTGCAATGCAGCCCCGAAACACATCCTATACGAGCTTGAGGTGGCCAATGAGAGCGCTAATTTCGCACATACTAGAGGCTTCGATGATCCTTAAATGCCAGAATAGGTTTGTGTGAACGCCCTGCTGCTAAGATATGCAGCAGGGCGTTCTTTTATCCCATAGCAGCTGTCATTGGGTCGGTATTGACTCGAGTTGGCCCAGCATCACAGCGCCGTAGACTCGCATTAGGTCACTTATTTGCGAGATACCAAATGTCCCTGGACGTCCTAGGACGCTCAAGGCACATTGGCCTTTGAGTCCGATGAACGAGTGGACGGGCTCTCCGGACCTGGTACCAATGACATGGTAGGCCATCTCCTCCACAGCACTGACCTCCACCATGGAAAGGCGCCGGGAGCTATGGGACCTGTGCCGTGTCGTTGCCTGCAAGCCAGACGTGTATGCTGCGAAGTCACCTCCATCGTAGTCAACTCCGGGTTTCACGAAACAGGCATTAGCGAACGAGATGAGACGAGCGGCCATGAGCGCTGGCATCATGATCCGCTCGCGGCTCTCTTTGGCCCCGTGGTCAACCTCTGTCTGGTAGCTTGGGTGTTGGAACCTCACGGAGCGTTTTCCGACTTCAACCCCCACGATCATCTTGTAGCTCAGTAGTTCGCCCTTCGCTCGGGCGGTGTGAGAGATGGCGTTGGCGGGAACCGTCAGAAAATTAACGAGCTGAGACATTGCTACTCCTCGATACGTTTCTCTCGATAGGACTATTTATTATAATAATATTTCATAGATTAAGTCAAGATTTGGTTTTTGCCATTCAAATAGCCCTGATGCATGTACACCAGGGCTCCTCGGTTACTAATTTGTTTTGACGATAGGACGACTAGAGAGCAAGTGCTACAGATTGAGGATCCTTTCTACGGTGCCTCGTATGTAGGCGATGGTTTCTTCTTGGGATTTGTATCCCTTCACGTATTTTACGGGAAGTTCAATTTGTTCCAGAAAACAGTGACCTACTGGCCACTGATAGGTAGTCATGTGTCCGGCAATGCTTGTGCATATCTGGGCACCTTGGGATAGAGTGAATAGACCCTTGATGCGATACCACCCGTAACCGCTAGAAAGAACTCCGTTTGGTCCGAATCCTTTTATAGATAAAGTCGGACTGTTCCCTACTGTGTCTGGGTTTGCCTTTCCGATGAACTCTATCACCTCAAGCTTGCCTGGTGGCCGGGGATCACCCATAGTGCACCTCTCTTGGGATATTTCGCAAAAACGTGCTGTAACCGATCAATCTATATAATAACACAAATTACGAAAAGTAACAACTTTGCTGTGACATGAACATTGAGCTGGAACTGCTTAAAATAAAAATGACGTGTATTGAAGAAGCCCCGTATCCAGTTGTAGGTACAAAAGGATGCGGGGCGTGCTACTTCATGCTGCGCTTAGGCACGAAGCGGTTGGTTTTGGACCATCTCGCAGCGGTGGGACATACTACTTGGAACTCATCTTGGCCAGATCGGCGGTCAGTGTCTTAATCTGGCTCATAACTCGCGCATGTTCATTGAGCCTGAGATGCGTTACCTTCTTGCTGTCGAGCTTCTGCCTGAGGACGTTCAGGTCATCGTGCATATTGTTACATAGGTTGTACAGGTCGTTGTTTTGCGCAGCCTTCTTTCCCATTACCTGGTTGAGTTTGGTTTGTGCGGACCCGACAAGCTTTTTAAGTTCAGCAATATCTTCGGGTGTTAGCTTTTTGCCATTTCTTTCGTCTTTTTGCAACTCAATAAACATTCTACCCAGGTTAGCGAACACCAATGTCGTTCCGGGTATTACTAGCGGAATGCCTGTGGACACTGTGACGATAATGAGCGTCATCCCCGTAACTACATGTCCAATAAGCGTAGCAGTGAACTTGTCATCCTCGTTCATAGTACTCCTTGCAGAGGTCGAGAGGTCGGTTAATAGTAAAACGTATATCGGCTAAAAGGTCAAGGCCGATCCTCTCTTCTTGCTGATCATAAAAACAGGCGGTTGCCTGTTGCGCTAAACACGCAACAGGCAACCGCCTTAGGCCCGGCCCCGAAAAGATGCCGACCAGACTAAAGCGACTGTAATTTTTTGGTGATATTTTGTGCTACTGGTAGTATCTGTTTGCCATAGGTGGTCAGATCGACAGGTTCAATGGTTTTGAGATATGATCTGTATTCAATATCTATAACTGTTTTTCCTTGGCGCAGTGACAGCATGGGTTGTGTATCCGACATGTATAAGTATGCCTCCTGTCCAGCACCATCGAACTTGGCCTTGGTAGTATTGCCATCACCTACGGAATAATGCACTAGGCTCTGGGCGGCGGCTTGCTCGTTTTCGTACGAAGTTGCCGTGACCTGGAGTGTGTGGTGATAGGTGCCAACAAGTGTTTTATACTCGGGAGTATTGGAAGTTCGAACGCATCGATTACGTAGATAGTTCGATTTTGTTTTGTAATCGCTTACCTTGGAAAAATCGGCAACGCCAACGGCTGTCGGCCAGTATTCGCGCACTAGCGTACTGGCATCAGCGCCGGTTAGCTGCTTGAGGTCATCGTTATCGATAAGGTCGCAAGACTTTACGTACGGATCGGTAAAGGTTGGTGATTTATAGGCAACGTCCGAGATACCTTTTGGATCTGTTTCAAAGCTGTTAAGGTTACTCACGGCTGTTTTGAGTAGACTATCGACCTTTTTATCGTCTGAGACAACCAGACGAACGCCTATGGCATCGTCATTTTTACGAAGTAAATATGAAGCTCCGACTGGTTCTGCTTTTTTAAAAATAGCATAGCCGTCCATTGTAATGTTTGCTTCGTATTTGCTTGATTCTGCCCAGTTCGAAACGACCTCTTTGGTTGCAGTAAACGCCTGGTTAACGGTAATGGCAACAGATTGGTCTGCAGTGAGGCCATACGAGCAGCTCATTGTCTCATCGGAAAGTGGCATCTGGTTGGCCTGTGGCAGGAACTGGGCTTTCCCTGATTTTGAGAGGTAATGTTGTTGCACTGGAAACCCGAAGCCGTTCGGATACAGTTTTAAGTCTTGTTTTTGAACATCGTCCATGGAAATAACACTACAAGCTGGAATAATGGTCGTTCCATCAGAAAGTGCTTGGGTTTCCTTTTTGGCGGTCATTGTAATAGCAAGCGGGTCGCCTATGTTTGCTTCAAGTGTCTTGCGGTCATAGCCGGCACGGTCGTGATAAAGCGAGGTGTCGCTGGCTTCTGCTTGGGTGGCCTGCTGCTTCCCTTTTGGTGACAAAATCATTGCCACGACAACCGCTATGGCAACAAGAATAACGACAGCAACCAGGCCTATAAGCAATTTTTTCTTACCACGTGGTTTTTGAGGTTGGAACGGTGGCTCTGTCTCTGCCTGCGGAAGTGGATTCGAAGATGGCGTATCTGGATTCATATACCTCTCCTGTTAAGCCGCTGCGTTCTTATCGGCAATATTAACCATCCACTCGATACCAAACTTGTCAGCGAACATACCGAATGTGGCACCCCAGGGGGCTTTTGTAAGTGGTTGATGCACTGAGCCGCCTTCAGAAAGCTTTTCAAAGTAACCTGTCAGTTCTTCTTCATTATCGCCGCTGAGCGATATGCTGATATTTGTACCAGCAACGTACGGCATGCCCGCTGGCGTGTCGGCGCCCATAAAAGTAATACCATTGTCGGCTTCTAGCATGGCGTGCATGATTTTATTGTCGTCATTTGGTTCACTGGTCATGCCGCCCTCTTTGAACGTACTCATTTCGAGTTTGCCGCCAAAGACAGTTTTGTAAAATTCCATTGCTTCGCGGGCGTTATCTTTGAAGCTGATGTACGGATTGAGTTTTGTTTGCATAGATTCCCCTTCAGGTGCTTATGTTATGAGAGCTGGTTTTATTATACATCCTTTCTGCTTGTGTTGCACGCAGCGTAGAGCCGCGCGGCGTCATAGTTTGGTATGATAAAGATACAAGAAACGTAACGCGAAAAGAGGAGAGCTTATGGGATTATTTTCGGATATTATGAATAGTTTAATGGGTACAAAGCCGCGAGATAGCAGTAACCCCGTGCAAAGTGACGGACAAACTCAGCCCATGGGAGCCACTCCCCCTTCTGTGCCAGCCCCGCTTATCCGCAAAGAAGATCAGAATACGTTTCCGGTAGCTCATGTAAAGCGTGTTTCGTCAAAGATTAACGGCGGCAACATGGATGTCTATGCCCATATTGTTAACTCGTGGAGCCAGCCTATTGAGCTGGATAAAATCCATATCCTTGGGGTTAAGCGCGAATTGGATACATACCTGCGTGCTGGCGAAGAAAAAGAACTTTTAATATACAGGGGCCCTAAAGTGCAACGTGAAATGCGAGAAGCGGAGCTAGACTACATCACTTACGAAGGCAGGGATTATTTTCAGGCCAGGCATGACGTCAAATTTGCTTACCATGCAGATGATAAAACCTATAGTATAAGCGACATGCACCTCGAGTTGCCTATTCGTGACATTAACGGATGATAGCTTCCCTCTTGCAATTTAGCGTACTATGCAATAAATTGAATTGACATGATTTCGTCTGTTTTAATGCTCTACGGGCCCTACGCTCAGCACCCGTGGCGGGAAGATATGTTTCATCGACCCGATAAAATCCAAAAAGACCTTGAGGCTCTTGGGTTTGGTTTTGATATTGCCACGGTGACACAACCTCCCGGTGGCAATGACGTTATTCCTGATGTCCGTATTGCCCGAAACCCCGTGTATGACCAAACAACCGGCATATTGCTTGAGGCGGATTTTCGCCCAGGAGGCATTGAAGCGTACCCAAGTGTGATTGATCATTGGGTGTACAATTTTCAAAATGAAGTGCTACAGCCAGATGGAACTTACCAGCGTACAGCCCATGGTATCGGGCTTCCGGCAGAGCGATTGTGGAATCATAAAAGTATTCAAACCTACGGTAACCGCAAAGATTTGATGGATGACATCATTATGTCCCATGGTGTGGGTATTGAAACGTACAGTGTGCTTGAGTATGAACAATTTGCCGATATTCATGGTGGCGCACGCAAGCTTATATATAAGCCACAGGGTGGTTCACTAGGAAAAGGTGTCGAAGTATTTGATGGTGTACAAGAGCTACGGAGGGCGCTGGAAGCAAACAGGATAGCCACCAATGGCCTGATTCAACCCTACTTAAACACGATGAACCCTATTAAGGGGCTGGTGCCGGCAACTCCTGCAGATGCAAAACTTTTAGAGGAGCTTAACAGTACGGTAGACCGGCCACGTGAAATTCGTATGCATGTTGTTACTACTACTGACGAGTATGGTCAGCTTCAAACGGAAGCTTATCCTACAATGAAAATCAGCGAGCCGAACCGGGCATTTTTAAAATACCAAACGGGTATCGGTATAGATCCTTCTTGTCTTGCTGAGGGTACATTTATGCACGATAAAAGCGTTGAGCTTGCCCAGGCGGTATGCGTGGCAGCCGGTGAGCCTGGTAAACCGATTCCTCAATATTACGGGGTATTTGATTGGCTCGTAGATGGTGATGTTCATAATCCCGAGGATATACGGGTTGGTGACGGTAATTGCCGGGGACCTGGAATTCCAGAGTGTTCCGGTGCGGCGCGTGAGGCCCTTGAGCGCGCGTTGGTTTTTAGCAGTCAAAAGCTTTTATAGGTTCTAGTGTGACGAAAAGTAGGTATTCTGGAACCGAGCCCGCGCTACGCGAACCCGGTTCCAGAGTGTATCGGTCAGCCTCTGTTGGACCTCTTGCATGTGCACCTGATCCTGAAAGGACGTGGTTTGGTATCACCATCGGGACCCCTTGTGGGTCGAGTAACCACGCTTTCCACTCGCTCTACGATATCCGGAATCGGGTGACGTCTACGCTGCCTTTCCCATGTTTCGTGTGATGGCTTGTCGCTGTTTTCATCAGGGTTAACCTGAACGCGCACCGCAATATTCCTTTGCTGTATAGGCGGATGTGTCTGACTGACACAAAAGTGTACTATACGCATATCAAAGACATAAGGCAAGCCCCGCCCGCTCCCCGGCTATATGGTATTATAGAGGTAACAATAAGCAGGAAAAATAACATGGATTTACAGCCCTCCGATCAACAAAACCCAGAGGTTCAGCCTCCTCAAAAAACATCGTCAAAAAAACTCGTTGTCATTATTGTGGCGGCTATTATAGTGATGATTGGCTGTGTTGTTGCGGTTGTATTACTCATGAATCAACCGGCTCCCGTGGCTCCGGCAGGTAGTGACAGGAGTGCTTTTTTATACGATCGTCCCGGCTATAACCGTAAAGATCTTGCAAGTAGTATTGGCGATCCTATGGCGCTTAGTCTGGGACGTCTTGCTGCTGGGTTTAAGGCAACGAATTCAACAAACATTGTGCCTGCCTGTAACGTTTTGACAATCGATGACTTTACGCAGCAAAAACTCTATCTAGGTGCAAACTCCCTGCCAACGGTTATTACCCGTACATATATTGATGGTGTCGGCAAAGCGCCGCTCGATCCATCGGAGTATACACTTCCCTCGACTGGTGATGCCAATAAATGTTTTTATACCCTTGAGCAGTCGGACGGCTTTGTAGGTGTTACCGTTTACCAGCCACCCTTGGTTGCAAACGGTGCGGTGCAAGACACACTGAGCAGGTCGTATGCTCCAACGACTGTCGCTGGGCTCGATAGTGCCGTAAGGGTGTTTAAGAACACCAAAAATCGAGATGGTGAAACAACGTACATGCTGCAAATCGGCGATGTTTCTGCAGAGGTGCTGCTGCGCATAGGCCAAAGCAAGGCAACCGATTCGCTACTACAGCTAGCATCAAAAAACATCATGAGTCTGCAAAAGAATGCCCAGGGAGTCGCCCCTGCAAACTACAACTCGCCTACTTTTAAAAAGAGCGTTGTACGGGCGTGTGATTTAATGAGCAACGATGACATAAAGTCGCTTACCGGAAACGATGCCAGCCAATTTGTAGACGAGAGCCTGGCAACGGCAACGGGTGTGGTGTCACAGGCAAATAGTGACGGTTCTTTTCAGTACTATAACTACATTCAAAACAGTTGTGATCGCTACAATAGCGGTATTGGGTCGGGACTCGTGCGCGGTCAGGCGTTTGACCAGAAGCTTGACGTAACAGCCACAAGCTTTCAGGACGATCAAGGCGCGAAAAATGGGTTTGCCAGCACCAAAAAAGGGGCCGCCAATGCGGTTGCTGCAAAGGTTGGGGACGAAGCACTGGGCTATAAAGACTCCGCCGGACAGAACACGATGGTACTACGCCAGGGACGCTTTATTATTGAAATGGTATTCAACCGCACGTTGCAGCGCAATGGACTGGAAAACACGGCTACAATGACAGAAAAGCTAACCCCGTATGCACAATCTGTCGCGGGGCGTCTGAAAGAGTTTGATAAAGGATTGTAATAAAAAAAGCCCCTTCTAGGGGTTGAGAGGACGGACATAGGTTCTTTCGGGCTGCCCGCACGTTTTAACAGGTCGGGAGATTGGTGCAGATACTCACCACATCAACTCGGAATGAGTCCGTATTCATCGAGACGAGACTCAAGTCGCTGAGGCTCTCTACGGTAACGGGAGTGATGGGCCGTGGACTATGCGCCATTGAAGTGCAAGCACATAGCGCAAGCGCCGTTACTATCACCGAACAACAGATGACAACGATAGCGACTACCCTAAAGGGGAGGGTCATGACATCCTCTGTTTGCTGTTGACTAACTGACGTGCTGTAGCTGGTTGGCGTGCTATACGCGAACGAGGTACATACCTTCATAATAACACTTTAGCTTAAAAGTGTCAATGAAGGAGGTATGCTGAGCGGGCTGTTGCTACGGGGTTGCGTTGCTGATTTTCTCAATGATAGCGAGTAATTTTTTAGGGGTAATTTCGGCCTTTATAAGGTAGGCATCGGCATTATGTTGCATGGCGGCGCGAGACTCATCATCTTGGTCGAAATTAGTCATAACAATAACGCGGGTGCGTGGAATAAGATCGGTAGCACCACCACGGAGCGCTGCCAGGATTTCGCTTCCCCGCCGTTCGGGCAGCATAATATCAAGTAAAATAAGGTCGTATTCTCTATTGCGGGCGGCCACCAAACCGTCATTGCCATCGACCATCCAGTCTACATCGTAGCCTGCTTTTTTAAGGCTGCGCACATACATTTCGCCGATAAATCGGTCGTCTTCAATACATAAAATCGTTTTAATTGCCATAATTATCCTCGGTACATCGCGTGGTTTTTGATCCACCCGCCTTCATCGTGTTCGATAAAGCTTTCATTGCTATTATTGTTCGCACCCAGTTTTTCGGCCACCGTACTGTAGACTGGAACGCTGAAGTCAAAGGTAGACCCTTCGCCTTCGCGGCTGCGTACTTCTATCTTACCACCATGGGACTCAACAATGGCCTTACTTATATATAATCCGATGCCTGTTCCGGCCACTGTTTCGCGTGATCGATGCGAGCGGTAGAATTTGTGAAACAGGTTGCTGACAACGCTTCCTGGCATACCAATACCGTGGTCCTCAATAGACACTTTAACGAAATCTCCCTCTACCCGGGCGCTCACAGCCACAGAGCCACCTTCGTTACTGTATTTAATAGCGTTATCAATAAGATTTGAGAGGACTTCGCTGATGCTTCCGCGGTCGGCCGCTATGGTTGGCAGATCATCGGGAAACTGGACGGAAAGCATACGATTTTGAGATACGGCCCGTAGTTTCATGTCATCGCTAATAGTATCGTAGACATCGGCAATAGTGTCTTCGCGTAGATGGACCTTCAGGTGGCGGCGGTCGTAGCGCGAAGCGTTTAGAATGTTATTGACGTAGCTACTCAGGCGGTTAGCCGATACGACCAGGCGTTTCATCAGCTCAAGCTGGTCTTCATCAAGCCGTTGCTCGAGCTCATCGGAAAGTACGTCCAGGTAGCCGCGAATCACGGTAATCGGGCCGCGGAGCTCGTGGGCGGCAAACGCAATAAAGTCGAGGTCTTCATCTTCGGGCTGATACACACTTGTTCGTTCGAAAAGCGTCATAACGACTTCGGCTTCACTTCCCTTTTGATACGAAGCAGTAATGTCGTATATTTTCCGGCCCTCTTCCCCGGTAATTTTGTTGGCTATGCGCTCCCAGGTATGTTCGGCGTGAACAGCGTGCTCTTCGCAGTCCTTTAGCCATTGTTCCAGCGTTAAGCCATCATCGAATATAAGGTCGATCATAGTGTTGCCATCGGGGTTTTTATGTACGGGCGCCTTGGAATTCGCATACAGTATATGCTGCTTGGCATTAAGAATAATAAATCCAACGGCAGTGTTGTCCAGGGCTTTGCCAAGGTTGGCCACTTCTTTGCCCGTCTCACTTTTTGCCGGTTTTTCCTTCTCTTCATCAGAGGCTAGCTCATATACAAGTTGCAAAACCGGTTTGAATCCATCACGTTCAAAATGCTTCGCATTGGGGTTTGGTGGCGTAATGAGGCTTGGTTCGCCGGAAATATGCGTCAGTGCGCTCATGATGTCTTTAAGCGGCATAAGAATTTGGTTGGTAAGAAGGATATTCATACCAAGAGCGGTGGCAAAAATAGCGACTAATGTTATCCAGAATGCGGGTGTTGGTGAGGTAACGTCCGTAGCAATTAAGGTACAGCCAATTGCAAACGTCACTGCTACCTGCATAAGAACAGTGATAAAAAATGCGCGTTTTTTTACACGCGGCCAGTAGTCGCGAATCATTGCCGGCCGGCCATCGCTTACCTGATCTACTGCCACGAGACACTCCCGCTGCCATTTGGAACGGCGGAAATCCAGGTTTGGCCACGAACGAGAGGTACGTCTTTGCCACTGGCATCTTTAAAGCTAATTTGTGAAGCCCGGTCGGGTTTGGTCCAGGTGACCTCTTGAGCAGTACCATTTTGAAAAATAACGGCCTGGCCGGTGCCGTTGGCTTTAATATCTTGGCGGTAGCCATCTTCAAGTACCCGGGTCATGTCTACCTTGAGGGCGATAACAACGCTGGGTGTAATTGCTCCCTCTTCGCGGTCAACATGAGGCACGCCCCCGAGCAAACGGTTATAGCGATTAGCCGCTTTGTCGTAGGTGTAGCTGGTATTGTAGAGCGGACCGCTAATATTGATTGTGACATTTGTAGCATTTGGTGCATCGTGCGGTTTGCCGTCAATACGGCTGAAGCCAGTAAAGGTTGATTCAGTATATCCCTTTGCAGCATTGAGCGCATCGAGCTTGGCAAAGCTGGTGTATACGTTGTGCGGTGCGTAGCGGTCGGTAGCGCGCCAATATGTACCGGCATTGAAGAACTGATCGATATCACGATATTTACCATTTCGAATTTCCTGGAGGGCAAACAGGCTGCCTCCAACATGTGCCACGCTGGCGTTATACGGTGCAAGCCAGTCCACGTAGTACAGACGTAGGCTTCGCACCGGACCAATAAGTTGCGGCTTGTCTTGTTGGTGAAGCGTCAAAAAGCGCGTAATACCACCCTCGGCAATTGCTTCGTACACCACTCCGGATTGTTTGAGGCCGGACTGCGGGCGGGCATCGGGGCTGTTTTCGATCATGATGGCGGTGACAGGCTGTTTTGTAGCAGCTTCATCGGCCACTTGCTCACCGGTAAGCGGTGAATAATAAACAACAGGCTTTGGCTTTGGTTTTGGCGTAATGTGCGCCATCGTTATTTCTGCCGTCTTTTGTGAAAGAACCAGGTAAGCAACAGTGCCGGCAATGGCAATAAGAAGAACGCCTACGATTATAATTGTTCGTGTACGGTGAGTACGGATCCACTGTGCAATGCGTTTTAAGCGTTTTGGCTTTTTTATTTCATCGTTCATGCTAGTGGTTATTATAGCAGAAACGAACGCCGGCGCTACCTCTTAGCGAGTTTTGTGTCCACGATACAGCAATGCATTGTAGGCTGCCTGCACCTCCTCGGGAATTTCTTGAGGTGATTGGTAGCCTTTTTTACCGTAGGGCCGACTACTTTGAAAGTCACCAAGCAGTTTTCGGATGACTTCTCCCCTGCCCCGGCGAAGTGTATAGCCAGGCCGGCCGATACTTTCGTGGCGGGTAATAAAGACTGGCTTTTCACCTTCCCACTGCGCTTCAGCTGTTGCTAGAAAGCGTCTTGCCATATAGGGTTTATGAACTAAAATAACGGTCTTAGGAACAATACCCTTCTCGGCAAGAAGCTGCTGAGAAAATGTAATATTCTGGCCGGTATTAACTGCTTGTGGTTCGCGTAAAATAGCCGATTCTGGCACGCCGAATGAAAGTGCGGTTTTTGCGAAAAGCTCAGCTTCGCTCATGTCCATGCCGGGCTGCTGGTAGCCCGAAAAAACGATAAGCGGCGCAAAGTTCATGCCATAAAGTTCGGCGGCATATTGAGCGGCGCCTGTATCGGTGCTGCCGCCAACTATAATGACATCGGCATGTTGCAGCGGTGTTTCAATAACCATGTAGTCCCAAATGGTGTCGAGCAGCGCATCATCGGACTTGCCTGGAAGTGGAACCTGCATCTTAAGCGGTTTCCAAGGCAGTATTAAGGCGCATTAGTACTGTTTCTTTGCCAAGAACTGCCAGCGTGTCGTTGAGTGCCGGGCTAAATGGTGCCCATGATACGGCTAGGCGAATGAGGCTGAATAAAATGCCTGGTTTTTGGCCGGTCGTTTCGAGTAGTTGATTAAGGGTCGCTTGAATGGCATCGGCATTGAACTCACTTGGTTCGAGCGCGGTAATAGTAGCCCGAAGAAGTGTTTTGATTTCTTCGCGCTCAAGTTTTTTCAGTTGCTTGTTTTCGCCAACCATTTGCCAATTTGGGGCGGGTTCTTCGAAAAAATAGCTGGTAAGAAGCGGTAGGTCGGCCAGTGTTTTTAGGCGGTCCTGCACAAGGGCGAGGATTTGTTTTCGATGTTCTTCGGTGGCATTTTCAGCACTTTTTGGCCAGAAATTCACGTTCGCCTTCCCATTGATAGAAAGGTTCTCGCCCACCGTACGAACATATAAATCATCGAGGCTAAGCCGGCGAATCCACTGCCCGTTCATCCACAGTAAACGTTGCTCGTCAAAGCGGGCACCGCTGCGCTGTACGCGGTCAAGGCTGAATTTTTCAATCAGTTCTTCGCGCGAGAAGAGTTCTTGTTCGGTGCCATCGTTCCAGCCAAGGCTAGCAATGAAGTTTAATAGTGCCTCGGGTAAAATACCATCACGAATGTAGTCAAGGACGTCTTTTGCACCATCGCGTTTACCAAGTTTTTTGTTGCCCGATTCTGCCATAATGTGCGGCATGGTAGCAAAAATTGGCGGCGTAACACCAAGCGCTTCGTACAAATTAAAGTAGTTTGGCTGGCTGGAAATGAACTCTTGGCCACGAATGACATGGCTGATTTTCATTTCGGCGTCATCAACAATATGAGCAAAATTGTAGGTTGGGTAGCCATCGGACTTTATAAGAATAAAATCATCAATTACCTCTGGACCGGTAGAAAGGTCGCCCATGACTTCGTCGTGCCAGGTGTAAGCTTTTGGATCGGACTTAAAACGAAGCGGCGCTGTACCATTCCAAACAGGAGGATTTTCTGGACGGTGATGACGATATAAAAAGGCGCGTTTTTCGGCTTTTGCGAGGTCGCGAAACGCAGTAATTTCATCTGGTGTGTACGAGTCGGCGTAGGCACGTCCGCTGTCGATGAGTTTTTGCGCCCAAGCTTTGTATATTTCTAATCGATCACTTTGTTTATAGGGGCCGTAAGAACCACCAATTTCGATACCCTCGTCATATTCAATACCCAGTGTTTCAAGACATTTTAACAGATGTGCGGCTGAGCCCTCTACTTCTCGTTTTTTGTCGGTATCTTCGAGGCGAAGAACGAACGTTCCGTCGGCGTTACGGGCAACCAGCCAGGCAAACAGACCGGTACGAATATTACCAACATGCAAAAAGCCAGTTGGACTGGGGGCAAAACGGGTGCGGATATCTTTAGTCATTCCTGTTATTATAACAGATACAAAATCCAAAGATAACAAATAGCCCCTCACCTTTCGATAAGCGACTATTCGTCGTTTTCGTAAATGAAGGGCAGGTCACGGAGTAGTTGGCGGGCTGCTCATAATTGCGTGAAGCGCCAATAGAACTTCAGTTAGCGTAGTGTCCTTCGCTTCACCCAAAAAGTAAATCATCAGAGGCTCGGCATGGGAATAGACAATCATCCACGAAGCATCCGTCACGCTGAACGAGGCAGCTTCATGTTTGGTGTGTTTACCGGCCGGATAGTAGGTGTGTCTCTGAGTTTGACCATCACTCCTCACCCCTACGGGTGTATTGAATGCCGGAGTGGTATATGTCTTACTCTCGATTTGCTGGACTCTCCAGTGCTCGATACCTAGCCGGGTGAATGCAATAACTCCTCGAGTAGTAACTTCCATGTCTTTTCCTTTCGGATATGACTGCACGTGACAGTAATATAATTACCATGTAGAAGTCATATTTGTCAAGGTAAGGTGGCTATGACAGCCCTGTTACATGCTGGTGGCGATGCGACGAATTTGGTCGGTTGAAAGCGGTGCGTCACCATTAACGGTGTACAAGATGCCACCATTTACCCAAGCAGCGTTGCCATCAAAGGTGTAAATAGTGAGACCGCGTTCGTTGTAGGTAATATAGTTGTCACCTGCTTTTTGCTTAACGTAGTTATCGAGAACTGCACTTGAGTCCCAGTTACTTTTTGCCTGGGTAACGGTAAAGTTTTGTGGTCCGGCATTGGCGGCAAACTTCATCATGACTTCATTTTCGTTGTAGGCAACCGGGCCGTGAAGGCTGTAGCCATCGGGGCGGTACTCAGGATATGTGGCGTTTACCCCTGATTGGGCGGCAGCAACGCGCACGGAAAGACTCGGCATATTAAGGTAGGTGAAATAACCGCCAAGAAGCAACAGCGCAAAACTTGCCGAAGCAATACTAAGAGCTCGCGGATGTCTTTTAGCTCGTTTTTCGCGTTTGTTGTGACTGGGAGCCTTTTCCATGGCGTCATTTATTGCTTCTTGCTTAATAACACTCGATGGCTTTGGGGCGCTTTTTTGAGTAGTACTGGCGGCGTTATTTTGTTGCAGGTGTGCCTTTGCGACCATCGGGTGAGTCGAGGGGCCAATATCGGACATGGCGGCGCGTGTTTGCGGTTTTGCTCCGCTGGGGTGTGGGGCGAATTTGCTGATAGACGGGCTTTTTTGTACCATTGGCCGGGATGTACCGGCTGGTGCACCGGTCTTTTTAACGATTTGGCGGTTAAGTGTCTGAGATTTTTGAGTCATTTGATGAATAGCGTGAGAGTCGTGAATAGGACGTGAGGACGTTTTGTGTGGTTGTAGCACCTGTGGTTCGGCTTTTCCAACGGGCATGCCAGTACGCACGTCATATACCGTACCATTGATTGTTACTGTTTGTTGACTCATATTTAGTGTTCCCCTATTACCAAAAATGCGTCTTCTACCATGTTTGTTTCGCAAGTTTTGGTCGTTACATTTTATAGTAGGTAACTCGGAGTAAATATGCAATAGTTTCATGCAAAGTTGGTATAATAGAAACAATGTACCACCAACCTTCAAAACGCCGCCAACTTATTCAACGTATTGTTGTCTACGCCATAATGTCCCTTGCTGTTATTGCACTTGTAACCGCCCTCGTATTCGTGATGTTGGGATATCAGTTTAATCGTGGTGACGGTAAAATTGAACAAGGTGGCCTGGTTCAGTTCGACTCACGTCCCAGCGGTGCCGATGTGACTATAGATGGAGCAAACTTTGGCAGTAACACGGCCTCAAAGACAACCATGACGGCTGGCCAGCACTTCATTACAATGAACCGTACCGGCTATAAGGGCTGGCAAAAATCGGTCGATGTTGTGCCTGGAACTGTTCTGTGGCTCAATTATGCACGATTAATTCCCAAAGATCTTAAGGTTGCGAACGTTGCGAGTTTTGCTGCTATTTCAAGTACGGTATCCTCGCCTGACGACAAGTGGATGGCAATTAAGGAAGACCCCGCAACGCCGGCAATTCGCTTGGCAAACGTGACAGAAGATACGCCCAAAATAACTACGCTGGAACTACCGGCGGCCAGCTACACGCATCCCGCCCCCGACAAAACACAGCGTTTTTCGCTTGAGAAGTGGGACCCGGACAGCCGATATATTTTAGTGAAGCACAGCTACGATGACACAAAGGTAGAGTGGATAATAGCCGATACGCAGGACGTAGCACAAACGAAAAATGTCACCAGATTACTTGATATCGATGCATCTAAAATTGTGTTCGATGAGGGCAACAGTGCGATTGTCTATGCCCAGATTGGCAATGACGTCCGTAAAGTTGACCTGGGTGCTGCTACGCTGTCTCGGCCGCTCGTAACGAATGTTGCCGAGTTTTCGTTGTATGATCGCTCAACGATTGTCTATAGCACTGTGATCGACCCAAAAACCAATACCCGCAGTGTGGGGTATTACCAGGACGGTACCGAATTGCCCCGTACTATCCGTTCGTATGCTGATGACGGCAAACCAACGCTGCATTTGGCAATTGGAAAGTACTTTAGCGATCCATATGTAGCGATTGCTTACGGAGAAAACGTTGAAATACTCAAAGGAGCGTTGCCTGCTACCGAGAAACAAGCAGCTACCTCGTTGCATCACCAAGCCAGCCTCACGATGCCAGGCGGAACCCAATATGTGTCGGTTAAGACAAACGGCCGGTTTGTTATAGTGCAAAATGGTGCCTTGTACAAAACGTACGATGTTGAACTGCAAAAAACAACAGAAACAACCCTAAAAGGTACGGCAGATGTTACGAAAGAGCTTGTGTGGCTCGATAATTACATGCTGTGGAGCGACCGCGACAACATGCTGCGTCTATACGAATTTGACGGCACTAATCAGCACGATGTTATGCCGGTAGCCAGTGGGTTTAGTGCTAACCTCAGTCCAAATTCCAAGTATCTTTACGGCATTATGAAAGAGAATGATACTGCCTATCACCTTCAGCGCGTCCGTCTACTTTTGTAGTTAGAATTTTGGTGATATTGACTGTATTTGGTGTATATGTCATATTGATACTGTCCTGTCCAATGACTAGGGAGCTGTGATGACTCACGATACCACCCGTTGTCTGCCGGTCTGTGCTTTCAAGAAAGATATCGTACTTGTAAGAATAAATGGCCACCTTGTTGGCGAGGGGTCCGTTGTGACGATGATGTGTCGATTGCTTCTTGTGACGCAAGATGGTTGGGCTCAGCTGATTGTTGAAAAAAACAATGGTCGGACGACTGCCTGCTGGCTTCCACGGCCTGCTGGCATTACGTTGCCGACCAATCGGGAGAAGATGCGGTTTATCGTTTTGGATACGGAGACAAAATCGGTAATCGTGGGGATTCTGGTAGGTAAACGTACCTTTGGTACTCGATTTACATCGTTATAGTCCGTCAAAGGAGTTCGCCGAATAACTTTTTGGTTAGAGCGTCCCCGGCGGACTTCTTTATTATCAGATAACTTTAGGGTTTAGTTTTCACCGCCACCAAAGAGGCGTTGAACAATTGTGGGTGAGTTTCCGGGAATCGAGGCGGTGCCTCCTGAACTGCTAGCGCCAGGTGCGGGAGCGGCTTCTTTGGGGTCGGGACTGACTTGTTCGGCTGTAATAAGTAAGCGGTCGCGTGAGGTGCCAATAGGCGTACAGGTAATGAGTGTCAAAATAGGCTTATCGGTCGGATAGACTAACTTGCTTACTTCTGTTGGCCGTACTACCTCTTTTTTAGTGACCGTATAGCTGTATCGTTTGCTTTCATAGTTAACATAAATAGTGTCACCGTTTGCCAGTTGGTCGAGGCGGGCAAAAATGAACTTGTAGTTGCCGCCATCAATGATGTCATTGCTGGAATGGCCCGAGAGAACCGTGTTGCCTATTTGGCCAGGTTTGCTGTTGGCGCCTGGAATGCCAAAGTATGCCACGCCGTTTTCCATGGCTTTCATTTGGGCATCGTAACCGGGAGTCGTGTTATATTCTACCGGCACATCAACATTAATTTTTGGAATGATCAATTTTGGCTCGGGGCTTACGGCTACATTTGTGGTCGGGTCGATAATAATATTTGCCGGATCAATATTGCCAGGACTAATGTATGCCTGAACATTTGCAAACAGAACGCGGTTATATTGCAGGAAAAGAAACACGAGCATGACGCAGATTGCGGCGCTAATGGGCACAAAATGCCGACTTTTTCGGGCTTTTTGAGCCGAGTCTTGAATTTTGCCCACTAGTTTACTGCGAAGGTCATAGATAGCTTCGTCACGGTTGAATGTGTCGGGTTGTTCATAGGTGGCGTTAGAAGAAGACTTTTCGGGAGGATGGACGGATTGTCCCCCGCCGGTCGCCTCGGCAGCCCGCTGTTCCAGCGCTTGTTTGGCGTGATGTACTTGCCCTACATAGTACCGCTCGTAGTACTTTTGGTAGTAGTCTTGCCAGGCGCTATGGTACTGCTTCCATTGCTCGGCTTGAATCTGGGCTGGGTTGGTCTGGGTGCGGTCGTAGGGGTTTTGGGTATCAAGAGTTTGCTGTGGCGTAGCGACCTCTTTAACGGGCGTTGTTTGGGGGGTTGGCTGCGAGGTGTTGCCCTCATAAATTGAATCAAGCTGATTCCGGGCGATATTTGCTGCTGCTTGGCCAATCGAGACTTGATCGCGCGTTGCCTGGGTCGTTGCTGGGGTATGAAGGAGTGATCGCTGTGGTATCAGCGGCGTGCCCGGGCGCCGGCTTGTGGTTGGATCATCTGGTCTCATCTATGGATTCCTATTGGTATCTATTGTACAATATTTGGGTAGCAAGCTCTACAGGCATATGCCGCGATGGTGGAATAGGTAGACACGCTAGACTCAAAATCTGGTGAGCATTACGCTCGTGCCGGTTCAAGTCCGGCTCGCGGTACCAAAAAAATACTGATCTTTTAAGGTCAGTATTTTTTTGGTACTCAGACTTGAACCGAAGGTCGAACACTGCCAGTGGCAGTTTTACTTGTTTGACCGATGAGAGTGCTTAGCACTTCGAAGAGTATATTATTCTGTCCGGCTCGCGGTACGTAGATTGGTTACCTTTTTTATGACTCTAGCTCTCCCCCTCGGGTCCTGTCATCCGGTTTGCCCCTAAAATTTTTTGCCTGGAAGCTCAAAACAATTTTGGGTGCTGCCCCACCGAATGCCACCCGCGGTGGAGGCGACAAAGATCAACCCCGCATACTCTTGTGGCCGTGCCTTCTCGGTGGTATCATAAAAGCTTATGAAGCATATGCTTACGATGCAACGAACAACGAGTGGGTTTGCCCTTCCTACTATTTTGATCGCATCGGTTGTCATGCTTATTGTGCTTTTATCGGCAGTGACTGCGGTTACGTCATCGAGTTCCTTGCTGAGCAACCAATATTATAATGAACTTGCCCGTGAGGCCGCCGAATCGGGTCTGGCCAATGCAAAATATTGCCTTAGCATTGCCAACTATAATCCCAGCTGGACCGATGCTTTGCCACTTAAGCCAGACAAAGACTGTAACGGTGCGGCACTTGGCGCCGGCTATAGCCAATGGATAGTTAATAACGGCAATATTCGCTCTACCTTTACGGTACTACGGCCGGCGGCTGCCTCGGCAGGCTCACTGCGCATTGTATCAACCGGTACGGTGCAGCTTGTGCGAGGCTCAAATGCATCTCAGGTGTGGCGTACTTATACTGCCACGACCGCCCAGATAAGCCGCTATAACGATGCTCCCCAAATTGCCGGCGGTGCAGGCTGGAAAACGGTCGGTACTCCCGGCTATTCAGGCCATAACGGCTATATGCTGGCGAGTACCGGTGTGCTGTATGGCTGGGGTGATAACAGCGGTAATCAACTTGGTGACAATGCGCTTGGTGTTACTGTTTCAAAACCAATAAAAGTTGTTCTTCCTGATGGAGTATTGAAAGCTCGAAAGGTATTTAACTCGGGCCAAGGGGCAAGTATTTTGTGTATTATTGGGACGAATAGTACGCTTGGTGATCAGGCGTACTGTCGAGGCAGCGGCGGACTTGGCGGCGCAACCTGGCAACGCTTTGGATTAAGCGGAAGCCTTACTGCAACAGATATGGTAGTAAATGGGTATAGTGGTGACGGAGCGTGCGTGCTCGCGTCAGATGCTCAGGTGTATTGCGCGGGAACCAATGATAGTGGTGGTACGGGAAATGGCGTGGCAAATGCAAATGCGCCTCCTATGAGTGCACCTACTAAATTTCGGCTTGACCTTGCAAATCCTGGTCCCGTATCGGGTTCGGCTGCTTCGCTGACGGTGAAAAAGGTATTTAGCCAAGACCGACACACCTGCGTTATCGCATCCGATGACCAAGCTTATTGCGCGGGGGACAATAACTATGGACAGCTTGGACAAGGAACCCTTACAACTAATGTATGGATTGGAAAATCAATTCCAGGCCGTGCGCTCATCCCAGGTGCTCCTGCGGTTACTGATATTCGACTTACGTATCACGGTGCCCAAGAAGGCATTTGGTTCCAGAGTGCGGTTGGAGATATATATATGTCGGGGCATGACGGCCAGGGGACAGCGGCTGACGACCCTGCTAACATAGGATGTCCGAATGGTGCGTTAGTTAACTGCTATCCTACTCCGCGAAGGATAACTGGCGGTGTGTATAGTCAAATGTTTAGTATTGGTGAACAAGGGGGTGATAAGCATAGTGTTTGTGTTATTCAAGATGGTGTTATTGCTGCCAACTTGAGCGGTCTATACTGTATAGGCGCAAACGGCTATGGTCAAATTGGTAACAGTGCCTGCTCGTCGAGTGCCGTAACTGGCTGGTATGGTACGGTACCTATGGCTAACCAGCGGGCCCTCACTCCAATTAATATTGAGGCAGACTATCAGATGAATTCTTTAATGGTGATTACCGATCTTGGCGATGTCTATGCGGCTGGTGACAATACCTACGGCAAGCTTGGCCGAGGTACCTCGGGAGTCGCCTGTAACAGCACGTATGCAAAGGTTCTGCTACCGGCTGGGGTAAAGGCAACAGCGCTTGCCAATGGTGATGAATACACGGCATTTATTTTAGGTGACAACGGAAGAGTCTACTCGATGGGTCGTAATAACAACGGCCAATTGGGTGATGGCACAACAATTGACCGTTCAACGCCGGTTGAGGTGCAAATCCCCCGTCAGGAAACCGTTTATTAGCTGGTATGAGCAATACTGGCAGTAACTGCCTTTACGACCGACTGAGGATTCCATAGCCAGTAGCTGGCAGCTTTTGTGGCAACAGTTCCCCGCCAGATAGCCATAGGATTCTCCCAGAGAGTGGTAGTGACGTCTCCCCCACTGGCGATAACCAAGTAGTCTTTGTGGAGCACGGCAATTGAAACCGGGTAGGTAATGGTAAATTTGTGTACGGCCTCAACCAAGGTGGTCAGCTGCATGCTGAACGTAAGAATTTTTGGATAGTACACGCTTTGAAATAGCTTTTGCAGTTGGGCGAACGACACCACCAGTAGCGTATGAGGTCGCTCCACAATGGCCGCCGAACTGTTTTTTATGAGGTCAACCGCGTCACGCGTGACAGTAAGAGGGCCGGTGTAGTCTTGTATAAAACGCTCGTATAAAATCGCTGTTTCGCTGTTTCGTCCTGCATCGCCCATGAGCAGAATTTCGTTTGCCCATTCGCCTAGGGCATTCATTTCAGCTGCAGCATCTTTTGCCAAGCTTCCAGATGGGTTGGTGGCGCCAAAAATGGTATCGGTAATGGTGGTGGGAATGGTTTTTCGCAGGACGTCCGGTAGCAGTACACGCACTTCACCCACCCCTGTTTTAAGGGCGGTGCTGTAGCCTTCGGCAATACCGGCAAACCCCAGCTTGTTGCCGCCAATAATGCCTAGTTTTCCAGCTTGGGACCGTTGTTCTGGCTTGCTCCATTCGATATCGGGAAATAACGGCTTATCGGGTGTCTGCTTTGACCAATAGGTATGTTCCATTGTCGTTTTGCTCCAATTCATAGATCATATTTTTTCGTTCAATAACAATATTCCATCCGTTTGCCCTCGCGGCTTCAAATAATTCATCGTTGGGGTTAAATGCAATCGGACGCTCAACAAGTTTAAGCATTGCGGCGTCACTCAGCGAGTCGCCTACGGCAACGCTCCTCTGCCACGAAAGATTGTGTTCGCGTACGATATTTTTTAGAATAGTTCCTTTTTGCAGAATGAGTAATTTGTTTCCTGGGATAGTACCAGTATATACTCCTTCTTTTTGCTCGTGCATTTGACCCAGGGCAATATCAAACTTCCATAGTTTGGCAAAACGTTGCACTATTTCATCTTGTGAGCCGGAAATCGCAATAAGCGTGTACCCCTCTTTGCGCAGCTGGTCAATAAGACCACGGGTATAGGCATATACGCGTGCACCCGATCGTGCTAACACTGTGTCGGCGGCTGTCGCTAAACTACTTGCTTTTAAGCCGTTAAGGTGCGGAAAGAACGCATCCACTACAGCGAGCTCATAATCGTGAAACGAATGACGATGAGCACGGTTGCGCCACTCGTCCATTTTCGCGTCAACAGATTTTCGGACACTTTGGGGGATGTCGCCGCTTTCAATTAATTCAAAGACGATCTCGCTGAATAATTGCCAGCGAAAAAGTGTCCCATCTATATCGAATACGGCAAATTTACGCTGTGGCTGACTCATTAGTAAAATGCTCCACTTCTTGTACGTTGTACGTTAGCATATTGTCTTGCTCATCGAAGGTAAATGTACCGAAAATCTTTTTGCCAGCAAGTACCTGTGGTATCCAGAATTCATCATCTTGCCACATGGTGCTGTAGGGGATATCCTTTACATTGAACCACTCGGGCGCCATCTCTTCAGTTTCAACCGGCTCGCCTTCCCACGCATCGCATAGATAGGCGTGGACGTACATGCGCCACGGGTTTTCGCTCGTTTTTTGCGTAAAGTCGTGCTCGGCCACTTTCCAGTAATGCTGTGGCGTCACTTCTATTTCTTCCTGGCATTCGCGAATAAGTGCTTGTTCAATGGTTTCACCGGGGTCGATTTTGCCGCCAACGCCATTGTAGCGATCGGCCCCAAAGCCGCGCTTTTTCATGGCAAGCAAAATTTCATTGTTTCGTCTTAAAAACAGCAACGTACATACTTTTTCGGTCATTTCATCTCCTCTATCTGTTGTAGCATAGCACGAACGTACTTGCGGCCTTTGGTATCGGCCTTCTTATTGTATTTTACGCTATCAATGATTTTTTGTGCAGTTTCATGCTGACCGCCGGGCGAATTATAAACGTGAGTGACGGCGTATGAATGATCGACTAAGGCCCAGTTGAGGCTCGTTTCGGCTTCGGCAAGCCGTTTTTTGCGCTCAATGCTCCTGCGGTTAGGATAGCGCTCATCGAACCATTTTTGCCACGCCGGGGGCTCAGTGGCAAGGTAGAATACGTACACTTTTTTAAACCCAACGTTCCAAAAATATGCGATGCTTTCGGGTAACGCTTCGAGCATATTATACCGAGAAGAAAACATATCAAGAGCAGTAGAATAAATGATATTGGTTGTTGGATGAATGACATAGTTAACGAACGTATGCTTCTGAATGCACTGCAAAGATTCTGCGAGGTTTACGTAGCGAATAAAGCGAGGGTCATCCCTGGCTTCTGGCTGGCGAGTAACGATACTGCCAGTACGACCAAAGTCGCTATCGAGCTCCTCAACGATAGCGAGTGTGCTACTTTTGCCTATTCCTGCCGGCCCCATTATCAAAACGAGCGTTTTATCGTGAAGCTGCCTTTTAATAGTTGCATTTGGCTCATAGGAACTATGGTGCTGCTGGGCGAGTAAAAGCTGTTCTTCTTGTGCGTTTGATATTGTAGAAATAGTTTAGGCCTCTATTGTAATGCTTACCGGGCAATGGTCTGAACCCATCACGCTGCTATGAATTGCCGCTTCTTTAACCATACTTTTGGCATTTTCGCTGGCCAGAAAGTAGTCGATACGCCAGCCAACGTTGCGCTCACGGGCGTTTGCCCAGTGTGTCCACCAGGTGTAGTTACCGCCTTCTTTGTTGAACATGCGAAACGTATCGCTAAAGCCGGCCGCTAGCATTTTGTCAAAGCCTTCCCGTTCTTCAAGCGTAAAGCCATGTTTGCCCATGTTTGGCTTGGGGTTGGCAAGGTCGATTTCAGTATGTGCCACATTAAGGTCGCCGCAAAAGAATACCGGCTTTTTTTCAGCCCGTCTTGAAACATATTGCAAAAATGCCGGATCCCATTTTTCGTGGCGCAGTGCCAGTCGCGACAGATCGCCTTTGCTGTTGGGTGTATACACCGTTACAAGATAAAACTTTTCGAACTCTAGGGTAATAACACGGCCCTCATTCGAGGGGTTACCATAGCTGTCACTGTCTAGCTTGTACTCAGTAATAACCGCTTCGGGGAGACCGTACGATACGCTTACCGGAGAGATTTTTGTCCAGATTGCCGTACCGGAATAACCTTTTTTCTCAGCTGAGCTCCAAAATTTTTCATATTCGGGAAATGCTAAATCTAACTGAGTTTCGTGGGCTTTTGTTTCTTGCAGGCACACAACATCGGGCTGTTCTTTTGTAATAAATTCTGCCAGTGCGCCCTTTTTATCAACGGCGCGGATTCCATTCACGTTCCAGGAGTAGATCTTCATTCTATTTAGTATAAATTAACTTTGATAATAACGCACATTTTACTCGTATATTGCCGACTTGTTTAATAGGGAGAGATAGTATACTATAGCGCTTGTCTTTGTCTTATTCGATATGCACAAGGAGAAGAAGCTCATGGATGCTCGACTTTGGCTAGACGCGGAAAGTGTCGAGTCTTTGACGGAGGTTGTTTTGAGGGGAATCCCCGAAGCTGTTGCTGGATCTTTCCCGCTGAAGGAGCCGCTACGACTCTGTGTTATGTATCGGGGCGGGCCAGATAGCGATGCCACTTCAAGCGGCGAAGAGTTCGGCCACCTAGACTTGGAAAAAGGAGTGAGTATCTACGTTCCGTATCCTGAACGGGAGTGGCCTCAGCCCGTGTATCTGGTTCCAGGTCCTCTCTGGGTGCATGTACTGCCCGTAGGAGATGGCATGTTTTATGTCGGTGATGCACAGGCGTATATCAGCAAGAAGATCAACTAATCCATGAGCAATCCCGTCACAGCCAGTGGCGGGATATGCTATATTCGCTGCTTTATCGCTTGTTGGCTGTCACGTTCCTGGTCGCGCCGCTTAAGCGTTTCGCGCTTGTCGTAGTTTTTCTTGCCCTTACCAAGCGCAATCACGATTTTAATAAATTTTCCGGTGGTTAAAAGTTTTGTCGGAACAATCGTTTGCCCTTGTTTTTTACTGCTCGCCAGCGTGTCGATTTGTTTGCGGCTGGCCAGCAGCTTACGCGGTTCGGTGTCAATGGTGCGCGCGCTCGGATCACCCTTTTGATTCAGCTTAATACTAAAGCTGGTGTTGTTAAGCCACAGTTCGTTGTTTCGGATAGTTACAAACGAGCCTTTTAGCTGTACGTGGCCATCACGCGCCGCCCGCACTTCGGGTCCTGTCAGTACAATGCCGGCAACAATTTCGTCACCCAGTTCGTAGTCAAAGCGCGCCCTTCTGTTGAGGACGGCTTTTTGTATTGGTTTTACCTTTTTTTTCTGGGCCATGATTATTTATTGTAACAGATGTGAGCGAATAAGGCTTTCGGTTAAGCCGGGCGCCTTTACCGGCGTATGATGACCGGTATCAACCAAGTGGTAAGAGATGGTGTTTGGCAGTTGAATATCATGTATATTTTTTTGATACATGGGGCGATCGTGCCTGCCCGTTACAAGTAACGTAGGAATGTGTATCTTTGTAATATCATCGAGAAATTCCGTGGCTAAAATGATAGTCTGGTAGCTACTTTCGCGGGCATTGTAACTTGCCCGGACGCTATCGGTAAAATTAATTGGTGAACGCTTGGTTGAATGTCTGCGCGGCAACGCTTTCAAGCCCGACCATAGCAGACGTCGAACACGTGAATAAAGGATGGCGCGGTAATGTATGCCGGTGGCCTGAAACGCTTGGGTGGCTTCATAGTTACTAACGAACATTGGCGGGTTAAAAAGTTGCAAAGCAGCTACATTGGCCGGGTATCTCAGTGCGTAACGCGCTGCAATAAGTGCGCCCATAGAGTGGCCAAGAAGCGTAAAAGGCGCATGAACGTTGAGATGATCGAGCGTGTTTTTTATTGCCTCGACGTGTACATCGTACGAGTGAATAACCGATGGTTTTGGAGACAGTCCAAAACCCAGTAAATCAATGGCAACAACGGTATGGGTGACGGAAAGATTTTTTCGAAGCTTGCTAAAATAATGCGATGAAGCCAAAAAACCGTGCAGCAGCACAATAGTTGGGCCCTTCCCTGTTATTTCTGTGTGAAGGATATATTTTCTCACCTTTTTACTGTAGCAAAAAGCTCACTTCTGTCTAGGGTTATGCACATAGCCAACACATACTTGGCGTAGGTAACGAAATGGTTTATAGTGGACCGGGCTTTTCATATAAGAAAAGGGTGGGAATTATGATGGAAAGCGTTAAAAATCGAATAAAAAACCAAACGTGGTTTTTGCTCTTGAAAACCTGGGGGTCATCGCACTTTTGGGCTTCAAATAAAATTCAGGTAGTATTTCTTGCTATTGTTATTCTATTCTGGTGGCGACAGACAGAGGGCGTGCTTCATAATGTTGCGCCTCTTGCTGGCTGGGTGATTTCAGCTGGGCTGGCTGTATGTCTTTTGGCTACAATTGCATGGGAGGGATTTCGACTCGCAAGAGGAAACGCATCAGCAATGGCTGTGTTGCAGTTTCTTATTATCATTGCAGGGAATAGCCTTGTCCTCGTTCTTATGATTGCAAGAGGTATAGACTTTAAGCCACCAGATATGGTAATTTTCGCAGTCGGGGCTACAGGCGGCGGAGTAATCGCCTCTTTTATTGTTCGCAAGAAGTTCGGATGGAAGTCGGCATGGGCAAAGTGCTGGTATAGTGTTTCACTTAAGGCAGCACCGCAGGTTGTCCAGGCGTACTGGTTACTAGTCGGTATGGGCTCGCTTGATGCTTGGAGCGTTGTGTTCCTGGTATTGCAAGGCGTTGGTAGATTCATGCTTGCTCAAAAAGAATGGAGTGAATCTCAAGAAGGCAGTCATGAACGCCGCAATAATGCCCAGGCGCTTCGGGTTGGGACAGGCCTCGACCTTGTAACGATCATTTTTGTAGCAATAGGAGCAGTGATCAATGCTGCTTCCTGAAAAAGGCGCGAGAAGGATCACGAAGTACGTCACTGCGCTTCACACTAGCAAGTACGAGGCGGTGCATGCCGTCACTCTGCTTCATACAAAGCTGCGGAAGTGGTATATGCGGCATGTGGTCATTCACGGTACGCTTGGGGGCATCAGCAAGCCTCGTTATACGGCGATTGGCTTTTTGAACCCGCGTTGGTGGGCCGAAGAGTTTCATGACGTAGACGAACTTCTGCGCACCGATAAAAGCAGGCCGATGGGAAAGACGTTTACAGAGGCGAACCTTGCTGTATTTCAAAACCGCTTGCTCGTCTTGCCTGTTCCTTCGTGGGTATTGCCTCGGCAGCTACGCCAAGAAGTTACGGACTCTCCCCAGGGGTCCTGGTGCCTTGAATACTACATGTTCATGGCCGACTCATCAACCGATGGTCTGCGGCCGTATTCAGCAATTTTGGAGGTGTGCCCTACTCCCCATGTGCTGGTGCCCCGCAAATGGTTGGGGCTGCAATCGGTATGGCGGGTAGCTGGACGCAATGATGCTTTTACGGCTTACATGACCACCACGCAAAAACCGAAAGGACTCGTTGACATGTTACTGCTTTTCGCTGCCCGCTTGCTGGGCGCTGTGGTGGCAGTTGCTGGAATCCTTGGCGCATATCCGGGCGTACTTCGTGCCCGTAAGAAAGAGGTCGCTTTGAGCGAATAGCTCGGCACTCTTTCTGTACTTCATGTGCCCGGTCTCTTCTTTTTTGAGGAGACCGGGCATTTTTTAATTTATCTGTATACTAAGGTCATGTATAAACGAATTCTTCTCAAGCTCTCGGGTGAACAGCTACAAGGTAAGTATGACGGAGGGTTCGATGCCGAACGTGCCAGTTGGATTGCCGATGAAATTAAAAAAGTAGAAGCAACAGAAATTGTGGTGATGATCGGCGGCGGCAATTATGCCCGTGGTGCGCAGCTGCAGGGCGGCGGCGTGGGGCGCGTGACAGCTGATAATATTGGTATGCTTGGCACTATGATGAATGCTCTGGCACTTGCCGATGTGTTTAATGCGAACGACCTCCCTGCTCGTGCTCTTACTAATATCAGGGCCGATCAAGTTGCCGACCAGTTTACTCACCGCCGGGCGCTTAATCACCTGGCGAAGAAGCGCGTGGTTATTGTAGCGGGCGGGATTGGCCGGCCCTACCTTACTACCGACACGGCGGCAGTTAACCTGGCGCTTGAACTTGAGTGTGATGTTATTTTAAAGGCCACCAAGGTTGATGGCGTATATACTGACGACCCGATGAAAAACCCTGAAGCTAAAAAATACGAACGGCTTACTCTAAAAGAAGCAGTGGAACAGCCAAAAATCCGCGTTATGGACAAAGCTGCCATTGCCCTTGCCTACGACCATTCGCTGCCCATTGTTGTGTTTAAGCTGCTTGAAAAAGGTTCTATTGCCTCGGTAGTACGTGGTGATGCAATTGGAACGACCATCTCATAAACTGATCGGGTTCATTTAGTACCGAAGGACTACTTCGCCTATATTGCATGATTTAGCAAAATGTGCTATAATTGTATTTATCGGATCTATTTGGTCTGTGTACCGAGCTCGGGGAGAGATAATGCCTGACATTGACAACGAAGCAGCTAGCGCAAAGGCCAAGATCCTCAAAGCTCGCCGGGTTGAGCTCGAACAGCTTGCTCGTACCGCCGCCGAAAGGATTAAGACTCTCAAAGGACCTAGGTTCTCAACGGGTTATCGCTATCCTGTCAAAGGACTTGGTAGCGACATTGTGGTCTGGACCGTATCCAAATCTGCTATTTCGGGAGAGATACTTGGTCTCACGGAGAGCGGACAGCTTGTGCGGGCGGATCTGATCCGTACTGCCCTGCTCTCGTCCAGAGAATGGTGGTCTGACTACTATCTGGTCGATCTGTCTAACCTTTCTGCCGATGAGCGGTCAAAAAGGAGAATCCTTCAAGAGGCAATAGCCGAAGGGTAGCCCGTCCACATCGTTCATTGTCCACCGAGCTATGGGAACACCGTCACCACCACACCTTGAAAAAGGCGCCGCGGTGATCACGGTGCTTTTTTCATGTCTGGAGTTTATCGTAAAGAGTTTAAAGCTGCTTAATTGCCGCGAGTAGCACGGTTGCCGAGGTACTCCAGTTAAACTGTTGAATGTGTTTTTTGCCGGCGGCTGATAGTTTTTTAACGGTAGCAAGTGAATCGAGTTCTTTAATACGTTCGGCAAACTCTTGCGGCTGATTGGGGCCAAAATAAAGGGCGCCTTCGCCAGCGACTTCGCGGTGAATAAGGAGATTACTCACGACTGCCGGCACGCCAAGTGCGGTTGCTTCGGCCAAGGGTAGACCGTACCCTTCATCGCGGCTGGCACTTACTAGTACAGCATCATTGGCGAGTATTTTTGCATACTCTGCATCGGTGACACCCCCATGAAATACAATCTTGGCATCTTTTGGTGCACACTCTTTTAGTTCGGCTTTTCGCGCTGGCGAAATGCGGCTTAAGAAGTGGAGCGTTCGTCCGGGTAGAAACTCCATGCCGGCAATAAGCGCTTCAACGTTTTTGTAGCGCATGAATGAACCCATATATACCAGGTTTTGCGGTGATTTTTTGAGTACAACGTCCTTGTCTAAATAAGCCCGAAGCTGTTGCGGGGCGTTCGGCACTACAATAACCGGTCGTTTAGTAAGACGCGTTGCAATAATATCCCGCTTACTGATTTCGCTTACTGTGGCTATTGCATCGGCCTGATTAAGCGCTATCCGCTGAGGCGCGTACGTAGCGTGATACAGACGCCACCCAAAGCGTATTAAAGGGTTAAAGTCTGCTGGTGGAGTGCGGTGGCGATAATAAATAAGGTCGTGCAGCGTTAAGATAAGCTTGAACTTTCGCCCCATCGAGCCCATGGTTTGCATGGGACTTACTACCACATCGGGCTTATATTTGTTTAAAATGAGTGCGGTAAAAGGCTCGCGCGGTGAGGTTGGTGCGTGAATAATGATGTATTCACTGTTTTTTGGCAAAAACGCCAACTGGGCTTTGTCGCAGATAATAAAGGTAACGGGTGCAAGACGCGACAGCGCGCTTCCCAGTTCGGCGCTGTAGCGGCTGACGCCATTGTGGAAGTCGGTTCGGATATAACGGGCATCAAAAAAAAGTTTCATGTCTTTTCGATTATATAGCGCAAGCGAGCGAAAACCAACTGCGTGGTACAATAAGGCTATATGAAAATCCTTATCGCCTCTGATTTACACTGGCCGACCTATAATGGTGTGGCAACATTTAGCCGCAACCTGGCAAAGGGTTTGAGCGCCCGTGGCCACGAAGTACTGGTCATTGCCCCCAGCCAAACTGGCAAAAGTTACGAAGAATACGATGGTAATTATTTAGTGAAACGAACCGCTTCGGTGACCTTCCCGTTTTACCAGAATTTTCGCATTTCGCTGACACCGCAAATGGAAGTTAACCGTATTATTAAAGAGTTTCAGCCCGATGTGATTCATATTCAAATGTCCCTGATGATTGGCTATGCCACCCGCAGCTGCGCGCTTAAATATAACATTCCGCTTGTTGCTACTCATCATGCAATGCCAGAAAATCTTATGGATAATATGCGATTACTCGCCCCTTTGTCGCGCCCGATCCAATACCTTATGACCGAATACTGGGCGCGTTTTCACGCCAAGGCAGATTACGTTACGCTGCCAACGCAAGCGGCAGTTGAGCAATTCGGGGAAGATCGGGTGCCTGCGCCGTTAGAGCCTGTGTCAAATGGAATTGACCTTTCGCAGTATATGCCTGGCGTTCCCAGCCCCGCTATTTACGAAGAATTCACTATTCCTAAAGATAAACAAATTGTTTTGTATCTGGGCCGCATTGACGCTGAAAAACATGTGAATGTCTTACTCAAAGCATATGCAAAAATTATGAATGCTACGAATCACCTGGTAGTCGTTGGGGACGGAACCGATGTCGAACGCCTTAAAACCCTGGCACATACCCTTGGTATTGAGGAGCAGACTACTTTTACGGGTCGCGTCACCGATGAAGCCAAAATAGAGCTTCATAAGGTAGCCGATGTCTATTGTATGCCCTCCCCTGTTGAGCTGCAGTGTATTTCCCTGCTTGAATCTATGGCAACTGGCAAGCCGGCCGTTGCAGTTGACGCCGGTGCGGTTGGCGAGTTATGCCAAGATAACGTTAACGGTTTTCTTTGCGTCAAAGACGATGACGAAGCAATCGCTACGGCGCTTGGTCGTATTTTAGGTGACGAAAAACTTCGCACGGCCTTTGGAAAAAAGAGCCTGGAAATTGCCAAAACGCACGATATTCAACATACGCTCGATCGTTTTGAAGAAATTTATACTAGTGTTATTGCTGCAAAAACGCCTGTATTGCAGTAGCCGCTTCTGCGGGTTTTTCGTAGTGAATGAGATGGCCGACATTTTGCAGCGTCACAAGCGTGGCACCCGGTATTTTTTTAGCTAAGTCTTGTTGTTTTTCAAGCGGCGTAATGTCATCTTTGTCACCAACGATCAGTAGTGTTTCTACGTTTAGTTTGTGAACCGTTTCGGTCACGTCACTGGTGACTGATGCCCGGAAAGCTTCGGCTACCACTTGCGGGCTGGCAAACGTACTGAAATGGCGTAAATGCTGGTCGTGAATAAACTCCAGCATGGCCGGGTCTTTGGTTTTTGCCATAGTTTTGCTCATAACCTTCACAATCGCTTTGTTGGCAAGCCACGGTTTGCTTGCTGCTGGGGGCAATGTTCGTCCCAGCCAGTAATACATAATTGCCAGGCGCGTCATAACGCCGCGAGGGCCCTGCAGCGCCGGTGCGCTAATGGGGTTAACAAGAATTAGCTTATCAATTGCCTCCGTATGCTCGGCAGCGAAGTGGCTGGCAATAATACTGCCAAACGAATGGCCCAAAAGCACCGGTGACGCGTGAAGCCCGAGCGCAGCAATAAAATCGTCAAGAAATGTAACGTAGCTTTCAAGCGAATGCGGCTGGTCGGCAAAGGCTGGGCTTTCTCCAAACCCCGGTAGGTCGGGCACGATAATCCGATACATCGGTAGCGCCTCAACAATTTTTTCAAGGCCATGGTGCGTGCCGCGAAAACCATGTACCATTACAATCACTTGTTTTTTGCCAGGGTTGTATTCCCAATATGAAACAGAGGTGTTGCTGGGAAGTTGGAGGGTGTGTTTGGCGCTCATTTTCTTTAGTATATCAGCTTAATGATCAAGCGCAGCAGATGGACAGCTGTGATTCGATCCCAGACTTCTGTACCACTTCTCGATAATAGATATGATTTGGTTCGAGCTTATGGACTGTTTTTGTTAGCTTATCTGTTTACGACATCTAAACTAAGTTGACTATCATTTGTCCGCTTTTCTTTTGGTATAATAGATTCATATATGAATAACAATGTAAACATTTCTAAAGTAGCACTGGAAGCATTTCCTATACTTTCAGGCGCAACATTTATTAGGCAACTTGCTTCGCCCGTTCCTCTAGTCCCTGATACTACTTTTGATATTTTCACTACAGACTCACGAGCCTTCTTGGCTCTAGTAACCACCGATTATGCAGACCCTCAGGATCAGAGTATAGAATTAAAGAATATTTCTGGACAGTATGCATTTGAATTTGTGGATCTTCTTAAGCCACATAATAAAAATAATGAAGTTACTGAAATTCTTGCGCATGACGACATCGAAGGCGACTTTCTTGTTTACGAGCCTTACAAAAATCATAGACGCTGCTACTATTTAGTAAATTTAAAAACTCAGTCCGAGTAGCTGATTCTACAGACGTGCAGTTCAGTTCAAATCCTATAGAAAGTTCGAAACTTAGATCCTAGCGTAACCTATTCTGGTTCTAATTTCGTACATAGTGCTGTACCATTTCTATGGTGTATAGAAGTTAAATATTTTGATCTGATACTATATAATAAAACGCATGCGCAGTGACATTATTCAATCTCGTAAATATAATCCAGATATCGCAGGTGATGAGCTGTCTTTAAAGATAGCTAGCTATTCTGCGACAGCAAGATACCTCGCTCATAAGCTAAAAGATCACGGGCTAACCATATGTGAACTCTGCTGTGGCATAGGCGTTAGTCTCATTGAACTATCGGCGATGTTTGAAAAAGTAATAGGTGTTGATAATGACCAATCGGTTATAGATGATTGCAAAACCAACCTTGAGCATGCTCATATTGCCAATTATGAGTTACTGCTTGGCGATGTAAGCGCAAAGAATATACTGCAAAAAATTCAGGCTGACGTTGTTTTATACGACATCCCCTATTGGAGTAATCATAACGGAAAGATAAATCCAGATAAACAAAACCCGAAACTCGATCAATTAGTAGCTAACGTTCGAGAGCTCATTACTAGCAATATTGTTATATACACTCCAACTCACATGACATACGAAAATATTCGACAGGAATTGGGCGAATGTGAATATCTTGAAATATGGCTGAACGGTAAACATGACAGAAATTTCGTCTTCTTAGGCTCACTTATGCAAGCGCCAGGTAAAGCAAAGATCGAGCTAAACGACTAGTAGACTGGTTCTAATTTCATTCAATACGCTGTACCAAATCTCAAAATTATTATTTCAATCTCTAATTTTAGTTCTAATTATTACTTGACCAAGTTGGAATTAGGAACCTATTGCAAAAACTACTTCTGGCCGTTCCATTCATCTAGAAATTCCTGAAGAAAAAGCTGCATAAACGCATCTCTTTGAATGGCGATCTCTTTTGCTGTTTCTGTATTAAGCTTGTCCTTAATAAGTAGTAGTTTTTCATAGAAGTGGTGTATTGTTGAACTTTCTGATTTTTTATAGTCCTCACTTGACTTGAATTCCTGCTGCTTATACTCAGGATCGTAAAGTAGTCTTGAACGACTACCCCCATAGGCAAAGGCACGACCAACACCTATCGCACCGATTGCATCCAATCGATCAGCGTCTTGCACGATATTAAATTCTATGGAGTCGTCCTTTTCCGAGGCGTCAAAAGATTTGCTATAAGACATAGTCTTAATTATCGACATCACCTTATTAATTATTTCGGCAGGAACGTTTTGACTAGCAAGAAAGTTTTCTGCTATCGAATAGTCATCATTGTCTTTATTGATAACTTTTCTATCGCCAACATCATGGAGTAGTAGAGTAAGTTCAATGACGAGCCAATCGCCTCCTTCTACAGAATGAATCTTTCGAGCAATATTGACTACGCGAACCACATGCCACCAATCATGACCCGTTCCCTCACCTGCTAATCGGCTTTTTACAAATGTTTCCGTACTCTGTAGTAAGTTATTGCTATCCATGAGTTAATTATAACTCAACAAGTTGGTTCTCGTTTCATACAACACGCTGTACCATTTCTAAGCTGACAGATACAACTTAGTTCTGACTTTTTTAGTATCTCAGGAAGCTTCAAGTACCTTGCGCAGTTCATCCGCGTGTTTATCTAAAACATACGGCAACTGCGAATGGAGCGGTTTGGGCATAGTGTCGAGCGTGAACCATCCCGAATCGTCAAACTTATGCGGCTCATTAATACGTACTTCATCAGGATCTACTTTTACTAAAAAGTCTAATGCGAGCCAGTGTGTTTCTTGCCCTGTTGGTAACGTTCGAAATACATCCCGGTAACCTAAAAAGTCTACACTTTGTGCAGCTGCTGCATATTCTTCCTGAACCTCTTTTATGACGTTGTCTTTCGCGCTCAACCCTAAATCAAGTCCGCCGCCGCCAATATCCCACGTTCCTTGTTCATCGCGCGCCTCATTACTTCGCTTGGCCATAAAAATATGCCCAGCACCATCGTGACATATAAAACATGTCGTTATGCCTACATAGCTTATGCCTTTATGCTCTTGAAATGTTTCCGGCAAATTGTTGCTATTCATAGGCACAGTATAACAAACAAAAAAGACTTCAAAGTTGAAGCCTTAGGCTATGGTCATTTTATTTTAGTCAAGATAAGGAACTCAAATCTTAATATAAATCCATTTTAGTTCTCATTTCATACGATACGCTATACTATTTGCATGAGACTCTATTTATCATCTTTTCGCATAGGCGAAAAACCACAGGACTTAGTTTCTGTTTTTGGATATGGTAAACGCGTTGCCATCATTGCAAATGCAACAGACATGCAAGATGCAGAAGAGCGTCTCACAAAAGTACAGGCGGAATCTAGTGTTCTTCAGAATTTGGGTTTCAAAACTGAAGAAATTGATCTGAGAAAATTCTTCTCCAAAAGTAGTGAGCTCCGTTCTGCGCTGCATAATTTTGATTGTATATGGGTTAGGGGCGGTAATGTTTTCCTGCTAAGGCGGCGTTTCGCCAGAGTGGCTTCGATGAAATACTAAAAGAGCTGCTTGATAAAGACCAGGTTGCTTATGGCGGTTATAGCGCGGGCGTATGTGTCCTTGCTCCTACACTTAAGGGTCTGGAGTTTGTAGATGATCCCTATAGTGTTATCTCGGAATATGAGAGTGAAGTTCTATGGGACGGGCTTGGAATAATTCCGTATTCAATTGCACCGCACTATAAGTCACCACATCCTGAATCAGCCGATGTTGACAAATGTGTCGATTACTTTGAGCAAAATAACATGCCCTACAAAGCACTAAAAGACGGAGAGGTCATACTCGTAAGATAGTTCTCATTTCGTACAACACGCTGTACTATTTCTATGGTGCGTAAAGTTACCATTAAGGACCTCCATCAAGGTTCTTTTTGTTTGTTATAGTGATGATATGCCTAAATTCAAATTTGCTAAATTAGTTCGCGATAAAATAGTTGAACATCAAATCGCATCGGGAGCTACCTCCACCTATCATCAACTAAGCTCTGAGGAGCATAAAAAAGAACTTATTAATAAGATTATTGAAGAATCTCACGAGATCACTCAGGCGAAACCCGAAGAAGTTGCCATGGAAATAGCTGATGTACAGCAAGCACTCGATGACCTTAAAGAGCAGTACGGATTAACCAGTGAGGACGTTGCAAAAGCTCAAGTTGCAAAAAATAAGAAAAATGGCGCTTTCAAAAAAGGTCTCTATGTTGACTACGTAGAGGTAGACAATGACAGTAAATGGGCTACTTACTATCGTGATAATGCTGACCGTTATCCTGAAATAAATTAGCTCTCAAGCATACAAAACGGTTCTCATTCGCGGCAGGGGCCGATCTGATATAATAGTGGAATGTCTAAACTGCCCACTGTTGCGATCGTTATACCCGCTTATAACGAAGAAGAAACGATTGCCAAATGCCTCGACAGCTGCCTGAAACAGTCGTCCCCTCCTGAAGAAATTATTGTCGTTAATAACAACTCGACAGATCAAACAGCTGCCATTGTTAAAAAATATCAAAAAAACTACCCTAACCAGGTTATTCGTCTGTTAAACGAACCGGTTCAGGGTATTATTGCTGCACGTAATCACGGCTTTAATAAGGCGAAAAGCGATATTTTGGGTCGTATTGATGCCGATTCGATTATTTCTGAGAAGTGGGTCGATACTGTGCGCCACACGTTTAGCAAGAAAAAGGTTGCTGCGGCTACCGGCCCGGTGCAATATCACGATATGCCTCTTGCCGACCTTGCTTTTCACGCCGATGAAAAAATTCGTAATACGCTGCACAAAATGGCGAAAGACCATCGCTTTCTGTTCGGCAGCAATATGGCGATTCGCCGCTTAGTATGGCAAGAGATCGGTTCGCTGACCAGCCTTGACCCCGATGATGAATTGCACGAAGATATTGATTTAGCGCTGGTATTATTTGAAAATGATCTTGAAATTGCCTACGACCCAAAAATGATCGGCGGTATGTCGGCTCGTCGGCTTGAAGACTCGCCGCGCGATTTTTACCGCTACGTTATGCGTTTTGAACGTACCTTTAAAGTGCATAACGTGCGTAGTGCTGCAGCCCGGATGCCAATTTTGATTTACTTGCTTATTTACTTTCCTCTTCGGACGGTTCGTAAGTTTTACGATGGCGATACCAACCAATTTACGCTGCAAAAACTTCGTGACGAGCTTTCCGGAGAAAAGTAGCAATTATTTTAGTATGAAAAGGGCGCCCGGTACTACCGCGGCACCCTTTTCGGGTTCACAGGTAGGACTGGGTGCCGGTTTGTGGATTGAGAAAGACATCAAGCTTGAAAAAATCGGCTCGGTGCTCGTCCGTGACGTCACTCGGAAACAGCTGCTGTCTTTGCATCTCTGCAATTTGTATGCGCTGTTGAGATGCTGGGTCTCTTCTCATGTTGCGAACTTGGGTTGCCGCTCTGGGGCGCAAGTAGGCATCGGTGTAGCCAAAGGCGCTCCCAGCAGCAGCGACACCAATGCGCTGTCCATCATCTTCTTTGCCTCGATATATCATAAATCCCATCGTGCTCTCCTTGTGAGATTGACATCGAAATAGTAGCATTGACTCAAAATAAATATGCGCCAGAAATGAAAATAAGGCAAGGGCTAACCCGAAAAGATACGAAAAGGACGCCGGGAAAATCTCCGGCACCCTTTTCGGGTGGAAAAAATTCTCGGCGCCGTGGGTGTTAGACTACTTTGCGTTCACGCGGCATTGCCTCGCGAATGCCCGAGATCACAGTGATCTTGCCAGGCTTCGCTTCCGGGTGGTTCAGGCGGTACAGCGTGACGGTGGCCACCAGGTACTCAATGATCTCATCGGAACTCAGGCCCACCGGAAGGTAGTTCGGCACCCACTTGGCGCTGTACATCATGGCGATGTTCTGTCCCTGGTTGTTCAGGGACATATTACGGAAATCAGGCGATTCGAGCCAGTCGATGACCTCTTGCGCGCGCTTGAAGTTCTGCTTGGCTTTCTCGGCCTTCTGCAAGCGCCTCAGTGGGAATACGAGTACTCCGAACACGAGGACAGCGGCAGCGGTGACAAGGAGGTTCATGACGGATTCCTGTTCTGTGAAAAGTACGTGTAATGTCTAACATGTTTATTATAACATACTATGTATAAAAAAGCAATACTGTGCTATACTCTTACAGATATGATCGCCGATATTACAGTCACAGAAAAAAGCTTTGGCCCCAAGGTCCTGATGAGTGGGATCAAATTTTCTATTGACGATGGCGAAAAAGTTGGCGTAGTTGGCCGTAACGGCGTAGGAAAGTCGACATTATTTGGCATTCTAGCCGGCACAGACAAAGACTTTACTGGTGACGTTATTTACAAGCGCGGTACGGTGGTGGTGGCAACGGCGCAGGAGCACCATGATGTCGGCGACCAAACAGTATTGCAGTACGTTCTTTCCGGCCTGCCTGAATACCCTGCCCTTAGCCACATCATCGAAACCTACCCCGAAACCATGGGCGAAGACATGAAAAAAATCAACGACTACACCGATGCACTGCAGCGTTTTGACGACAAGGGGTTTTACCAGATTGAAGAACAGATTGAGCGCGAACTCGATAACTTTCAATTGCCGGGTGTTGCCCACCGAGCCTTTACTACCCTTTCGGGCGGCCAAAAGCGGCTGGTTGAAGTGGTTAAAATTATGCACTCCGATGCGCACCTGGCACTGGTGGACGAACCGACCAACCACATGGACTACATTGCCAAGCAACAGTTTATTGACTGGATGCAAGACGCGCGTGAAGCCATGCTGGTTATTACCCACGACCGTGATGTACTGCGCGAAGTCGACCGTATTATTGAGCTAAAAGACGGCGATAGTGTGAGCTACAAGGGCAACTACGACACGTATTTGAAGCAAAATGCGGTGAGTACCGGCTCGCAGATGAACGATTTTGAAATGGTTGAAAAGCGCATTGCCAATTTAAAGGTAAAAGTGCTCGACTATCAGCGCCTAAAAGAAAAGTCACGAAACCCGGGCACCATTCAGAAATTTAAGCGACTTGAAGAAACCTCGCGTAAAGAGCTGGCCGAGCTTCAGGCAAAAGAAAAGCCGACTTTTTGGATTGATAAAGAATCTGCGGCCAACCTTAACTATAAAGTTGCGGCGCAATACGATAAATTTAAGGCAAAAAACATTCGTATGAACCTTAAAAATGACGAATCACGCAGTACGCACGTACTGGTAAACGTAAAAGATTTATCGCTTGGCTACGGTGAAAAACCGTTGTTCGGCGGTATTAATATCGACCTTCGCGAAGGTGAAGCGCTCGAAATTCGTGGGCGCAACGGTGCCGGTAAGACAACGCTTATTAAGGCGCTGTTGACCCCAGACCTGCAAAAGTCGGACATAAAGCAGTTTTCTGGCGACATCACTCTCGACAAGCACATTCGCATCGGTGTATACGAACAAGAAGTTTCGCCAACCTACTTTGACTTGCCATTGACTGCTGCCATTGAACGCATGTATCTTGACCGTAATCTGTCTATTAGTAACACTAAAATTCGTGGCCTTATGAGTGACTATTTGTTTACTGAAGGCGATGGATTTGTGCCTATTTCGCGTCTGAGTGGCGGTCAAAAAGCCCGTTTTCAGGTGATTAGTATGTTGGCCAACGATCCGCAGTTGCTCATTCTGGACGAGCCAACCAACCACCTCGATCTTCCAAGTATCGAGGAGCTTGAAACAGCGCTCGAGCGCTATTCAGGTGCGGTATTGTATGTGAGCCATGATGGCTATTTCCGCGATGCAGTTGGCGGCGAATTTGTACAGGTTGGCGCTGCTTAAATAGGCGCAAGTGTAGGTGGTGACACCCATCAGTTCGATAATCCTTGCTAGTTGTCGTTTCTTATTACGCTTACGAGTTATTGGAATCTCACTTTAAAATTGTTTTTATGTGTGATTAAATAGATGACACTCATATGCCAACGCATATGATATGTATATTCCCTACTACAGTGAGGCTGCAGAATGTCTGTGTCTTTTGGCAAGGGTGCGGTTGCATTTTTCAACATCGGGTGGAAAGCCACGCTTGTTGTTGTCCCGCCGAAAGGTGGATTTGAGAACCGGTCGGCGAAAGACCCGGGCTTCATCTATATAGATGATGAGAAGACGCCTGAGGGTGTCTTTCGAAAGCTTCCTGTCATGGAACGAACAAGCGATACTGTGCGCGACATCGTTACTCTCAACGATTGGCGAAACGGAGCAATAGAAGAAGTTACGCTTGAGATCATCCATCGTTCAAAACAAGAGGTGCACGCCGAGTTTGATGAGTGGCTGGCGCTTAAGGTACTCGCTACGCCACCCAATCCGAAGAGAATCGTATCACTTTCGGATTCTATCATAGTTCACTAATAACCGCAGTAGGGAATTCCAGGCTGGGAAGCAGACGCCTTTTGAGCGCGCTTCCCTCCTGGTGATTCCTGGCGCTACTCGTGCCAGTAGCCCCAGGAGTTACCAGGAAAGATGAAAACCATCTTGTTGATTACAAGGACAGGATGTGACATTATGCATTGCGTCTCCACTACGAGAGACGGACCCTACTGTAAGAGGAGATGTTATGTCTTCGCCCCTCCCTCCTGATGCTCAGCTTTTTATCGAGGCACTCGGACCAACGGTTTTGGTTTTAGTTCGGGATTCCGACCAAAAGGTTTCCCGGGTATATCGTGGGTTACGTGATTACAGAGGTGAACCGGATAAGCTCTGTGACCTTCACGAGCTACATCTTACGAATGTCCAAGGCCCACGGGACAAGCCCGATCTCTCTGTGATTGACCCAGAAAGCAGATTGAAAACGGAGTTTCATTGCATTTTTACGCATCCCGGGACAGTCAAGATAGATGGGTGTTTTATTGTACATGAAGAGCCTACGGAATTTTTATCCGTGGGTGAAGTGACTCACTTGAAGTAGTCGCGTGCCAAGACGCGAAAAGACCTTGCAGTAGGGGCTCCGGGTGGAGAAGTTGATGTGTATTTTTGCGCATCCTTCTCCCCCGTTAGTACCCAGAACAAATAAAATCCAAAACGTCAAACCACGGTACCTGCAATAGACACCGCGGTGAGAGAAGTTTAAAGATGTGACTTAGGCAACTGCTGGGGTGCCAACAATTCCCTTTTCTTGAATAAGACTATCGATTTTACGGCGGTCAAAGCCCAATACGAGCGTGCCGGCGATATCGGTAACAGGAACGCCTTGGTAGCCGCCATTACTTTTTTCCATCAGCTCTTCGTAAGCAGCTTTGTCCTGTTCGATGTCTTTGGCGATATATTTTATGCCAAGTTTATCGAGATATTGTTTTTCGGTTTTACAAAATGCGCACCACGTGGTGCTATAGATAGTTATTTGCGCATCGTTGGTGTCGCTCATCGGTATCCCCTTGTTGTTTACTATATTCTGTATAGTATTATACAGTAAATTATGAATTATTGCTACGTTTTGCCTGGCTGGTAAGGTGCCAGTTGCTGCAGAAATGACACTTGTACACCCCAAGTTCTAGCCCCGGGTTAATCAGCATTTGATGTTCGGCCGTTTCGAGCGCGTCTTTTTCGGACCTAAAGCGGCGCTTGTCTTCGCAGTTGCGGGCAAGACGGAAGGGCTGGTGTTTTTGGGTGTTATTTTGTCGAGGCATAGCCAGTGTTAGTGTATCAAGGTTTAAACGTCACGGGCAACAATACGCCTTACTTCAAGTCTACCCCCTAGGCAAACTACGCCTCCGCTGTTATAGTAGTGAGTACATGAGTTCGTTACAAAACGATGGTGATAAAAAGCCCACGCCGCCGGATCGATCGACGGTTGTTTTATTGCTTGGCACCATTGGCGACACAACGTGGCGGATGTTTGTGCCAACGATTGGGTTGACCATACTGGGTCTTCTCATTGATAAGCAGCTTCACACTACGCCATGGGTTATGACCACGGGAATCGTAGCAGGAGCAGGTGTCGCCTTTTTACTGGTACGCCGCCAAATGAAAGAAGTAAGAAATAATTATGAATAATTTTGCAGCCCTCGATATCCACATTAGCCTGGCGTCTCAGACGTTATTTACGGTGTTTGGTTTTAACGTTACTAATTCCATGGTGACCGGTGCCATTAGTCTGGCTATTTTCCTGGCTATCTTTATTTATGTTTCGCAAATGGTGGCCCGTGGCCGTTACAACCGCTTTGTCGGGTTTATGCAGTGGGCATTTGAGGGCATGCTTTCGCAAATAGACAGCGTTATCCCCGATAAAAAGCTGGCTCGCAAAATCGCTCCATTGGCGCTTACTATTTTCTTTTACGTGCTTATTTCGTACTGGATGAGTATTATCCCGGGCCTGGAGACAATTTTCTATAACGGTGTACCGGTGCTCCGCAGCATTACGGCCGACATGAACTTTACGTTTGCGCTTGCCATTATTGCTTTAATTATCGTGCAGGTATACGCCATTCGCCAACATGGTCATATTGGTAACCTTCGCCGTTACCTTCGTAACCCGTTCAAGGATCCAATTGGTTCATTTGAGGGCTTTTTGGAGCTGATTGGTGAAGTTTCGCGTTATTCTGCCCTGTCGCTGCGTTTGTTTGGTAACGCTTTTGCCGGTGAGATTTTGCTTATTATCATTGGTGCGCTGACTAGCTACCTGTCGGTAGCGGTGTTGCCGCTGTTTATGGGCTTCGAACTGTTTATCGGCCTTATTCAGGCATATGTATTCTTTGTGCTGACGATCATTTTTACCGCGCTTGCGCTCGATTCCCATGGCGGCACACAGGCCCACCCCGAACTCACTCATCCCGACCATTCCTCTGCTGATACCGCACCTACCGCTGTCACGGCAAGAGAATGATATAATTTAAGGTAATAAATAAAAGGAGATATATTAATTATGCAAGAACTAGCATTTGGACTGACCTACGCGTTGCCAGCACTTGGTGCGGCACTTGGAGTTGGCTTTATTGGTGCCGGCGCCCTAAACGCACTTGGTCGTAACCCAGAAAAACTAAGTGACATCCGTACTCTTATGATCACCGCTATTGTGTTCTCGGACTCACTGGCCATCATTGGTATCGTTGTGGCTATTATTGCGAAATTCCTCTAAGACAAAAAGGTAACTATTTCGTATGAATATAATAACAACACAATTCGCACAAGCAAGCGCCCCTTCCGCCGACTTGTTTAGCGCGCTTGGCATTGACTGGAAGATGCTTGTTTTCCAGCTGATTGCCTTTTCGGTTTTGGTGTGGCTTATGGGCAAGTTCGTCTATCCAAGCCTCATCAAAGTGGTTGATAACCGCCAAAATGAGATCGAAGCCGGCAGTAAAGCCGCCGAAGAAGCCAAGCAACAAGCAACCGAGGCAAAAAGCGAAGTTGAAAAAGCCCTCAAGCAAGCTCGTCTTGAAGCAAGCGACATTGTTTCAACTGCTAAAGAAGAAGCTGCGGCTGCGCTTGAAAAAGCCGATGCCAAGTCGAAAGAACGTGCCGAACGTATTGTAGCTGATGCTCACGACCAAATTAGTAAAGACATCGTGGCCGCCAAAAAAGCGCTTCACAACGAAACGCTGCAACTTGTTGCTCAAGCGACTGAAAAAGTACTTGGCAAAACAGTCACTGCAAAGGTAGACGAAAATGTTATTTCGGCAGCTATCAAGGAGGCCAAGTAAGCTATGGCTGTTCGTTTGTCTCGGCGCAAAATTGCTGCTTATAGTGCCGATAAGCTGATTGGTGGAACTTCGGTAGCCGATGCAGTAAAAGAAGTAGCGGCATATTTGGTTGATACGAGGCGAACGCGCGAGTTAGAGCTACTGGTCCGTGATATCGAGGACGCACTTGCGGCTCGCGGTGTTATTGTGGCCGATGTTACGAGCGCTCACCCTTTGGGTGCGGGGCTAAAGGCAGAGATTGCAAAGCTGGTTGGCGGTAAAAGCCTGCAGCTACGCGAAACAATCGACCCAACCGTTATAGGTGGTGTACGAATAAATGTACCGGGCAAACGGTTTGACGGTACGATCCAACGAAAATTAAACGCTTTAAAAGCGAAGCAATTATAAGGAAAAAGAGGAATTACATGGCTGATATAGCAGTAACAGAATTGTCAAAAGACCTACGCGATGCAATCGCGGGCCTGCAGACATCTGAAGGCCTCGAGAACGTTGGAGTTGTCACCAGGATTGGTGATGGTGTTGCATGGGTTCATGGCCTGCGCAGTGCCGGTTTCTCTGAAATGCTCGAGATCGAGACGAAAAATGGAATCGTTGAGGCGTTTGCCCTTAACTTAATGGAAGATGAAATCGGTGCGGTGCTGCTTGGTAGCGACATTGACGTGTCTGCCGGTAACACGGTGCGCCTAAAAGGCATGCTGCTCGAAGTTCCGGTTGGTCCGGAATTACTTGGCCGCGTGGTTGACCCGCTCGGTCGTCCGCTAGACGGTGGCCCGGCGATCAAAACAAAGCAAATGGGCCTTGTTGAACGCGAAGCTATTGGCGTTATGGGTCGTAAATCGGTACACGAACCACTTATGACCGGTATTATGGCCATTGATGCCATGTTCCCTATCGGTCGTGGCCAGCGTGAGCTGATTATTGGCGACCGCCAAACCGGTAAGACGGCTATTACCATTGATACGATGATTAACCAGGCCAAGCAAAAAACCGGCGTGGTGAACGTGTACGTTGCGATTGGTCAGAAGCTTTCTAAAATTGCCCGTCTTGTCGACCGTCTTAAGCAAGAAGGTGTGATGGAGCAGACTATTATTGTTGCTACTGGTCCTAGTGACCCGGCTTCTATGCTGTATTTGGCGCCCTATGCCGGTACTGCCATGGGCGAGTATTTCCGCGACAACAAACAGCACGCGCTAATGATTTACGATGACCTGACAAAGCACGCTGTTGCCTACCGTCAGATGTCGCTGCTGCTTCGCCGTCCACCGGGCCGCGAAGCCTACCCGGGCGATGTATTTTATCTGCATTCTCGCCTCTTGGAACGTTCAGCTAAATTGTCTGATGATCTTGGGGCTGGTTCGCTTACCGCTTTGCCTATTATTGAAACGCAGGCCGGTGACATTTCCGCCTATATTCCAACCAACGTTATTTCTATTACCGATGGTCAGATTTTCATGGAAACCGACCTCTTCTACCAGGGTATTCGACCGGCAATTTCAGCAGGACTTTCAGTAAGTCGTGTTGGTGGTGCTGCGCAAACGAAGGCTGTAAAAGGCGTCAGCGGTCACTTGAAACTTGGTCTTTCGCAGTTTCGCGAGCTTGCCAGCTTTGCGCAGTTTGGCAGCGACCTTGATGCTGAAACCAAATCACAGATTGATCGTGGACAGCACCTGACCGAGCTTTTGAAGCAGGTTCAGTACCAGCCAATGAGTGTCTGGGAACAAGTTGCCAGCCTTCACGCGGTAAACGAAGGCGCTTTTGACGGCGTTGCTGTTGCCAAAATTAAAGACGCCCAAGCCGCCCTGCTTACTCGTTTGTGGACCGATCACAAAGAAGATATGCGCACGCTTAACACGGGCAGCAAGCCAGACGAAAAGCTTCTGGGTACTATTAAAAAAGTAGCCGTAGCTAGCTCGAAGGGTTTTGAGGCCTAACCTATGGCATCATCGCGACAACTTAAATTGCGTATCCGCTCGGTAAAAAGTACCAAGCAGATTACCAAGGCAATGCAACTCGTCGCGGCGAGCAAAATGCGGCGCGCCCAAGACGCCGACAAGGCATCGATGCCGTATACCCAGGCAGCAAACGAATTGTTGTCGTACATGGCCAGCCAAGGTGTCACAAACACTCACCCGCTGTTTCAGGTGCGCACCGTAAAGTCGCGCATGCTGATTGTGATTGCAGCAGACAAAGGCTTGGTTGGCGCCTATAACGCCAACATTATGAAGGCCTATATTCGTGAGCTTCAGGCTGATGCAAAAAATGGTATTAAAGACCAAACCATTGCCGTGGGCCGTAAAACATCCCAGTTTGCCACGCGTCTAAAAGACACCAACGTAGTTGGAGTATACGAATACCTTCCCGACCATCCGACTGGCAGCGAGCTTCGTGCAATTCTTGATACGGCGCGTCAAAAGTTTATTGACGGCGAAGTAGATGCGGTTGACCTTGTATACACCGAATTTGTCAGCAGTATTGTCCAGCGAGTGCAGGTAAAACGCGTGCTTCCGGCCGGATTTACGCAAACAGAAGTGACCGAAGAAATTCGCGAAGCGTTGTACGAGCCAAGTATCGAAACGGTGCTTGACGGTGTTGCCTACCGCCTGGTTGAAGCGCAGATTTTTCAGGCGCTGCTCGATGCAAAGGCCAGCGAATACAGTATGCAGATGATTGCCATGAAAAACGCTACCGACAACGCCTCGGACCTTGCCGATGACCTGACGGTTGAAATGAACAAGCTGCGCCAAGGGGCAATTACACAGGAATTAGCAGAAATATCAGGCGGCGTGGAAGCCCTAGCTGAATAAAAGGAGAATATGATGAGCAAAGAAGAGACAACCGGTCGCATCATCCAAGTCGTTGGTGTTGTGGTCGATGTAGAATTTAAAGGCAAAAAACTGCCAGGCATGTACGATGCGCTGGAAGTAACATACGGCGACAAAACAATTACGCTTGAGGTTGCCCAGCACCTCGATGAACACAGTGTTCGTGCGATTTCAATGTCATCTACTGATGGCTTGAAGCGTGGTGACGAAGTGGTCGCTACTGGTGCTGGTATTAGCGTACCCGTGGGCGAACAGACTCAAGGCCGTATGTTTAACGTGGTCGGTGACGTAATTGATGGCGGCAAGCCGGTAACAGGCAAAAAAGCGCCAATTCACCGCGAACCGCCTGCCCTTTCGGAGCAGTCAAACAAAACTGAAATTCTTGAAACTGGTATTAAGGTTATTGACCTCATTGCCCCTCTTACTAAGGGTGGTAAGGCCGGCTTGTTTGCCGGTGCCGGTGTCGGTAAAACCGTTCTTATTCAGGAACTCATTAACAACATTGCCAAGTTCCACAGTGGTAACTCGGTATTTGCCGGTGTTGGTGAGCGTACCCGTGAAGGTAACGACCTTTACTACGAAATGGAAGAAGCCGGCGTGCTTGGCAAAACCAGTCTTGTCTTTGGCCAGATGAACGAACCACCAGGAGCTCGTCTTCGCGTAGCACTATCGGGTCTTGCCATGGCCGAAACCTTCCGCGACGAAGGTAAGGACGTGCTGCTGTTTATCGATAATATTTATCGCTACACGCAGGCTGGCGCCGAAGTATCTGCCCTTTTGGGTCGTCTGCCATCAGCAGTGGGTTACCAGCCGAACCTGCAGCAGGAGATGGGTGCGCTCCAAGAGCGTATTACCAGTACTAAAAAAGGTTCCATTACCTCGGTACAGGCCGTCTACGTGCCAGCCGACGACCTTACCGACCCAGCGCCTGCCACAACCTTTGCTCATCTCGATGCTACCATCGTGATGAACCGTGCGCTGACGGAAATCGGTATTTACCCCGCCGTTGACGTGCTCGACAGTAGCAGTAATAGCCTTGACCCCGAAGTCGTTGGCGAAGAACACTACAGTATTGCTCGCGAAGTACAGCGTGTGCTTCAGCAGTACAAAGAATTGCAAGATATTATTGCGATTCTTGGTATGGAAGAGCTTTCCGATGACCAAAAGCAAATTGTTGGCCGTGCCCGCCGTTTGCAACGTTTCTTTGCGCAGCCATTTTATGTGGCCGAGCAGTTTACGGGCGCGCCTGGCGTGTATATTAAGCTCGAAGATACCATCCGTGACGCCAAAGACATTCTTGCCGGCAAGTACGACAGCAAGCCTGAGAGCTGGTTTTACATGGCACAGGGTAGCCTGGCTGATAAAAAAGACTAGAAGCTTTCTATTGTCTATTAAACAAAAGGAGTTCCAGCTAAGGAACTCCTTTTCGATTATCTATAAATTAAATGATCATGCTGAGGTGCGCCAATGGCACCTCAGCATGATCTCATCCGCCTCTTTACTGCAACTTGGTCAACTACTTACCGGGACAGCGGTCGCTTGAAGGCCAGTTTGAAGCTTTCCTCGGCCTTTTGCATCGCGAATTTACCGGCGAGTTTGCCTGTAGTCTGACGGGCAAAGGTGGGGACGATGAAAGAGAATCCCGCATCTCCTTCGGAGCTAATCGAGGTCATTTTGCTTCGAAAGTTGCCCTGCTGCTCTCGGCCCGTTGCCGACTTGGAGGCCTCTTTCCATATTTCCTTCTGCTCCTCGGAGAAACTGATGTCGACCAGATAGCTCGAGTACAGATCCGTGATCTTTGCTCCAGTCTCCTCATCGATGTAGGTGTGACCTGCTGAGCCACTTGACGGGATCTGGATGCAGCGTGTTAACTTCATTCTTGTTCCTAACGTTGCGAAGGGCTAGATTCATTGAATATTATTACATAAAAACAATCAAAAAGATATAGCAGCGGATATGCTATGCTGAAACAAGACTATTATGGCAACAAAACACGACACTAAAAAACAACTCTATATCTTGGCCGCCACTATTCTCGGTAGCTCGATTGTTGGGATTGATGGCAATATCGTTGGGTTGGCGCTTCCGGCAATTGGCGGCGACCTCCATGCCAATTTTGCCAACCTGCAGTGGATTATGGATGGCTATTTGTTGTCGCTTTCCGCCTTAATTTTACTTGGCGGGTCGCTTGGTGATATTTTGGGACGCAAAAAAGTGTACTTAGTAGGGCTGGCTGGGTTTGGCATTAGTTCACTGCTATGTGCGCTGTCGTTTGACCCTACTATGCTTATTTTTGCCCGGGTTTTGCAGGGAATATTTGGCGCGCTACTAGTGCCGGGAGCACTGGCTATTATCAATACTAGTTTTCTGCCTGAAGCCCGCGGCAAGGCTATTGGGCACTGGGCTGCCTGGGGAAGTATCAGTTTTATCGTTGGTCCGCTTCTAGGCGGTTTTATACTTGATATTGCCAGCTGGCACTGGATTTTCCTGATTAACATCCCGCTCATTATTGCCTGCTACTACCTTACGGCCAAGTGGGTTAATGAGGCAAAAGATCCGGAACCACGAACAATTGACGTAAGGGGCGCCGTACTGGCATCATTGAGCCTGGCGGGTATTACGTTCGGGTTGATTGAGGGGCCGGCGCAGCAGTGGTCACTTGCTACGATTACGGCGCTTATTGGCGGGGTTGTACTAGGGACTCTATTTATTTTGAACGAATCTCGAACAAAAGATCCGATGGTTCACTTGAGCCTTTAAGTCGGGCAACTTTGCCGGCGCCAACCTTATGACCTTTTTACTGTACGGCGCCCTGGCCGGGTTTATATTTGCGTTTACTATTTATCTGCAAACACATCTGCACTACACGGCAATTCAGGCGGGGCTGAGTGCGCTGCCGGTGACATTGGGGATTGCTTTCTTTTCAAGCAAAGTCGGCGCCTTGGCGGCAAAATATGGCGCGCGTTGGTTTCTTGTGGTCGGCCCGCTACTGGTAGCTATAGGCATGGCAACGCTTATTTTTCTAAAACCTGGCGCTAGCTATATAACGGCAATATTGCCGGGCATTCTTTTGTTCAGTGCCGGTATGGTATGTGTGGTGTCGCCGCTCACCGCTACCGTGATGGCATCGGTAAGCGATAAAAGCTCTGGTGTGGCATCGGGTGTCAATAATGCCGTGTCGCGCGTATCGGGCCTCGTTATTATTGCTGCGCTCGGCCTAGCTGGTACAGCCAATGTCTATCCGTTTGCGGTGGCGCTGAGTGCTGGTATGGCGCTGTTGGCGGCAATTGTTTCTTATTTCATGATACAAAACACCCCCGTTTCTGCACCTTCGGTAATTATAGGTAAATAACAGCACTTTCCTCCCTCGCTGCTATTAATTAGCAACGTTTTTTGCTACTATAATATATATGAATTTAGAACTTATTACCCTTCTTGGCAAAAAGGTTGACCAAGACGTTTACGAAGTGGTTATTCCAACCGCCGATGGCGAAATTGCTGTATTTCCCGGCCACGAACCGCTGGTAAGCATTGCCGTGCCTGGTGCCATTGCCGTACGCTACAAAAAAGACGATCCCGATTCTAAACTCGACTATTTTGCCACTAGCGGCGGCATTGTTGAAGTGTCACAGCTAAAGGTGCGTATTTTAGTAGATGAAGCCGACCACGGCGATGATATTTTAGAGTCAGAAAGCAAAGCTGCGCTTGCCCGTGCCATTGAAATGCGCGACAACGCCAAAGACCAGGTTGAACTTGAAAAAGCCCATCAGCTTGTTGACCGCCACATGGTTCGTCTTAAAGTGGCCGACCTTCGCCGCCGACATCATCGATCGTAAGGGACTGTTTTAGTTTCGGCGTAGCACGCCCTAACGAGGGTTTGGTGCGATATCATCGCGTAGCGTGTAATGCTAACGACCATACTACATATATTGTGTGTTTACAAAATCACAAACAAGAGTAAAATAGGTCAGTAGCAAAGACTCTCAATATTGCCGATTATCAAGCGGGCCTGTAGTGATTTTGTCACGAGTTTAATTCAAAAGGATATCGCATTAACTGAGATGCAAATTTAATTATGTCTGAAAAAAATAGCCATCATTTCGATGAGTCACATCTTCTCCATGCACTAAAGCATTATTTGCCTACACAAGGGCCTCTTAAAGATTTTGTGCATCACAATACACTGCACGCGTTTCAGGATATGAAGTTTTATGATGCGATTTATAAAGCATCTGCAATTTTTGGCTATCAAACGACACTGACACTCACCGAATATAGAGACCTTTATGCTATCAAACGGATAACCCCAGAAACAGTAGCTCGGGTAGTACGTCAGAGAAAAGGTGATGAAGACTTTGACGCGTGGCATACCAGGTCTCTCTATACAGAGTACGATTGGACACTCGAGCCGCGTATCGGCAGACTGAGGAATGAGTGGAGACAACGGCACTTCATTGATATGGATAACGCAGTACAGCCGCTTCTCTTCCGCATTGTCTGCAGCTATATTGATCAAGGTATTGCTATTTCGCCTTTCCCCTTCGAAAACAAGGGTCTCTTAAACGCGTTGCGAGACCTAGAGGATCACAGCTTGGTAAGCTTTTTCAAAACAAAAAAAGCACGCGATTTGCTTTATGCTAAATCGTGCACGATAACAAAGCTGCTTGAAATATTGGTCGGCGACAAAGCATACTTTGAACAATATATCTATGATCAACAGTTTGCACACCGAGGATGGTCAGGCATTGTATCTACTCTTGAGGATAACCCGGAATCACTTTTATACTCAAAGAACATTTCGTTAGAAGATATGATAATCCTCGAGCTTTTACTAGAGATCGATACGCTTACAGAGCGTCAAGGGGATACTTGGAAACCACTCGGCAATGGTCTTACGCAGTCACCGATAGATATGTTCGCAGATGAGCCATCCACGGAATTAGAAGAAGTCATTAAAATATGGCAGGATGCCTTTGAGTGGAGCTACTATGACACCGTGCTTGCCGGAGTGCTACTTACATTGCCCACCGAATCGATCGAAGAAGATACGAAACCAAAGAGTTTTCAATCTCTCTTTTGTATCGATGATCGGGAATATTCTCTGCGAACGTATGTAGAGCGTTTGGACAGTCACGCTGAGACGTTTGGTACGCCTGGTTTTTTTGGCGTAGAATTTTATTTTCACCCAGCGAACGCAAAATTTTACGATAAGCTTTGTCCTGCGCCGGTTACTCCTAAGTACCTCATTAAAGAAGTGTCCAAAAACGATGGGCATACACATGAAAAAGAAATTATGTATAACAAGCATTCTCATAGACTCGCGAGGGGCTTCCTCTTTTCTTACCTATTGGGGATTCCAGCAATGGGCAAACTCATCGCTAATCTTATAAGTCCTACTATGAGTCCCGCTATTGCCGATGCATTTGCCCATATGGATCCAAGTGCTGAGCTAACTATTTTACATACAGGAGAGAAAGACCAAGAAAAAGGGTTACAGGTGGGTTTTACCATGCAGGAGATGGCGGATCGAGTTGAGAGAACCCTCCGATGCATTGGGCTGATTAAGAACTTCTCAGAGGTGGTATATGTTATCGGCCACGGGTCAAGCAGTGCTAACAATCCTCATCACGGTGCGCACGACTGCGGTGCCTGTAGCGGAAGACCAGGTCTGGTGAATGCTCGCGTTTTTGCCTATATGGCAAACTATCAACCAGTGCGGGAGTTACTTGAGGCGCGCGGGTTGTCCATTCCTAATACTACGCAGTTCGTGGGTGGTTTGCATGATACGGCGTCTGACGAAATTAAGTTTTACGATGAAAACGTACTTACCAAAGAAAACAGAGAGCGACATACCAAGAATACGCGTTTGTTTGAAGAGGCGCTCGATCTTGATGCTAAAGAACGCTCGCGCCGGTTTATGTCTATTAGCACCAAGCAAGACATAAAGAAGATCAGAAAGGACATAAAAAAGCGTTCTGTCTCCTACTTCGAACCGCGGCCGGAACTTGGGCATGGCACTAACGCGCTGTGTGTTGTAGGAAGAAGAAGTCTTACAAAACATCTTTTTCTTGATCGAAGAGCCTTTCTCAACTCCTACGATTATAGGACTGATCCAGACGGCGCACTGCTACTCAACGTGCTCTCCCCTCTTGGGACTGTTTGCGGCGGTATCAACTTAGAGTATTTCTTCTCACGAATGGATAATTACAAGCTGGGTGCGGGTACAAAGTTGCCTCATAATGTCATGGGGCTTGTCGGAGTTGCCAACAGCAGCGACGGAGATCTTCGTTCTGGACTTCCGCTGCAAATGGTTGAGGTTCACGACCCCGTACGCCTTCTTATGGTCGTTGAGCATTACCCTGAGGTCGTTAAGAAAGTTATACAATCAAAACCTGACTTATATGAATGGTTCTCTAATGAATGGATCCATTTAGTCGCTCTTCATCCGGACAAGAAAACACTGTATGTCTTGAAAGAGGGTGAGTTCGTGCCGTATACGCCTCTTACAAAAAGCATACCCACCATGCACAATGTATCTCGTACGTTTGAAACGACCAAGAAAATGAAAACAAATCAAATTTTGGATGCCACGCAGGAAAACTTGCCGGTGCACATAATAAAATAGGACAACACATATGTTAATGCAACTTCTCACCATGTTAGTGCTCATTCCAATTCTCGGCTTTGTCGGCTGTATTCTTGCACCTCGAAAATGGGAGCGTACAATTTTTGGAGTCGCTATTACGGCGATACTTTTAGAACTTGCCGCGTTCCTAATTTTTGGGTATCAATGGCTGAGCACGGGCGCTTCCCCTGTATTTACAAGTATTGGATCTTTGTACGCGAGCCATAGCTACACCTTTAATCTTGATTTTTATTTTGATAAGATCGGGGCGGTATTTTTGGGGATGGCTATAATTATGACGACTCTTATTTTCGTTTTCAGTAAATACTATTTGCACCGCGAACAGGGCTTTAAAAGGTTTTATAGTACGGTTCTTCTCTTCTTTACTGGATTATCGCTCATCATTCTTGCCGGTAATTTCGAAGTACTCTTTTTGGGATGGGAGTTCATTGGTATAAGCTCAGTATTGCTCATTGCTTTTTATAGAGATCGATTTTTGCCGGCTCGAAACGCTTTAAAAGTTTTTTCGGTGTATCGAATTGGCGATGCTTTCTTGCTTGCAGCTATCTGGTATGCGCACCATATTTTCGAGAAAAGTATCAATTTTTCTGAATTTTCAGGACTCATCGTACAGCACGGAAATAGCATCGTCATTCTTGGTCTTCTACTACTCGTGGTTGCCATGATTAAATCTGCGCAGTTCCCGTTCTCATACTGGTTGCCACGCGCTATGGAGGGCCCCACCTCGTCGAGTGCAATCTTTTACGGTGCGCTTTCTGTACACATGGGGCTCTTCCTGCTCCTAAGGACATATCCGCTTTGGGAAGGTAGCATTGGGCTCCGAATTGCTATTGCGGTACTCGGCCTCGTGACCGCGATTGTCGCCTCATCGATTGCCAGGACTCAATCGTCCATTAAAACGCAAATTGCGTACGCATCCATTACTCAAATTGGCATCATGTTCATTGAGCTTGCAGCCGGACTTCACTGGCTGGTACTGTTCCACTTTATGAGCAACGCTTCTTTAAGGGCGTATCAGCTACTTATTTCTCCGTCCGTTGTAAGCTATCTTATTCATGATCAGTTTTTCTCTTTCGTGTCTCCTCTTCAAAGGATCAAGGATACATTTTTAGGAAGACTCCGTGCAACGTTCTATATTCTGGGTATCAAGGAATGGAACATGAATACAGTGGTGAGCCATTACGTATGGAAGCCATTAAAGTCTATCGGGCGTGTGTTTGCCTTCCTCGACCGCCTTTCTGTCCAGATAATTGCATTAGTTTTCTTTTTGATTTCTCTAGCAACTGTCGCATCGGTAACACTCTCCACTAACGTACTGCTTGCTATTTCTACGAGTGCAGCCATCATCAGCATCTTCTTCTACATACGGGCATATACAACAAAAAACACTGCCAAGACGTGCTGGAATCTTATCATGCTAGGACACCTTTACGGAGCACTTTTCTTGGTTTTAGCGACTACAGGAAACTGGAAGTATCTTGCTATGTATGGTGCGGGGGTAGTGGCAGCATTTATAGTGGGCCATGCGTGTCTCCGGTACCTGGAAGTAAAGGGTCAGCCGACTGCACTGCGCGATTATCAGGGCGCTATATATGCATTCCCAAAGCTCGGCAGTGTCTTTTTTATCGTAGCGCTTCTTTTTATGGTGTTTCCTATTAGCCCCTCTTTTTTGGCACAAGATATTCTTGTAAGTTTGATCCCCGGAAATCATGCGTTTCTGGTAGTACTCTTTTGTCTCTCCTACCTACTCGTTGGAGTGAGCACTATACGCTTATATACAAAAGTATTCTTTGGGCCGCATAAAACGAGCCATCATGAAATAGCTTACAGATCTTCTTAGCGATACTGTAAAAAGCACTCAGCTAGCCAATGAGAGCGCGGACCTCGTCCGTGCTTTTTGTATGCATGAGTTGGTCGCGCAGTTCGCTGGCACCAGGAAAATCACGAATGTATATTTTGAAGAAACGCTTTAGCGGTTCGAAGCGGCGTGGCTCAAGTTCGGTCGAGTACTTATCAAAGAGGTCGAGGTGAAGATTAAGCAGAGCTACCAGTTCTTCGCGTGTATGCTCTTTCTTCTCGACTTCAAACGCAAACGGATTGGTAAAAATACCGCGGCCAATCATAACGCCGTCAATGCCATATTTTTCTATCAGTTCTTCACCGTGCTGGCGGTCGCGAATGTCGCCATTAACGGTCAGCAACGTTTGTGGGGCGATTTCGTCCCGCATGGCTTTTATGTCTGAAATAAGTTCGTAGTGCGCATCTACTTTGCTCATTTCTTTTCGGGTACGGAGATGAATAGTAAGGTTTGCAATGTCTTGTTTAAAAATGTGCGTCAGCCAGTCGCGCCATTCATCGGTAGAGCTGTAGCCAAGGCGCGTTTTAACACTTACTGGCAGGCCGCTTGTTTTGGCGCCGGCAATAAGTTTGGCAGCAAGTTCAGGTGTTCTAATAAGTCCGCTGCCCCCACCGCTTTTAATCACCGATTTATCAGGACAGCCCATGTTAATATCAATACCAGCAAAGCCCATCTCTTTTAACCCGAGCGCCATTTGAGCAAACTGCTCCGGTCTGCTGCCCCAAATTTGAGCCACCATTGGTTGTTCGTCTGCGGTAAAGGCCAGACGACCACGCGTGCTATGAACACCCGCCGGGCTGCAATAGCTGCTGGCGTTAGTAAACTCGGTAAAATAGATGTCTGGCGGAGCGGCACGTTCCACTACATGGCGAAATACAACGTCAGTAACTGCCTCCATAGGGGCTAAAATAAAAAACGGTTTTGGTAGATTTTGCCAGAAGTTCATTGATGTATATTATACCATGTTTTTGTGTATTCTTCCGCACATACTACCCGAGAAAAGTTCTCTCAAGGGTAGTATGTGCGCGGCTTGAAGAAAAGCGTGTTACTTGCCATCGCAGGTGTAGTTCGGCTTCACGGCACGTTCATCGAGGCATCCTGCGCTGGCGCATGAATTGCATACTTCTTTGCCTGCTTTTTCCTTGCAACAAGGACAAAGAGGAGTTCCTGGTTTGAATAAACGTGGCCCACTGAACAAATGCGGGCTATCTATTTCTCGTCTGGATGACTTGGTGGCTGGGGCAGGATCTGGACTTTGCCCTACGGTAGTTTCGGGCGCCTTCTTGCGATGCTTTCCAAGTTTCAACGGTTTCCCCTGACCTGTAGACTGCATGGGCTCTTCACGCCGTAAACGATCGTATCATGAGCAGAGTATACGCACAATATACACATATTAAAAAATACAAAATAAAACACCCATCACGATTGTCTGATGGGTGTTTATAGTATTAGCGGTCGCCGAGTTCAACTTGCGAATTCTCCGACAGGAGGTCTCCGTCCTTTCCCAAACGTTTTGGAAGTTGCAGTTCGGGATTAACATCGCCGCTTGCTTGCCTGGCGGCTATACTACCGAGATGACGTTGATTGAGCGCTGGCTCAGGCGAGCGCTCTGCCTTGTGAGTAGTAGGCTCGGTAGTAAGACGGTCCATGAACTTTGTCATAGTAATACTCCTTTTTTTGATGCTTATGCTATCGAGCTTTTATTATCTCACATTATCGACAAAAACAAAACCTTTATGCTTACGTGCATAAAAAACATCTCTCACTATGCACAAACTCGTTATGCGACAGTGAGAGACGGACAGGAATAGCTTGACCTGTTTTCCATGTAAGTGTTATCTCACACGTCCGTCATGGGGGTATACCTACGGGTTTTCGTTTACGAAGTAGCTTCTGGGCTGAGCCCGCTGTTCGGACTCGGTCATCGAGTTGAAGTACAGGGTGTATTTGGTGGTGAAGGCCTGCTCTGCCTTTGTGCGTGCAGTTGCTGCTGCCTTGAGTCGGTCACTCGTTGCGCTGCCTGTGTGCGGCGCCTTCTTGGCCGCCACGTGTGCCTGAATGGCCTGCTGGTACGCCTTGGCAGCAGAGGTTGCTTCACTGTACTGGGTGCCACCTGACATGCCGAACCTTCCGTAGAAGATGGTGGTGCTATTCCTGTCGAAGTACTCAACAAGAGTAGTTCGGTAAAGAATAACACCTTGGAGTCTAGCTATTATAGCCTAAAGCATACTAAAGATCAATATCTGTTGGATCGGGCAACGCTTCAATGTCCGCTATTATTTGTTGAAGCTCTTGAAGTAAGGGTTGGTTTAAGCCCAGTGAACTAGCAAGTGCGCGCGCTTGTTTTTTGGCGGGTGACTCCTCGGCCCCGTGCCGCGGTTCATCTTTTGTTGCCCCTACATTCCTTTCGGCATATGCGGGTTTACCGTTGAAACAGATGACGCTCGCAGTATCGGTGACGGCCTCATCACTTTTGCGTATAAGGTTGCGATGAGCATACTTAGTACCCTTTTTGTCGTAAATAGCTAGTAATTCGATGTAGAATAGTGTGCTGGTAAAATGATCCAAATAAGAAATAGCCCGGTATCGCACATGGTGTACCCGCGCAAGTGGATAGTCAAGCATTAGTACGTCAATGACGGGGTCATTACCATACGCCTCCTGAAGAAGAGCACGTTCGAACGCGAAGTCGAGCTCTTTTGCAGTAGAGGCCATATAGGTATAGTTAGTCGCAAGTTCTGGGTTTATGTCAGTAGACATATCCGGCACCTGGGCGGAAAAGTCGATCGTAGCACCAACACTGCCAGGTAGCCTGGCAAAATGCGCCTCAATAAGGCGGTCGATTGCACCAATGAGTACTTCCCTGTCTGGTACGTATTCGCCCGGGGGCTCATGCTCGCTCATATTGTAACGATAGCATCTTTCAAGGCGTACAAATAGTAGTTCTGCGGCTTGGAAGATGGACAGGGAAATCATTTTAGTAGGCAGAGGGCGGCGACTGTTGCCGCCTGCCCTCTGCCCGGGTTACCTAGCGCTTACGGGAGTTGACCCACTTCTCCCATCCTTCATCGTTGCGCTTTTTGGCTTCGGGGTCGAAAATGCTTTTCAGCACCGGGGCTCCTTAAGAACTGAGATGTTTTGCGGATTTTGGATCGGAGAGGCAGCTAGTCACCACAGAACCACACGAGGTCCTCGACCTCTTCGGCTTCACCGCCTACGGTGTCGTTGTCTTTCGACATATATTTTCTCACCCCCTTTGCAAGGTAGGGTACTTACGAGATTCCCCGCACCGGCTCAAGGCCAAGGGTGCGGGGAGCCTCAGTGCAAACGAAGGGGTTTGAACCCCCGACCTCTTTGTCCTAAACAGACAAAATGCTCTGCCGGGCTGAGCTACGTTTGCAATAAACTATCAATGATTTCCCTGTCAAGTTGCGACAGGGTGAGAGTTGCTCTCGATCATCCTATCTATCTCTATTATTACACAAAGTATAATAAAAAGCAATATACACCTATTATGTACTCTCGTTGAGTAAATCTTCTTCAAATGCCAGAATTCCTTTGTAGGTTGGCTCGTAAATGCTGCTATCGGGAAGATCGAGCTGCACGATATGACGCCATACCGCTTGAATAAGGCTGCCAAAACGCTGCAGGTCTTCACTGGAAAACTGGGCTTCAAGCGCTACTATTTCGCCCTGGGGCGTTGGTTCGACAAACTGCAACACGGCCCTGTCCACGGTAAAATTGCTGTAACTACGGGAATTTCGGATGAGCAGGTTATAAAACATCAATTGTTGTTTGTATCGGTGTAATTTAATCTTTTCGTAGTCGGTCTTGCCTGTCCAGCTGCGCATGGCTTTGCCGGTTTTGTAGTCGGTTACGGTAATGGTATCATCAACGATATCCACCAGGTCAAGCGCACCGGTAAGATGTGCCTCGCCCAGATAGACCCCCGGGTTGGCAAAAGTTAATTCGGTTTTTTGTGTCTTGGTAAAGCTGCTATATTTGGCTTCAAGAAAAACCGACAGTACATCGCTTCCCTTTTGTTGGTAGTCGATAAAATCCTTCTCGGCTAAGTGCTGGCCACGGAGGTTTTGTTCGAAATCGTGCAAAATATCTTCGGCTGGCCGTTGTTTGCCGGTAGCAACAAGGTGCGCGTGGGCACGTTGCAGCGTTGCATGAACAGCCAAGCCGTATCCGGCACTGGGGCTAATGGCCTGCGGGAAATGAAGCAGGTTTTTCATAAGGAACGTTTGTGGCCCGCCACGAGAAACATCGAGAAAATTATTTAAGTGAGTGCTGCTGAGTTTATAATTTTCAAGCATGGGCCCAAGAAGCGCACGCATATTCTTTTGTGGAGGTGTCACAAGCGTTTCGTACCACAGGTGTTCGGCTCCGCGGGTGAGGCTGGCAATGGTGGCCGGTAGCGTTGGCGTGTTTGCCTGCCACGACTCTCCTGCCAGAAAGCTGGCGGGCAGTGTCGCTTTGCCATTATTGTCGCTGAGGCTGTAGCTTATTAATAAGTGTGATTTCGCCCGGGTCATGGCTACGAAAAACAGGCGCAACCGCTCATCAAAGGTATCGCCCGATGGCGCAAGGGGCAGATTTTCAGGGTAACTGATAAGCCGGCTACGGGTCCGAACGTGCTCGCCCCACGAACTATCAATTGCGCCAACAATGTACACGTGTTCAAACTCTAACCCTTTTGATTTGTGAGCGGTCATAAGATTCACAGCGTCATCAAGGTGAGCCGAGCGTGGCCGGATGCTGGTAATGGTACTGCCTAGCTGGCGATGCATACGGATGAACTCCAGGAACGACTGAAGGCTAGGCGTTTCGCTGGGTTCATATTCGCGCAGCTTGGTGCGAATGGTGCGCAGGGCCTCAAGGTATAGCAAGTAGGTATCGGGGGCTTTGGCGAGTTGCGCGGATGAAAAGAAATGACCGTAGAGGGGTGATACAAACGCTTGTTCGGCAGGCATGGTCTCGCCATCTGTCACTCGCTTCTCCCCCCCTGCCGGCACGCCAATAATCGTATCGAGCATTTGTTCCAGCGGCGTGTGCGGGATGGCCTGCGAGGTGGTTATAAGCCAACCATGGAGCCCGGTGAATGCGGGTGTTACTGCCATGACCTCCATCCATAACTGATGGTTTTCTTTGGCTTGCAGGCTCAGCTGCCAAATAGTCGTAGGCGCAATACCAAAGGCGGGATGTGCCAGAAGTTCGGGCAGTAGGCTGTCAGCATCTTCGTGGCGCTTTTCAAATAGTGCCACTAGTATGTGGGCGGTAAGTTCAATGAGTTTTATAACCTCAAGGTCAAGAATATTATCGCGGCGTTCATAGTTAACGGCAATATCCATCTCGGCAAAATACGGGAGCAATGCTGAAAGCTCATGGTGCCGGCGAGCGAGTACCGCAATAGATGACGGCTGCACTCCGGCGTGAATTTGGGCGGCAATGGCCGAGGCAAGCCAGGTGTGTTCATCGCCGCGAGTCGGAAGCTCGGCCAGTTCAACGACACTTGGCGTAGTTTTATGGGCCGTCAGCGTTTTGTTGAGCTCTGCTATGCGGTTTTCGAGGCGGTCAGTACCTTGGGTAATGACACTTCGCGCCTGAGAAAGCACCGTTTCAGTGGAACGATAGTTATCGGTAAGCGTAATGAGTATTGTTTGCTCAAACAGCTCGCGGAAGCTACTGATATTGCTGATATCGGCCCCCTGAAAGCTATAAATTGCCTGGTCGTCATCGCCCACGACCAGCACGTTTGGCCGGCCGTTATTAATTTCGTTATTGGTCAGATTATACAAAATACGCATTTGCGCCATGTTGGTATCCTGAAACTCGTCTACCATAATGTACTGGTATTTTTCCTGCAGGTTAAACCGAAGCTCGGGAAATACTTCCATGGCATGAACGACACGTAAAATCATATCGTCAAAATCGTACAGCTCGGCCTCTTGCATGCGTGCCAGGTACTGGTAATACACGTAACTCACGGCGCGTAGCTTTTTTGCACGCTCGCGGGCTTTAAATACAAATTCCCCTGTTTCGTCTTTTTTCAGCCAGTTGTTTCGCCAGGCTGTTATTGGTTTGGTCGAGTTGGTTTCCTCCGCCTCGTTAACGGCTGCCTCGGCGCTATCGGCAAAAACACGGGCGAGCGGCACAATACCGGGCAGTGCAATTTCTTCTTCGTTTTTGCGGGCAAGCTCAACAAGCGGCGCCAGCTGCGAGGCGGTTGTTTTTGTTAGTCGCTCCGCAAAAAGCGAAGCTAGTTTTGGTTCAAGCACTTCAATAGTGACGTCATTGGCATCGAGCACCTTCAGCAGTTCATCACTGGTAAGGCCGCTCTTTTTCAGTTCTGAAATAACCTGCAATGTGTCCTTAAGGTGCGTATAGTCGCCGTTCATTTTGCCCGAAAGCGGGTTGCTGTATTCCAGCTCATCGAAAATTTTGCGCAAAAGTTCGTAGCAGCTCAGCGCATCGGCTGCACGAAAATCGGCTCCATGGTAAAAAAACTCGCTGTTTTGGTTAATAATTTCCGTACCAAAACTGTGAAAGGTGTGAATAGCTACTTTGTAAGCATCGGCACCAATAATTTCGGTGAGGCGGCGGCGCATGGCGGCTGCTCCGCTTTCGGTAAATGTAAGGCAAAGAATAGTACCGGGTAACGTGTCGGTATTTTTCAAAATGTTGGCTGTGCGCATGCTTAGCAGCTCGGTCTTGCCCGTTCCTGGCCCGGCAATAACCATCACCGGGCCGTCAATGGTATCGACCGCTTGTTTTTGAGCGGCATTGAGTTTTTTGTAGCGCGAATTAAAATCCATTACTACTTATTGTACGTCAAAAAAGCAAAATGCCCACCGATCATTCGGCGGGCATTTTGCTCGAGCCGTTGATCGATGGGCTAGCGCCGCAACATGCGCCGTATGCGCCTAAGGACGCCTTCATCATTGATTGTGGTTTTGCTGCTAATGTGTACGGGTCCACTCGAGCAGACGGAGCCAACAGAGTTTCCTGGCATATCGACACCATTTTCTACGGTGTCTGTAACCCACGTATGGGTCTTGCCGTTGACTGTCAACGTAGTCTTAGCTTCTACTCTGCGTTTACGCATCAGATTCCAATCTATGAGACTCTACTATTATATTATAGCATATACACGTTCAAAAGTCCATGTAGGGCGGTAATCTGTGGTATGATATAAACAGTTATGAACGATGAAATCTACGATGATGTTACCCTTGAGCGAATAGCCAAAGAGCGCTTTGGCATGGACGTTGTTATTTCACAGGTAATCGTTCGCGGCGTAGAAGTAAGCCGTACTGCAACTGCAACGGTATTTCTTACTAAAAAGAAGCAGCTGATTGTATATGTAAACGGTCATTCAAAGTTGCTTCTTGGCGATGTAAAAAAGATAATTTCGCGCATGGGGCTAAAAGCCGAATTGTATTTGCCGCCAAAAGGCCGGCCCGACTATTTTGATGCCATCGGACGCGAAAAATTCCGCGATGTCTTTCCGGGGCGCGGTCATATTAGCAGCGATGATATTATATTTTATCGTACGCTTGCACCCTACAACCCTGCCCTTGTGCTTATCAGCGAAGTGAAAAACGGCGAGATTTATCGCTATGATAGCGACTCCAGCGGCGGCTGGCGCGTGGCAGTAAAGTTTACCTACCGGCGTATTAAAACCAGCTAAATCTTATGGGTGATGTCGGCTTACAATGGTAATAAGACCGCTGTTTTCTTTGTTGTATTTAAGCGTGTATTGATCGCAGCCACCGGTAAGGCTCGACTGGCAGTTCGCATTATTTAAGGTGTCGGTCGCAATGTAGGAAATACTGTCGCCTGTTGGTGTAGCAGCCGAATTAAGCGAATTGGTGACACTGCTTGCGGCTTGCGGCATTTTAAGGTCACTTGCATTTACTCCTAAAATGCCAGCCACAACGGTACCGGTATTGCCGGCAAAATCATTAACAATACTGCGTTCAGACGGATATTCACCGTTTTTCATGAAGTATTTTTCGAGTCCTTCTACAATAACGGTGACGTTTCCCTCGCGTGTTTTGTCACGCGAATCGGCCTGAACTTTACCGTAGCTAACAAGAGTAATGGTAGCAAGAATCGCAATGACGATGACAACAATTGTTACCTCGACAATAGTAAAACCGCTTGTTCTTTTCATACTGCCTTTAGTGTATAGGAGGAGGGCCTCGCGTGGCAAGGCTAATCTTAAGTGTCACTAGGCAGCCGCTTGGTGTAAGGCGACAATGCCTCCTCACCGCGGGTGGTATTCGGTGGGGCAGCACCCAAAATTGTTTTTATTGTAACCAAATAAAAAAATCTTAGGGGCAAACCGGATGACAGGACCCGAGGGAGGAGGCATTGACCCAAATAAGATGGCTTAGCTAGGGGTCCACGGTGAGCAGGCATTGCCGCCATATTAAGTAAAGATTATTTTTTCAAATCAAGCACAACAAGGTGTTCAATGTGTGGTGTTCGTGGGAAAAAGTTGTAGCCGCGGTGTGCGCGGATGCCGTAACTTTCGGCCAGCAGCGCCACATCACGAGCCTGGGTAACCGGGTTGCAGCTAAGATAGATAATACGGGCTGGTTTTGCCTCGAGTAGTTTTTTGGTTACGTCCTCATGCAAGCCGGCACGAGGCGGGTCAACTACAATAGTGGCCTCTGCGGAAATATGCTCAAGCACCTGCTCACTAGGCGCCAAAATCGCTTTGGCGGCCTTTTCGCGTTCCAGGGCGGTAATGTTACGCTGCATTTCGCGGACGGCGTGCTCGTTGATTTCAACCATGGTGACGTTGTCGCCGCCAATAGTGAGGCCAATGGTACCTACGCCGCTATAGAGGTCGACAACAGGCTTACCAGGCTCGATCCACTCTTTCATGTCAAGCAAGGCCTGCTCGTATACAGGGATATTAATCTGGAAAAATCCTTCAACGGCATAAGTAAATGGCACATCAAG
>Ga0193717_1000124_pt1 | contig 75713 bp, 56 predicted proteins | sample U2c2metaG_FD_145900 | JGI IMG/M metagenome (GOLD analysis project Ga0193717, IMG submission 145900) | Soil microbial communities from a riparian zone of the East river system, Colorado, United States - U2c2 | ecosystem: Environmental > Terrestrial > Soil > Riparian zone | place: USA: East River... | reverse complement strand
CTCGTTAGAGGCAGTCCCAGCGCATCTCGTCTCTAGTCAGGGCAGCTTGGCAGATAGTCCATTGAAGACGTCGGAGGATCAACTGTGGGCAATCATCGACACGATTCCGGCGCTGGCCTGGTCAGCCCGTCCCGATGGTTCAGCTGAATACTTCAACCGGCGCTGGCTGGACTACACCGGGCTCTGTATTGAGGAGACACGTAATTGGGGATGGACCGACGCGGTTCACCCAGAGGATCTGAGCGGCCTCACCGACTACTGGCGATCGATTCTGGATTCCGGGGAGGCCGGTGAAATTGAAGCTCGCCTGCGCCGGTATGACGGAGAATATCGATCGTTCTTGTTCCGTGCGGCTCCGTCGTTTGACAACGAGGGAAGGGTTGTCAAATGGGTCGGAACGAACATCGACGTCGAAGACCGAAAACGCGCGGAATACTTGCTCGCCGGAGAGAATCTCGTTCTGGAAATGACCGCCAAGGGCAGTTCGCTGGAATCCATTCTCGAAGCCCTCTGCCGAGTTGTAGAACAGTCCGCCAGCGGATGCTGCTGCAGCATCCTGTTGATTGATCCCAGTGGCTCGAAGATCCAACAGGCTATTGCTCCGAGCCTTCCATGCAGCTATCGTGACCGGTTTCCAGGCACCCCGGTGGATCGTGAAGGAGGACCCTGCACTCAGGCGGCGCGCCGCAAGACACAAGTGGTTGTATCGGACGTGGCTGCGGACAGACAATGGGACGCGTATGGATGGCGCGTGGCCACGTTGGCGCACGGTCTAAAGGCGTGCTGGTCGACCCCGATAATGGCCTCAAATGACCTTGTATTGGGCACCTTCGCGATCTATTGGCGCGAGCCGCACTTCCCAACCGAGCAGGACAAAAAAAACATCCAGCAGGTGACCCATCTCGCGGCGATTGTGATTGAGCGGAAGCGCAATGAGGCGGCGCTGACCGGGGCTCTTGACGAAATAGCCAAATCCGAAGCTGAACTTCGAATAATCGTGGATGCAATACCGCAGCTCATCGTCGTGATTAACACCGATGGAAATCTTCAGTACGCGAATCAGGCGTTACTGGAGTACACGGGGCTGACGAGGGAAGTAGTCGGATCGGAAAAGTTTCGTGAGGCTTTTCATCCGGAGGATTCCCAGAGATTGCGCGACGAGCGCGATGCGGCGATCTCGCGAGGGGTTCCATTCGAGTTCGAACGACGAGTGCGCCGCAGGGATGGTCAGTATCGCTGGTTCCTGGTTCAATACAAGCCGCTGTTGGATCAACAAGGAGAGGTGATCCACTGGTATGCGACCGGTACCGATATCGACGATCGCAAACGAGCCGAGGAGAAATTACGACGGAGTGAATGGAATCTGCTAGAGGCCCAGAGACTGGGCCACACCGGCAGTTGGAGCGTGGATATTGCGTCTGGAATTGCGACCGCCTCGCCTGAAATGCTTCGATTAGTTGGCTTCAAACCGGGCGAAGACTGTTCGAGGAATGACTATCTTATTAACAAGATGCATCCGGAAGATCGGGAGCGTGTCCGGGAACTGTTTATAAAATCTGTAAGCGAGCGAGTCGATTTTGAAGACCACCACCGCATATTGGGTGACGATGGAGCTATCAGGTACATGCATTCCATCGGCCACCCGGTCTTGAACGAAGCAGGCAACCTCATTGAATTTGTGGGTGCTGTTCTCGATACCACGGAGCAGACGCAGGCCAGGATCGCATTGGAGAATGCTCTTGCGGAGGTCAAGCTTTTAAGAGACAAGCTCTATAGGGAAAATCTGGCGCTTCGGGATGAAGTGGATCGCGTCTCCATGTTCGAAGAGATCCTAGGGACATCACAGGTTTTGCAAGCGGTCGTGTCTCGGGTGGTCAAGGTTGCCCCTACTGATTCCAGCGTGCTGATCACAGGCGAGACTGGTACTGGCAAGGAGCTAATCGCGCGCGCTATTCACAAGCGATCCGCGCGTTCGCGACGGGCCTTCGTCAGCGTCAACTGCGCAGCTCTGGCGCCTTCACTGATTTCCTCGGAACTATTCGGTCACGAAAAGGGGGCGTTCACAGGAGCGACCCAGCGCAAGCTGGGCCGTTTTGAGCTGGCAAACGGCGGAACGATTTTTCTCGACGAAGTCGGTGAGCTGCCAGCCGATATTCAGGTTGCGCTTCTCAGAGTACTGCAAGAGCGGGAATTCGAGCGAGTCGGAGGAACGCAATCGATCCAGGTCGACGTCCGTGTGGTCGCGGCCACGAACCGCGATTTGGAAGCGGCGATAGCAAATGGGACGTTCCGCGAGGATCTGTTTTATCGGCTCAACGTTTTTCCAATCCAAATGCCACCCCTGCGTGAGCGGAGGGACGATATTCTGACGTTGCTTGAATACTTCGTCCAGCGCTTTGGCCGAAAGCTAGGTAAGACCTTCTCTAAGATCGACAAGCGCACTGTCGAATTGTTTCGATCGTATGATTGGCCAGGCAATGTCCGCGAGTTGCAGAACGTCGTCGAGAGATCGGTGATCGTAAGCCCTGATGACGTGTTTTGTGTTGATGAAGCCTGGCTGTCTACAGGCGCAGCGAAGACACGGTTGGCGCAACAGATGCCTGAGCCTACGAACGGCGACTCGGGTCGCGAGCGGCAGATCATTGAAGCGGCACTCGTCAAAAGTGGAGGCCGGGTGTACGGTCCTAAGGGAGCTGCAGTTAAGCTTCAAATCCCACCCTCAACCCTTGATTCCAAGATCAAGAAACTGCAAATCAGTAAGAGCCACTTCAAACTCTACTAGAACCGTCTACCGTTGATGGAACCGCGAATTCCGCGAAAATCCCGATAACAAATGTAGGCTACTTCGACGCATTTTCAAGCACCTATGAATGGCAATCTGTTTGCGCTGGTAAATGCGCATTCTGGCCGTAACGGAGGCTCGGCAGGCAGGCGATGCCAATGACCTTCTGGATTGAACGGCTCCTCAGTGAGGAGAATGTCGCAGCGGTGATCGATAAGGTGGCGGACACACCTCGGTAAGAGTCCGTTCCGGACGCGTGGAGGCGCAATACGCGAAATAGGTGCGTCCTCTCCGACGTCATGATGCCACAGCTTTGCGATGTCGACCTTGCGATACGGATCAAAGAGAGTACCCTGTTCCGAGCATCGAACGTGGGGTGCCTTGGCAGGCACAGACGAGCAGGGAAGCGGACTCCGAGGATAAAGGACAAAAGGCGACATGTGGACCAGTCAGCCGAAATTTATGCGTATGCCCGTGCCAGGCCGACGGGCGCGAACAGTTATTGTAGAGGATGGCCGAGGATCATCGGGTACAAGTGCACTGTTTCCTCTTGCCGATCTCAACCTCGCGGCCGCAAATGGCCCTCATACAATAGCCTCTTGAACGCTGTATGGGATAATTGCGGCCATTCTCTTGAGAATCGTTTTCACCAAAAGTGAGGAAGAGCCCTAAATTGGCCCGCTTCGCTCACTTATATTGGCCCACCTGTACAAACCCGGCCTAAACCCAACATTGCTGTCACAAGCCGCACAGTAGCTCTCAAGCTGTGAGTTGATCGTAAACGAGCAGCATCTGGGTTCCGACAGACTGTGGCCGAAACGGTGCGGATCGATGGGCAGGCGCGAATGCAGATCGAGAAAGAAGCGGCCGTAAGGATTGATGTGGCCGTAGACAAGCGGGGTGATGCCCGGAGGTCCTGAGCGTTGAAGCGCTCAGCCCACGCAGGTTCGGTCAGGACCTGCTGAATCATCAGGGTGTTGATGTAGACGAGCGAGAGCTGCCTCATGCGCCGCAAGTTGCAGGATCAGGATCATTCATAGCTGACCGTCATCCGAGCAATTGGTCGGCACCTAATCGAACATTGCTAAAGTCGTCCACTCGTAGATAGAGCCTCGATATTTCCGCGAATTCCACGAGAACCCCGATTAGAGGTCAGCTTACCCTCGACCGTCTTTTCAAGCACTTACAAATGGTATTCGACTTGCATTGGTAATCGCATCCTGGCCGTAACTTACGCCTCGGCGCGGAGCGATGCCAATAACCTTCAAGATCGAACGGTTCGTCAGCGAGGAGGATGCCATCGTGTTGCGCGTGTGGATGTCTCGAGATGGAATGTGTCAACACCATCGAGGAACTGGTCGAAGCGGAACGCGCACATCTCGTTCTCGAACTTTCAGATGTGACGCTTGCTGATGGCGACGCAGCCGCGTTTCTTGCAGCTTGTGAGCTCGACGGTATCGAGCTCAGGAACTCCCCGCCTTTCTTCGTGGGTGCGTCTCCAAAGAACAAGCCCGCCTTATGCGGTAAGTTTGCCGACGCCTGTGCCCATCGAGTACTCGATAACCGATTGAATGGTCAAGCCGTGCAAACGAGGAGGGAAGATGCCAAGTGAAATGACCGATATCGTCGTGGTCGACGACAACCAAGTACTGCTGAACGTGATCTCGGAGATATTCAAAGAGTGTGGCTATACCGTCCGCACAGCCACCGGTGGTTTCGCCGCCTTGGCACAGATTTGGATAAGGATCCCGCACGTTCTTCTTTCGGACCTTAACATGCCAGGAATGTCCGGATTCGAACTGCTATCAGTCGTCCGGCGTCGGTTTCCGGAGATTGTGGCCATCGCCATGAGCGGGGCCGATCCAGGCGCAAATGTCCTACCGGTGATCGCGGCCGACGCGTTCTATGCCAAGGGCGCAACTAACGTCGCACAGTTGTTTGAGATTGTGAGGGCGATAGAGAACAGGCGTGATGTATATGCGGCTCGCGCCGCCGCGCCAATCTGGGTACAGGGAATGCCAATAGACCGTTCGGACACCTCGACCGTGCTTGTTTCCTGTCCAGAGTGTCTCAGGGCATTTCCCCATACTCTCCCTGGCAACGGTCCCTTTCAGGATGAGAGGTGTTGTCCACATTGTTTCGAACCAGTACAGCTGGCAATCGTCCGGCAATCGCGTGAGCCGGATAAAACTCTCTTTCCGACATCGGAAGTGGCGAAGCAAGCTAGCGAATCCGCAGCGAGAGTCAGACGATTCTCAGGCGAGCCGACCGGGAGGACGTATCAGCCATGATCAATATCCTGGTTAGCGTGGTTGTATTCGCCGGCGTGAAGCGGGCCTTCCTGCGGATGTTTACATCCGAGTACAAACGAAATACTCAGATCTCGAAACAGAGGATTCGTGATGGAGACCCTTATCTAATGGAAAGACCTGATGGACGACTTCTGGCCTCATCATCACTCTTGGGAAATTGAATACCCGGTTCTACCGACCTCGCATGAATCGATCTATCGAAAATCAGCTCGTGCACTGATAACTCCTCGATGAAGGGATCAATAGACCTTGAGAATAGCGACCGAACATTGGAGCGTACTATTTCGCGAGCGTCGGTCATGTTTCCTGCTAGCTGCGCGGATGTTGGTAGGAGATAAATGCTCCCCCGAGGCCGTGCTGAGTCGGACTCTGGTGAGTGTAGAAGGGGCAACCGTCGCAAATGGATTCGAGTTTCCGTATGCGATTCGTTCTCTGGTGATAGAGGCGCTCGCGGTTGCACGCGACGCGCCCATGCAACCGGAGCCTTCAGAACAGTTCCGTCCAGACCGATCCATAGAAGCGAGAATTGAAGGGCTTCCTAGACAGGAGTGCGTGGTGTTGTTTTTGAGGGAGGTGCTCGAGTTTTCGAGAAGAGAAACGTCTCTACTACTCAAGATGAGTGATGAAAATGTCGACCGACTTCTTACCCTTGCGTGGAAACGACTGGGCGATTTGGAGCCGTACTGCCTTGTCCCACTGAAAAGCAGATACAGCGCGCACAGGGAGCTCTCCGATGGCGACCGCCTCATGACCTGATGATACAAAGATTATGCTGGTTCTGCCGGATGCGATACACGCTACCGCATGCAAGTTCGCTACCACAACGATGTGTAATGAATCCAGCATCCGTAACGCACGCGCACAATTTGCTCTCGATTCACGCGGTATCGCCGTACAGACTGTTTCTGGCCTGTATATCGAGTGCGTGGGTACCGGGAAACACTTCGACGTATTCGATACGCGGTGAGAACGTGCACGCGATAGTGGAGAGTCGTAAGTGCTGGCTGCAACGTTATACCGCCACCCGCTGCAACGTTATGCCGCCACTAGCGACGAAGCGGATGGGCGGAGGATCATGGGCGCAAGAGCACTGTTTCCTCTTGCCGATTTCAACCTCGCGGCCGCAAATGGCCTCATACAATCGCCTCTTGAACGCTGTATGGGATAATTGCGGCCATCGTCTTGAGAATCTCTTGGGACAATTCGGGATCGGGCACGCTGCGTGCCAGAATCATGCCGCCGATCAATTCCGCAAACACAGCAATAGCCTTCCTCCGCCGTGCTGCCTTAGTACGGCCGGGCACAACTCGGGACAATATGTCGAGAAACTGTAGTTGTACTTCCATTACTGCTTGCTTGACCAACACCGGCTGACGCCCAAGTTCGCCGCCGAGCGCCGCAAACAGGCAGCCGGCCTCCGGATGCTCCTGGTGCCGGGTGGACAAATAGTCCTTTGCCAGGGCTGCAAGTGGGTCTCCAGACGCCTCATCGATGACCGTTGCCCACTTTGCTGAAGTGCTCCTCATGGCCCGCTGTGAGGCTAAGCTCACCAACTCTTCCTTGGATGTGAAGTGCCCGTAAAACCCTCCATGGGTCAGGCCTACTTCCTTCATCAGCTCGGCGACGCTGATGCCGTCGAATCCCTTCTCCCGAAATCGCTTCGCAGCGGCCTCGATGATCTGCTCCCGGTGCTCCGCCATCTTCTGTTTGCTTACTTTCATCGCATGTTCCTCCTCGCAATCCACTATTTAGATGATACTCGACATGATTATGAATCGCAATCATGATATCCATCATCTTTATGTTCGTGATTACCTCTACTCCTTTCGAGTGGCGGTTCAAGGAGGCTCTTTATGGGAAGACCCAAGGCAGGGCGGATTACATTGATTGCACTTTTTTCCCTGCTGCTGGCGGCCGCGGCCGCGGCGCAGTCGGTTGACAGCAGTGGGCCGTTGCCCTCGTTCGGTTCAGTCGCAACGCCGCGCCCCATCAATCCGGCGGCGAATACGACCAACCCAAGCGCACGGGCGACGCAGACCCTCAATCCTTATCTGGGAAGCACCCCGGACGACAAGGTCGTCGACGGGGAGATCAGGCTGAGTCTGAGCGATGCCGTCTCCCGAGGACTTCGCTTCAATCTTGGCCTGATTGATAGCGAGCAGGCGGACGCAGGCGTCAGAGCCGCAAGAGAACATGCTTTTTCCGAACTTCTGCCACAGATTTCGGCTCGTGCGCAGCAGAGTTATCAACAACTCAGTTACCGGGAGTTGAACATCAAGCTGCCCGCCCAGGCTGGATTTCAGCTTCCCCCCACAAGCGGCAACTTCGGCTACTCGGAAGCCCAAATCACTGCGCAGTCTCCGGTCGTGAACCTAAGCCTGCGGGACAAATACAAACAGCAGAAGGCGCTTGAGGCCTCCTCGCTTCTTAGCACTAAGGATGCTCGCGACATCGTGGTGTATGCCGTCGGCGCAGCCTATTTCCAGGTTGTGGCGAGTCAGGCGCGGTTGGACACGACGAAGGCAGCGCTGGCCTCGGCACAGGAGTTGAACGCACAGGTAGAGGACCAATACAAGTCGGAGGTGTCCCCGGAGATCGACTCGCTCCGCGCCAAAGTTGAGCTGAGTACTGCCGAGCAGCGAGTCGTTGACGCGACCAATGATCTCGAAAAGGACAAGCTCACGCTGGATCGGGTGACCGGAATCTCCCTACAGCAACGATGGGCGCCGAGCAGCGACTACGGATACATTCCGCTGCTCGATCTCAAGAGCGAAGAGAGCCAAGCGTCCGAGACACGATACGACATTGCGAGCATGAAGCAGGCAGTCACCGCAGCCGAGCTTGGCGTCAAGGCCGCGCGAGCAGAGCGTTTGCCTGAAGTGTCGCTTGTCGCCGGTTATGGTGGAGGCGGGGTCAACCCCGCGAACTACAACCAGGTCTACGGCGTGCAGGGCACCGTGTCCGTTCCCATCTTCACCAGCGGACGCATCCGTTCGGATGTCCATGCGGCAGACGCTGCGCTGGTGCAGCGCCGCGCCGAATATCGCGATCTCGCAGGACGGGTCGACTATGACGTTCGGGTTGCTCACCTGGACGCTCAGGCCTCGGAATCGGCAGTCAAAGTCGCGGCAGGGAACCGGACGCTGGCTGAGAAGGCGCTTACGCAGTCCGAGGACCGTTACAACAATGGGGTCACCAATTATCTCGAAGTCTTGCAGGCGCAGGAGGCCATGGTGGCCGCGAACGAGAATTACATCGCCAGCCTCTTCTCGTTCAATGTGGCGAAGATTGCGCTTGCCAGGGCGCTGGGCTCATCTGAGAGCCGTCTCACGACGTTTTTTAGCGAGCGATAAAAACAGACATAAATATACGAGCAACCAAGGAGGCCGATATGGCTACAGTAGCGATCGTTGAAGAGAGCAAAGACAGTTTCTCTCCAGAAACTCAGGACAAAACTCCAACACGGACCACCGCTTTGAAGCGGTTACTGATTGTTGGGCTAGTCGCCGTAGGCCTGGTGGGTGGTCTTGCGTACTGGTTGCATGCGCGCCACTACGAATTCACGGATGACGCACAGATTGACGGACACTTCGCGCAACTCAGCACGCGCATCACGGGCACGGTCACTTACGTCAATCCGCTGGTCGAAAACGACCGGTATGTTCCGGCTGGTACTTTACTGCTGGAACTGGATCCCAGGGACTACGAGGCCGCGCTCGAACATGCGAAAGCGAACCTGGAAACGAAGGAAGCTGAGTTGCATGCCGCCCAACTGCAGATACCGATTACGGATACTGCGGCGTACAGCCAGTTGCGTCTGGCCAACGCGGCCCGGCAAGAATCCGTTGCTAACGTCGCCTCCTCTGAAGCCGATATGACAGCCGTACAGCACAGAGTCCAGCAGGACCAAGCTGTTGCGGACCGTGCGGAACGCGATCGTGTGCGTTACGAAGCTCTTGTCGAAAAGCGGGAGATCTCCCGGTCCTACTACGATGCACGAGCGACGGAAGCTGTCGCGACGGAACAGACCCTCGAGTCCGATCGTGCAGCGCTCGCAGCTGCGAAGCAGAAGGTCTCTCAGGCACAAAGCCTGGTCGCACAACGCGATGCACAGGTATCCAGCGCAAGCACGGCTCCACAGCGGTCCTCCGATGTGCGGGCCCAATTTGAGTCGGCACAAGGAGAACTGGACCAGGCACGGGCGGATGTCCACACCGCCGAACTGAACCTGAGTTACACGAAAGTCTACGCTCCCGTTGGTGGCGTGGTCGGTCACAAAACGGTCGAGTTAGGCCATCGCGTTCAACCTGGTCAAACGCTTTTGACGGTGGTTCCAGTGGACGATATCTGGATTACGGCGAACTTCAAGGAGACGCAACTGCGTCGCATGCGTCCCGGCGAACCCGTCACGCTCCATGTAGACACCTTTGGGCGTGACTATAGAGGAACGGTGGAGGATATGGCAGGCGCAGCTGGGCCTCTCTTCAGTCTCTTTCCCCCTGAAAATGCAAGCGGAAACTACGTAAAGATCGTGCAGCGATTTCCCGTTAGGATTCATATCGACCACGATCAAGATCCGCAACATGATCTTCGTCCCGGCATGTCGGTGGAAGCAACGGTTCGTGTGCGCTAGGAGGAGGAGTGTATGACTCATCAGACATCATCAACGGCTTCCACTTCCATGCTGCAATCCCCAGCCCGCGCGATCAATCCGTGGTTTATCGCCGTGACCGTGACCATCGCCGCGTTTATGGAACTGCTCGACACGTCGATCGCCAATGTGGCACTGCCTTACATCGGCGGCGGGCTGGGACGCAGTTACGATGAAGTGACCTGGATCCTCACGACCTATCTTGTAGCGAATGCAGTTGTGCTGCCCATGACTGCCTGGTTGAGCCGGCTACTGGGACGGAAGACCTACTACCTACTCTGTGTCATCCTGTTTACGATTTCCTCGTTCTTCTGTGGCATTGCCCCATCGCTTGGATTCATGCTCATCTGGCGCATCGTGCAAGGCGTCGGAGGAGGCGGTCTGGCGCCGGTTGCACAGGCTATCCTGGTTGATACATTTCCTCCGGCGAAACGCGCGGCCGCGTTTGCACTATTCACCGTCGTGATCGTGACCGCACCGGCGATTGGCCCCGTGCTCGGTGGATGGATCACCGATAACTACACCTGGCGCTGGATCTTCTTCATCAATGTCCCAGTTGGATTTCTCTCGCTCTATCTCTCGAACAAGCTGATCCATGACCCTGAAGCCTTTACGGAAGAACGCCTCGCTGCGAAAGCCGCGGGCCGCATGTCCGTTGACACGATTGGAATCGTCCTCATCACACTGGCCTCTGGTGCACTTGAAGTCTCGCTCGATCGGGGCCAGATCGATGACTGGTTCGGAAGCGGTTTCATTATTACGATGATTCTCGTTGCGGTGTTTGGCTGGGTGGGCACCATCCTGTGGGAGCTGTACGTCAAGGAGCCGATCATTGACTTCCGGTTGCTCACCAATCGCAACTTCGCGATCGCGAGCGTTCTCTTCTTTGTCTTTGGTATCGGACTCTTTGGCACCACAACCTTGATTCCACAGATGCTTCAGTCGCTCTACGGTTATCGGGCCATCGATGCTGGTTTGATCCTCGGGCCTGGGGCCCTGGTCATCACTTGCCTGGCGCCGGTTTCTGCACAGCTTCTGCAGCGTAACCTCGTCTCAGCAAAGACACTCGTCTTCATGAGCCTGTCCTTCATCGCGGCCGCAATGTTCGTGTATAGCAACATGAACCTCGATACGAACGGAGCTCACTACGCCTGGACACGAGCCTTGCAGGGAGTTGGTTACGGCTTGTTCCTCGTGCCGGTCAACATGATCGCCTATTCGCAGTTGCGGCCGGACCAGAACAACAAAGCCTCAAGCCTTACGAACCTCTTCCGCAATTGGGGTGGAAGCTTCGGAATCGCTTTTGTCACGACAGCTGCGGAACGAAGAGCCAATCTCCATCAATTGAATCTTGGATCACACCTTGCTAGTAGTTCGCAGAGCGTGCAACAGAGTACACAGGGTATGGTGAACCACCTGATGCAATACGGCTTTACCAGCGCCGATGCGGGACCGGCAACACTGGGAGTTCTTTATCAGCAACTCCTGCACCAAAGTGCGTTTCTCGCGTTCATGGATTGTTTCAGAGTAATCGGCTGGCTGACCCTCGCCATGATTCCCCTCGTCATTCTCATTCGCAAGTTCAAGGGAGGCCAGGCTCCGGCCGGGGGCCATTAATGATGAGCCCTAGGAGAGAAAACCTAGCTTTTCCTCGGAGCGGCCCTTTGCCAGCGCCGCTCCTATCGACACTCATCAAGCGTCGTCTCTTATTGCAAATGATCGCTCCGACGGCTGGCAACGAACTCTCGTCAGTGAGAGGACTTTGTGATTGGAAAGAACAAAATGGTGAAACTCGGCAATTCGACCCAATTCTCGAACAAGCTCTCAGGAATGGTGACCTATGACAATGGCTCGCATTGAGAAGATTCTCTTCCCGGTAAATTTCTCCCCCTCATGCATAGCCATGGCTCCATATGTGCGGCGGGCAGCAACGCTCTTCAACGCAGTCGTGTCGTTGGTTCATGTAGTGGACCCTGCGGAACTCGACCTTTTCGAACAGTATGAGCTTTACGTGAGACCGGTTGCAGACATCCTCGAAGACCACAGGGTCGTTCGAAGGGAAAGGTTCGATGCCTTTCTAACTTCGGAGTTCCCACTTGCCGATTCGCCTCGAGTTCTGCTCTCAGGAGATCCCGCTTCACAGATTTCCGAACTCGCAAAGAATGACAGTTTCGATCTCATCATTATGCCGACTCACGCCGGCCGCTTTCGGCAGGCATTGCTCGGTTCCACTACGGCGAGAGTTATCAACGATGCTCCATGTCCGGTGCTCACGAGCACACATGCAGAAACAATCGCGCCTCGACCTTTGACGCATAGGCAGTGGATATGCGCTCTTGATCTGACGCCATATGCCGACATCGTACTCCGCACAGGGAAGGCAATGTCAGAACAAGCTCGCGCAGAACTTTCACTCGTCCACGTGGTAAATTCTGGAAAGCGAGGTAGGCTCGCTTCACCGAATGGGGAGGAGAACCTTCATCTCGATGAGGTCCGCCGAGCTTCCGGCATGCTGGAGGCGCTCACGCGTCGACATGGCGTACCCGCTTCTGCCCTAATCGCTATCGGGTCTCCGAAGGACACCATCCTTGAATTTGTCGATCACACGGAGGCCGATGTCCTGATCATCGGTCGAAGCTCCCCAACTGGGTCGGCTGGCCGCTTGACGGACCTAACGTACGCAATTGTGAGGGATTCTCCCTTTTCCGTTCTGAGCGTATAGGACAGCGGTGGGAACTGAGGCTCTCTTTGCGGAGGCGTGTGCAGGGCCAGAATCCATATTGAAGGAAGAAACTCGTTGCCGCTTTGCGGCACAAGAGTCTTCGTTCATTCATATTCTCCGGAAGAGCCGCTTCAAACCCTACTAGAGCTGTCTGCCCTAGATGGAACCACGAATTCCGCGAATTCCGCGAAAACCACACTACACAAATCAGCCTGCCCCATTGCCTTTTCAAACACTTACAAATGGCAGTCGTTTTGCATTATCAAACGCGCAACTTGGCCGTAACTCAGACTCGGCGGGGAGGCGCTGCCAATGAGCTTCAGGATCGAACGGCTCGTCAGCGAGGAGAATGCCATTGTGTTCATTGTGTGTGGACGATTGGATATCGAATGTTTGAACACGCTCAAGGAACTGATCGAAGCGGAAGACGCCAAGATCGTACTCGACCTTTCAGAGGTGACGCTTGCTGGTCGCGAGGCAGCCACGTCTCTTGCAGGTGGTGACTTCAAGGGTATCGAACTCAGGAATTGCGCCGCTTTTCTTCGTGGTTGGATTGACACAGAACAAAAACGCATTACACCGTAGCAATTTGCCGAGGTTGTGCATACATCGGACTGTGCACAATACGCGAAATGGGTGGGAACCTCGCACGTAACGAGCAGATGAGACGTTGCGCATATGAAATCTATCTTGAAACCAAAATATGGATGTGACTACTTGTCGCCAAATTGTCCTCGCCGCCCGACGAAAGGGAATACCCGAATTGACCGACTCATCATCCTGATAACCGGTGAAATAGGACTTTTATGCAAACCAGTTATTCCACATCTCCCAGGCCTTTGACGCTCGCAGAAATCCGGACGCTTGCTCTCGCGTCCCTTGGTGGAGCCCTGGAGTTTTATGATTTCGTCATCTTCGTTTTCTTCGCCGCTGTGATCGGCAAGCTGTTTTTCTCTGCCAGTCTTCCAGAGTGGATGCGGGAAATTCAAACCTTTGGCATCTTTGCCGCAGGTTATCTGGCACGCCCTTTGGGCGGCGTTGTGATGGCACATTTCGGCGACATACACGGCCGCAAACGCATGTTTACCTTGAGCATTCTGCTGATGGCAATTCCTACCTTACTGATAGGGTGTTTGCCAACATATCATGCGGCAGGAGTGATAGCACCCCTCCTCCTGCTTACGATGCGGCTATTGCAAGGAGTCGCAATCGGCGGCGAAGCGCCTGGAGGTTGGGTGTTTGTCGCCGAGCACGCTCGACCGCAGCGGGTCGGACTTGCCGTTGGATTGCTCACCAGTGGCTTGAGCTTTGGAATACTGTTGGGATCTTTGGTAACAGTCGTCCTCAATGCCAAGTTTAGTCAGGCAGAGATAGCAAGTAGTCTTTGGCGAATTCCATTTCTGCTTGGAGGTATCTTTGGCTTTGTTGCGATGTTCCTGCGGCGTTGGCTCGACGAGACGCCTGTCTTTGAAGAGATGCGACGGCGGGCGGCACTATCTCGTGAACTGCCTCTACGTGTTGTCTTAAAAAGCCACGGACGAGCTGTAGCTACCTCCGTGATCAGCACCTGGATGCTGACAGCAGCCATCGTAGTCGTAATTTTAATGACACCGTTGCTGTTGCAGAAACTCTTCGGGCTTGCGCCTCGTGAGATCCAGATGGCAAACCTCGTCGGTGCAGCAGCGCTTTGCCTCTCGACAGTAGCGATAGGAGCCGCAACAGACCGGTTTGGCATTCGACGCGTCTCCATCCCAATCCTGCTGCTGCTGATTGCTGCGACTTACGGACTCTATTTCGGCGCTGAACATGCACCCTCGGCACTACTCCCGCTTTACGCGCTCGCAGGATTCGGCGCAGGCGGAGTGGTACTGACTCCCATTCTTATGATTCGCGCGTTTCCACCGCAGGTCCGCTTTACGGGTGTCTCATTCTCCTACAACATTGCTTACGCGGTCTTCGGCGGTTTGACTCCGTTAGTCGTTTCGTGGCTCGCTCGCACCGACCGGTTCAGCCCGGCACACTACATCGCAGTTGTAACAATGCTAGGTCTTGGGGCTACGTTTATGACGCCAACAGCACACCTTCGGAACGACGGGAGAGATAGCCTCGCGGCTTATGAGACGGAGTTACGCCACGTATTGGACACCTGAGCTGTCTGAGGCGAGCAAATGACTGACCAGCTTCCTGAATTGCAGTATCAACCAAAGAAAGCAAACCGGCGCCAATCTTTGGAGCGTCTTCACAGTTGAAGGGAGATTTAATGCATACCCAACAAAGACGGCTTTTCAACCCAGTTATCAAAACAACGGACGAACCCATGTTTACGGTGGTAGGAGTTTTGCTGCAGTTTGTATCGACACCTGACCAGAACGGCGGAGATCTGGGCGTGATGCGCGCCGGATTACCGCCACGAGCCGTCATCCCACTGCACAGACACGACGACGCGGAAATATTCTACGTGCTTGAGGGAGCGATGGAGGTCTATCAAGACGACGGAATATCTTCAGGATGGCAGACAGCTAGCGCCGGTGAAGTCGTAACGATCGCGGGAGGGGTCAAACATGCGCTTCGTAACCCAGACTCAACGCTGGTGTGGATGGTTTCGGTGAGTGAACGACAACTTTACCGCTTCTTCCGGGAGTTGGCGGAACCTCTTGATCCTAACGCCCCGCCGTCAGCCCCGACACCGGAGGCGATGCAGAAGCTTTTTGAAGTGGCTGCGCGTTATGAGTATTGGATCGGCTCACCATCAGAGAACGCAGCCATCGGGATAAATCTGGGCTGACATTGTGGGAGTAAACCTAGCCGAAGAATGTTTTTCCTTTGCCGCACAAGCCAATGAACTGCGCAGAGTGAAAATTGAACTGGGGGCCAACCCGATCCACCGCTAGCTTCCTGCACGTCATCCAAGGCAAGAGGGCAGTACCTTCGGGGCGAAGTAAACACAAATTCAATATGGCGGTGTCGCTCGTATTCGATAGGCGACACGGAGAAGGGCTGAGATCATGGGACCGGACACGCGCGTTCAGGATCTGCTGGGTATTGAACTTCCGATTCTTCTGGCGCCTATGGCGGGAGCGGGTTCGTCCGAATTGGCGATTGCCGTGGCTGAGGCCGGAGGACTTGGCTCTCTTCCTTGCGCGATGCTGAGCACTGGTCAGGTACGAGCCGAACTGGTAAAAATCCGGCAGAGCACCGCGCGTCCCATTAATCTCAACTTCTTCTGTCACCATTCGCCTGCGGTCGATCTGCAGTGGGAGATGGCCTGGAGAGAGCGTTTGGCGGGCTATTATCTGGAGCTTGGTTTGGATCTTAAGACACCGGTTCAAAGTCCTACCCGCACGCCGTTCGATGGCGCGATGTGCGATCTAGTGGCCGAGCTTAGGCCGGAGGTGGTCAGCTTTCACTTTGGTCTTCCGGACAAGGAGCTTCTTGCGCACATCAAGGATACGGGCGCGAAGATTCTATCTTCCGCAACAACCGTGGACGAGGCGCGATGGCTCGAGGATGCGGGCTGCGACGCGATTATTGCCCAGGGCTATGAAGCGGGCGGCCATCGCGGAATGTTTCTCACGCAGGATTTATCTACGCAGCTAGGCACCTTCGCGCTGGTGCCTCAAGTGGTCGATGCTGTGAAGGTGCCAGTCATCGCGGCCGGGGGCATCGCGGATGCGCGAGGAATTGTAGCGGCGTTCGCCCTCGGCGCGTCAGCGGTTCAAATGGGCACGGCCTATTTGTTTTGCCCGGAATCCACGATTGGGTCGGTACACCGGCAAGCACTGAGGAGCGCAGCGCATCATGAGACCGCTCTGACGAACGTATTCTCGGGTCGTCCGGCGCGAGCAATTGTCAATCGGATTATCCGCGAAGTTGGACCGATGTGCGACCTGGCGCCACCCTTTCCCCTTGCCAGCGCCGCCGTTGCGCCCCTCAGGTTGAAATCAGAGGCGGCAGGATCGGAAGACTTCGTGCAATTGTGGTCAGGTCAATCCGCTCGTCTGGGGAGGGAACTCCCGGCTGGAGAACTTACAAAGCAGCTCGCGATGGAGACTCGCGCAAAACTGAGGCAGTAGCTACCCTCTGCCGAAAATCTCTCTTAAGTGTTATCGTCTGCCTCATTCGGCGGCGGCTAGTGGTTGGGTGTGCCCAAGTTGGGTCCTTGAGGAGTTACACGTGGAGGTTGAACCGGGATGTCAGTTGTCGAGGTTAGTCAATCTATCAATCAGAACTATGTACGATCACGGATCCCTCGAGTTGCAGTCGTGGGAACAGGCTTTGTAGGTTCGACGACAGCCTATGCGCTCTTGCTTTCCAAAACGCCAGCGGAAATTGTATTGATTAATAGGGATAAGCGCCGAGCCGACGGTCATGTTCAGGACCTGCGGGATGCCGAGGTGTTTTCCCACACGACAAGAGTCGTTGCCGGCCACTTCGACGATTGTTGCTCGGCAGACGTGATCATTATTACAGCCGGCGTTAGTCAATCGGGACAGAGGTCACGACTAGAGAGTTTGAATGAGACTGCGGCGATATTGAAGAATCTCGTTCTGAAGGTCGCGCGCTGCAATCCGCACGGGATATTGTTAATCGCATCGAATCCCGTTGATGTGTTGACCTATGCCGCCTGGAAGTGGTCCGGTCTTCCGCCGAACCGCGTTATCGGTTCGGGCACATCGCTGGATACTTCTCGTTTCCGCAGGCGCCTTGCCGAGCACTATGGGGTGGCTTCGGACAACGTGCACGCATATGTCATCGGAGAACATGGCGAGAGCCAGGTACCCGTGACTTCGTCGGCCCGGATCGCGGGCATGTCACTGGAAAACTTTTGCAGGGAACTGGGCTTACCCCACGATGAAGATATGCTACGAAAAATTGCCAACGATACGCGAGCCACCGGTCTGGAAATCATCCGCGCAAAAGGAGCGACGTACTACGGCAGTGGAACGGCGCTGGCTCGTATCACAGGCGCCATTTTGCGGGATGAACATGCAGTTCTGACCGTGTCTAGCTTAGTGCCGGAGTCGATGGGATTGGGTGAAGTGTCTCTGTCCCTTCCCACTATCATTACTCGCGATGGCGTGGCTCGCGTTGTGTCCATCCCACTTGATGCATCGGAAAGACACGCACTTGAGGCTTCCGCAGAGACGTTGAAACAGTACATTGCCGCATTGAAGACGTAAGAGGCCTTCCTCTTTTGGCGAGTCCTCACCGGGATCCCCTTTCCACGCCCCCGTAAGGCCAGGTACTCGATCTCATCGAAGCGAGATGAGGGACTCGAAAGGAACAACGGCCGACTTTGACATCAACAAATTCTTCGTCTCATGGCCCTACGCCGACGGATAGTCTTAGGATACGGTACAAACGGGGGCCTCGAATCCCACCGTCAACCGCTGCTTCCAAGATGAAGAGACTGCACACCCGCAGGGGTCCTTCCAGGCTCTGCCAAAGCTGATAACCCCTAATGGCAACTCGAAATCCACGACTCCGCGATAACGAATCATTCGCTTCGGCCGCATTCTAAAACACTTATGGATGGCATTCGACTTGCTTTAGTCAGTGCGTAGTTTTGTTGAGATCAGGCCCAGGCCCCAAGCATGGATCCGATCTCCCTCAGCAGGCCTGCGTCACGCGTCCGTCGTCCCCTCTTTAGACATTCACGATTGCATAATGCCTCAGTGAGATCAAAGTGAAGGGCATGGGCGGAGTGGCCCATGCCCCCTTTGAGCGTTTGGGAACAGCAATATCGTCACGTTACAAAGCACGCATAAACGCCACCAGATCCTTCTTCTCCTGGTCAGTCAGCTTAGTACCCAGCACGAGGTTAAAGTACTCCACCGTGTCATCCAGCGTCAGCAGTCGCCCGTCATGCATATACGGCGGCGTGTCCTTGATTCCGCGCAACGGGAAGGTCTTGATTGCGCCGTCGTGGGCCATCATCATGCCGTTCACCATGTGCTGTTTGTAGAAGCGCTCCGCTTGCAGGTCGTGCATGGTGTTGTCCGTGAAATATGGGCCTGAGTGGCACTCTGCGCATCGGCCTTTGCCAAAGAAGACCTCTTGCCCATGTAACTCGGCAGGGGTCGCCTTCGTGGGATCGAGCTTGCCATCCCATCCCAACTTCGGCGCAGGAGGAAAGTCGAGAATATCCTCGAACTCGGCCATGAAGTGCACCTGGCTTCCGCGATCCAGCACATTCACGCCCTTCTTCGCCGCAATCACATGATCGCCATCGAAGTAGGCTGCCCTCTGCTCGAACTCCGTGAAATCCTCTACCGTCTTCAGCGCCCTCTGCGAACCGAAGAGTCGCTGAATATTCACACCACGCAGTGCCGGCGTCTCGATGCGATGACGGAACTCCTGTGGCCGGATATCTCCTACCAGGTGGAACGCGCCGTTGGTTCCGCCATTCGTATGACAGTCTAAGCACGCGACTCCACGGCTTGGTTTCTCTGAGCGCCGATCGATCGTCTCATTGAACTGTTGCTGCGCAAACGGTGTCAGCAACAGCCGCAGGCCCTCAAGCTGCTTTGGGTTCAGAATGCCGCTGAACAACTCGTAGTAGTTGTCCATGGTCACCAACTGGCCCTTCGAGACATCGCCAAGGTCAGGCCGGGTCGTCAGGTACATTGCCGCAGGAAATTCCGCCAGAAACCGTTCCGGAATATCAAAGTCCAGGTCGAACCGCGTCAGGTCGCGATCCTCTTGCTTCAGCACCTCCTGAATCTCCGACTTAGGAAACACCATACCGCCCTCAGGATGGTTCGCATGAGGCAACGGCAGGAACCCCTTCGGATACGTTCCCTTCTCGCGAATCTGCTCCGGCGTCTCCTTGGACAACTCGGCCCACGTCACACCTTGCGGTAGCTTGACCCGCACCCCTTCCTGTACTGGCTTTGCGCGATCCATCACCACGCCGCTCGCTGGATGGTCGCTCAGATCATACCGCTCTTCCAATAGATCAATCTGTCGTTTCATGATCCCAGCTTTGGCAGCGACCATCCGACCATGGACCGTGACGAAACTCTCCTTATCATCCACTGGCGCGTAGCTGTTCTTGACGGGTTGCGTATCCTGGCCTGCGGCAGAAACTACGTTGCCGCCCAGAAAATATGCACCAACGATACCGGCACTCACCAAGCCGGCGGCTTTCACTAACTGCTGTATAGTCCTCATGGTCCCTCACTTCCAGAAATAAGCAGAACAAGCCTGGGAACAGAATAGTTACGAATCGTTGTCAAATCGTCTCGTTGTCGATCCATCCCCGAAGAAAAGGGGGGCAATTTCTGAGTTCTATACCCTTGAACTCGCAAACTGCAAGAAATGTGGCTGCGTCGCGACCAGCAAGCGTCACCTCTGAAAGGTCGAGTACGATCTTGGCGTCTTCCGTTTCGATCAGTTCCTTGAGCGTGCTCAAACATTCGATATCCACTCGTCCACACACATGCAACACGATGGCATTCTCCTTGCTGAAGAGCCGTTCGATCTTGAAGGTCATTGGCATCGCTCCCTGCCGAGCCTAAGTTACTGCCAGGACGCGCGTTACCAATGCAAGCCAATTGCCGTTCTTAAATGCTTGAAAAGGCGTTGAATTAGGCTGATTCGTTGTCGGGGTTTTCGCGGAATTCGCGGAAATCGTGTTTCCAGCTGTGGGTAGGCGGCTCTAGGAGAGTTTGAAGTGGCTCTTACGGAAAGGATGAATGAGCGAAGGGCTCTTGCGCCACAAAGCTTCACATGCGAGGGCAGTTACACTCTAGACTACTTAGTCTTTGATGCCATACCACGCAAAGTACATGGTTTGCCGCAAGTGCATCGCTTGGCTACTACAAAGATGAACTCGACTCCGCTGCTGCCCTGCGAAGCTGTGGGACAAAGATTGCTTCCGTCTGGTAGGCCTTAAGGTCACTGCCATAAGTATTCGTATTCAGACTTGCCACCACCGTGCCGCTTCGCAAATGAATTGGTGCGGCCACGGATCGGAATCCGAGCGCATACTCTTGATCACATGGAGCGAAGCCGCGGCGCTGGATTAATCGCAACGCGATGCGAAGCCGCCCGACCGTTTTGGTCGTGCGGCCAGTGTAGGGTGTGACAACGACGCTACGAAGATAGCTCTCGCAAGAAACTGGGGCAGTGACGCAATAAGCAGGCGGCCGATGGCTGTGCAGTATGCCGGAAGCAGGGTATCGAGATATTTTCCTGTGCCTGTCAAAGGATCTGTCGGTGTCCGCGCGATACAGATGGTCTTACTCAGCTTCAAGAGTTGTCACGGAGTAACAGACGCGTTGACTTCTCTGAAGAACTCAAAAAGGTTGGGCTGCCCTTGCAAGTTCATTTCGTAGTCCATCGGTATGTATGGCTGTCGACAGCCTAGCCTCGGCGACATAACCCTTTCCATCAACCTCGCTCGCGTAGCCGAGTTGGGATAGCGTGTACAGGCATCTTCTGACAGCCGCACGGCTGAGGCCTGTTACTATGCTTAGCTTTGCGATCGTCGGATAATTAATTTTCGAACCGATTGCCTCAAGAACAACTAAACCCTTGGCTAAAGAAAGCATGAAGTCAGGGTCGCCAGAGAACCGCTTGAGATCCCTTGCCTTGTTTCTGGGGCCGTCAGTCTCAATCCGTGAAATCACTACTCACCTCCTACTTGGCCGATGAACCTTATCGGGGCGTTGTTTATGCTGAAAGATCTATGTCGGCTTTCTGGCTATCCTCGCCAAGTTGATCCTAAAAGCTAATGAAGGGCATCAATGCTTCCGTCGATGTTCCCAGGCGATCATTCCTTTGGTGTGTAACACCATCATCACTACCGCACAGCCACCCAGTCCGCTGAGTCCGACACTAACGATCAATGCGCATATCCAGCCGAACGCTGGAGCATGGGGCATAGAGAAGTAAAGGAACAATGCGGCTCCTAGGATGGTGCCAAGAACGGTACCACCAGCAGCCAGGAAGAGCAGCAGCATATCCGCCATTCTGTCAGCCTGTTCCGGATCCGGAGTATCCGTAATCAAGCTGGTAAATCTCACCAACGCGGGTTCGTCTGAATGGGTGGACTCGGTACCACGATCTTTTGTGTCATCGACCACAGTTGCCTCCTACGTACTTTGCTGAACATCGGATTTGATCTATTTCGTCTCTGCCGCAATCTACTAATGCAAACCGAATGCCATTGGTAAATGCCTGAAAATGCGTCGAAGTAAACTGATCGTTATCGGGGTTTTCGCGGAAATCGTGTTTCCCATAGCGGGCACATGGCTTTACCCGCTTTGCGATGAAGCTCAGTGACCAGACCGGTAGTACCTGAACTTGTGTTGCTCCCGTCGCCGTTTCGCTATGTACTCGGTCCGCTGGTCGAACATATTGTGAAAGTTGAGCTAGACCACCCCGAACGGCAAATAGCTGTTCTCGTTTCAGAACTCGTCGTCAAGCACACTGGTGGCAGCCGACCTCTCTCCCGGTCATTATTAATGGAGTGGCGGGCGTACCCCGGTACGGAAGCAATCACTTCACCGACAACTCATAATTCCAAGATCGTCAAACTGGAAATTTCAAAGAGCCTTCAAACTGTGCTAGGGTCGTCTACCCGCGGGTGGGAACACGAAATCCACGAAATCCACGAAATCCCAGATGACTAATGAGTCTACTTCGACGCCCTCTCAAGCACTTACGATTGGCATTCGGCTTGCATTAGTAAAAGCGCATCCTGGCCGTAACGTGCGCTTCGGCACGGAGAGCGATGCGAATGATCTTCCAGATTGAACGGCTTGTCGGCGGCCCTTTGACCCGGACGCAATAATGCGGCGAACAGCCGTCAGGCAATCTATGTGTCTCACAACCTCAACCGGGAAATAACCAGAGAACTGGAGAACAAATGAGCGTCAACCTTAGTCGTCTGACAAGAAAGCCTACGCGAGTTCGTGGCCTGTTCGTAACCATTCTCGCGCTCGGATGGGTGTTCGGCAGGGTCACCCACGCAGGGGCGCAGAAGATTACGCCTCCAACCACTCCTAACGCGCTTACGCCACCAGCGGGAAACTCTGCATTTTTGTTGGGTCAAGCGGTGGGGACTCAAGGCTATGTTTGCCTGCCCACGAGCGCAGGCGCTTCCACTGCTTCCTGGACTGTCGCCGCCGCTCGCCCCGAAGCGACACTTTTTGTTAAAGTCTTTGACCGGTACGTGGAGGTAGTCACACACTTCCTTAGCCCCGATACCAACCCCAACCAGTTCGCCCCAAACCCGCTCCCGTTCGGCAGCGCAAGCTGGCAGAGTTCCTTCGACAGCAGCAAGGTGTGGGGAAAAACGCTGCAATCGATTCCCGCTGGCTCTGACCAGAGTTGCCCAAATACTGGCGCCATCCCCTGCCTCTTATTGCAGTCAATCGGGACGGAAGCGGGACCAGCTGGCGGTAGCTTCTTGACCAAAACCACGTTCATCCAACGTTTGAACACCCAAGGAGGATCTGCCCCCAACACCGGTTGCTCGATCCTAAGCGATGTGGGTAAGCAAACGCTCGTGCCGTACACCGCCGACTACTACTTCTTTCATGGGGACGAATAGCGAGTCACACTCCTCTGTCGCCGATCATCCATGAGCACAATCTTCCTGATCGTCGGTTTTAGAGATGACCCGCACCACAGACCGAGAGGGGATTCCCGGTCTGTGCTCCAACCAGCAATAGCATCAGAGAGGACACAATGAGGGGAAGTCGACCTCTCATATCGGTGGTTGTCGTCGCGGCGATCGTCACTGCTTCGGGGAGATGTGCCATACATTTATGAGATACCAAGAGGCTGTTGATCACTTATACGCCCGCGGATATGAACTCGCACCACGTCCTGGTGAAACTTCACCCCGTGAGTTTGACCTTGACCATATGCGTATTTTGGCTGGTGCGCTCGGGGACCCGCAGCTTAAGTTCCCTTCTATTCTGATCGCCGGCACCAACGGCAAGGGATCCACCGCCGCCACCCTTGCCAGCATTCTCGATGCCTCCGGCTACAAGACAGGCCTTTATACTTCACCGCATCTTTCTCGCATCAATGAACGTGTCCAAACGTCGGCACAGGATGTCCCAGGCAATCGCCTCCGATCCATCGGTGACGATGCCTTCGCTCGCCTCTATGTTCAGGTCGATGATGCGGCCACCGAGCTTGTTCGCAAGGGCGCTCTTCCGCATTCACCCTCACTCTTTGAGGTCGTGACAGCTCTCGCCTTCCTCCACTTTGCCGAGCAGCAGGTCGAAGTAGCCGTTATCGAGGTTGGCCTTGGCGGGCGCCTTGATGCCACCAACATCGTCCAGCCTCTTGTCTCCGTCATTACAGACATCGCCCTCGATCACATGGAATGGCTCGGCAGCACTATCACCGAGATTGCCCGCGAAAAGGCAGGCATTCTCCGCCCCAAAGGCATTTTGGTGACTCTGCCCCAACATCCCGATGCCAACAACTCCATCGATAATGTCGCCGTTAGCCTCGACGTCCGTCGCATTAATGCAGACGAATACATCCCTCTACCCACCGAACACTTTCTAGACACGCGTAACCAATACACGATTACCTTTGCGGGCAGTTGCCTTCATGTAAACTCGCCTCTTCTCGGCGAACATCAGCGTCGCAACCTGGCTTTAGCTCTCGCCGCTGCAAATGAGCTGCAGAAGAACCAGCGGTTCACAAAAATTACTCAGAGCGCCATCGAACAGGGCATTCGCCAGACACTGTGGCCGGCACGTCTCGAATCCATTTTGGGCGATAACAACTCGCGCATTCTCCTCGACGTCGCCCACAATCCCGCCGGTATTTGGACGCTCCGCTCCTATCTTTCGTCACTTTTCAGCCGCGACAATGTCGCACCGCGCCACCTCATCTTTGGAGCGCTCCGCGACAAGTCCATTCAGGAGATGGCGCAGGTACTATTCCCACTCTTTACCCGCCCCACCGATCGCATTCATCTTGTAGCCGTGAACAATCCACGTGCAGCCTCGCTGGACGATCTCAAAGCAGCGGCCGACGCTATCGACACCCCAACCTCCACGCATGTTTCCGTCGCCGATGCTCTTAAAGACGCCCAAGCCAGCGGTAACTCCATCATCGTCATCGCAGGCTCACTCTACTTGGTGGCTGAGGCGCGCACTCTACTTCTGGGTGATCGCATATGAACACATCGCCATCGCCAATTAAAATGCCCGCGCGGTTCTTCACTCGGCCGCGTACTTCTAGTCGCACCATCGTTGCAGGGGGCCTGCCGAGAAGAACAAGAAAGTGAAATCCAGAGAGACAGAGGGACTGCGACAGACGTTGCAATTGGTGTCATTCTTTGCCTTGGTTACGGTTGCGCTCCATGTAGCGGTAACCCTACGTGCGCAGCATGTTGGCTCTCTATAGATATTGAGATATTGCGAGGACGTCTCATGGTGGAACCAGTAAAGGAATCTGAGTTGGGTGCGAATTTCTCAGTGCGCGTGACTCTGAATCAGCGGAAGGTGGCTGAGAATATCTTGAGCGCATACGACTTTGTCATCTGCGGAGCCGGCAGTTCCGGTTCGGTTGTAGCTCGACGACTTGCAGAGAATGCCAACGTGAAGGTGCTGCTTCTGGAAGCAGGAGGGACTGATGATTTGCCCTCCTGCACAGATCCCAACCTCTGGCCGTCGACACTCAAATCAGACCTGGCCTGGCAATTTGAAACACAGCCAGAAAAGCATCTTCAAGAGCGCACCATCCCATACCCAATGGGCAAGGTTCTTGGTGGAGGGTCCAGCATCAACGCGTGCGTATGGGCCGTAGGTCACAAGAATGACTGGGACTTCTTCGCGGAATGCACAGGGGATCCGGCATGGAGTCACGAATCGGTTCGCAAGATATACCACCAGATCGAGGACTGGCGCGGAGATGCAGATATCAAATACCGCGGCTTCAATGGTCGAGTTTATGTAGCACCGAATCCCAACACACCTCTAGCGCCCGCCTTTCTCGAAGCAGCAGAGGCGGCCGGACTTCCACGGTTCGACGCTCAGAATGGTCCTTTGATGGAATCGGACGGCGGCTGCTCCACAGCCGAATTGAATGTCCAGGATGGATGGCGCCAGTCCATCTTCCGCTCCTATACCTATCCCGTGATGGACCGTCCCAATCTGACCGTGCTGACAAGGGCAATCGTCACGAAGATCCTCTTCTCTGGCAACAAGGCAACGGGTGTGGAATTCATTCATCTGGGCAAAGTAATCACCGTACAGGCGGGTGTGGAGGTTGTGGTCTCATCTGGCGCGATACAGACTCCAAAGCTGCTGATGCAGTCCGGGATTGGTCCACGCGACCAACTCGTCCGCTTTGGTATACCAGTCATTAACCACCTGCCTGGTGTTGGCCAGAACCTTCAGGACCACCCGCTATCGGGCTGTCTCTGGGAAGCACCGGAGTCCCCCGAATCGACTTCTGTGCTGACACAGGCCATTGCCCTGTGGAAGAGCGCGCCTGAGAAACTCTCTCCGGACGTGGCTGCGTTCCTGATTGCACGCCCGCTTGCCACGGAGAATGGAGTAGGCAAGCCGAAGAAACTGATCTGGGGAATTCGGTCGGCTGTGCTTCAGCCCAGAAGCCGGGGCCAACTGCTCTTGACTGGTCCACAGGCCTCGGACGGCATGCGCATCGAGCCGAACCTCCTATCAGATCCGATGGATCTGAACGCTGCTCTAACTGCCATCAACTTCTGTCGTGAGTTAGGGAATTCGCCTTCGATGCGAGCAGTCGTTGATCGCGAGTTGGAACCGGGGACGCTCGACGATGCAGGTATGGAAGGCTACCTGCGGCGTACCGTACAAACGTTCTGGCACCAGAGTTGTACGGCAAAGATGGGTAACGATGACATGTCGGTAGTCGGCGGCGACTTGTTGGTACATGGACTGCAGGGACTTCGAATCGCCGACGCTTCGGTGCTTCCACGTATCACCACGGGCAACACTATGGCGCCTTCCGTGGTGATTGGAGAGAGAGCAAGCGCCGCCATACGAAGCTGCCATGGCGTCTAACGCCCTTGGCGCAGCGGTCTAAGTTCGCCTCTGGCGACGGTGTCTGACAGGGTGAAGGCGTAGCGGCCGAGCATGTTGATGTGTTTGGACCAGAATCTACTGTTACGAGCAGTGAAGAAACATGCTCCGCAACGGTGGATCATTCTCTACATCGAACGCTGGCTGAAAGCGCCAGTGCAAGAGGAGGATGGGCGATTGGTTCCACGGGAGAAGGGCACGCCGCAAGGCGGAGTTGCCAGCCGACTGCTCGCCAATCTGTTTCTGCACTATGCATTAGATCGGTGGCTGGCGGCGAACTATCCTCAGGTTCCATTTGAGAGGTGCGCCGATGATGTCATCGCGCATTGCAGGACAGAGAGGGAAGCCCAGGAAGTGAGGAAAGCCATTGCTGAACGGTTGCAGACATGCGGACTGGAACTCCATCCGGAGAAGACGAAAATCGTTTATTGCAAAGACGATTTGCGGAAGAGGAAGTACCCCAACGAGAAATTTGATTTTCTTGGCTACACCTTTCAGCCCAGAAGATCAAAGAATCGCAAAGGGAAATTCTTCATCAACTTCAGTCCAGCGGTCTCCAACAAAGCAGCGAAGGCGATCCGAGACACGTTTCGAAGCTGGAATCTGCCTCAACGCAGTGATAAAGCGATCGCAGACCTGTCACGGATGTTCAATCCGATCAGCCGAGGTTGGCTCCAATATTATGGGCGATATTATCGCTCAGCGCTCTACCCCACGATGCGCGAACTGGACCGCGACCTGGCCTTGTGGGCCAAGCGAAAATACAAGAAGCTGCGCGGCCATCTCCGTCGGGCAACACACTGGATTGCACGTATATCGCGTCGCTCTCCGGTGTTGTTCGCTCACTGGCAGATGGGGTGCCGCGTGACTCCCTGATGGGAGCTGTATGAGTCGAGAGGCTCACGTACAGTTCTGCGAGCGCCTCGGGGTGAGATTCCCCGGGGCACACCTCGTTTTGGGCTTAAAGGCGAGTATGGGACTCGTCTTTACCAGGATCGTAGGTCCGACCAGGAGATAGCGGAAGCATTTGGATTGCACGGTCTTTGCGCCAGTGCCTGGGAGCCAACGCCCGTTGAAGATGCGCCTTCTTCATGCTTCTACTTTATTCAAACTGGCAGTGGATTGGAGACTGTGCAGAGGTTCCTTAGGGTTCTGTCGCGATAAGAAGAGGGTGCAGATAAAAGCTGATGTAGTGAGAGTGAGTAATGCAGCGAGAGAGTAAAACTGCTGGGCGGGGGTACGGCCAAGTTTATAGATTTTCAGATGTTCTTTGTTGATCATGTGCATGAGTTCGATACCGATTAATATGACGCGATCGCAATTGAACTTCTTGAATCCTAGCATCGGTCGGATCCTGCGCTTGATCGCACGATGATCCTGCTCGACGATGTTGTTCAGGTACTTCCACTGACGGATCCTGATGTGTGATTCGCACTCGGCGTTGATGGCTTTAAGAGCAGCCAGGTTAGCTCCGCTCTGATCGATCATCACCGTCTCGGGTATGTCATTGTGGATCATCGATCGTTGGAAATAACACTGTGCTGCGTGTCTGTCGCGCCGGGCGCGCAGCAGAAAGTCAACGGTATTGCATCCTTGTAGACAGCGCGATACAGATACTTCCATTGCCCCTTGACCTTTATATATGTCTCGTCCATGCGCCAGCTCTTGCCCACGGAACGTTTGCGAAGACGAAATACTTTCTCCAGCACTGGCAACAGCTTCGTAGCCCAGCGGTGTACCGTCGAATGGTCCACCGAGATCCCGCGTTCAGACATCATTTCCTCCAGATGACGGAGGCTCAGTGGATACGCAACATACCAACGCACACAGGTCAGGATCACTTCCAGTGGATGGCAGTCGTTTCAGTACTCTGGCCACGGTTGGATTCAGCATCTTCCCCATGCATCTTCTCATTCGCCTATCCCATCCCTTATTGCGACAGATCCCGAAGAGGTGATTGTTGCTGCTGCAGTTTCTGCGCGCCACTCTAGTCACAGCGAATTCTACTCGTGAATGGCTCCTTGATTTGCTGTTCGGACTGAGGTCATTTCATATCAGTCTTTGTGTCGCGGGATGAGGATTGTTTTGAGAGATAGCCGTTCCGGGTATAAACAGTTACCCTGCCGTGCCCCTCAGCATGCGCCTCAACTGTGACGGTGTGATAGCCAACAACGGAAGCATGTGGGGAATGGTATGCGAGGACGTACTGGTTGCGAATGTCGCGGGCGACTTCGGCGGCGACTGAATCGATATCCTTTAGCGAACCCGGAAAGAAGGCGATTCCTCCGGTTTCGCTGGAGAGCGCCTGGAGGTCACGTCTGGCATGCCGCGACTTATCGCCTCCAAAGAGCAGCCCGATGGAATAGATGATCGGACCTTGCAGATCCTGGACGCGATGGATCGCGTTATCAAGGTTGAGCTTCGAGGAGTTGTCATCACCATCGGTAATCACGATCAGCACCTTTCTGGGGCGTGTAGCGGATCGCTCCATCTTGTCGGCGGCAGTGACGACAGTGTCGTAGAGCGCAGTACCACCGGACTGGCTCAAATGTGCGAGTCCATTCTGTAGTTCGCCAATATCCGAAGTGAAATCCTGATCGAGGTAAGCCTGGTCGGAGAAGTTGATCACGAAGGTCTCGTCATGTGGATTTGAAGCTTTCACCAGATCAAGTGCGGCAGAGGCAACTGCAGCTCGTTTGGTGCTCATCGACCCCGAGTTATCGAGGAGCAGACCGATGGAAACAGGCGTGTCCTGGTGCTGCAAAGAAATAACTGTTTGGAGCGCTTTGTCTTCGAAGACCTTGAAGTTGCTCCTGGTCAGGTCGTTGACGAGTTCTCTCTTGTTGTCTAGAACAGTGCAGTTCAGGACGACTTCTTCAGCATCGACGTGCAGAGTGTATGCGCCTGATGAGCCTGGTTTAGGTTGCTGACTTTGCATCACCTTCGCAGCGCTCTGTGCACCGGCGGCGAGCACACCAGAGATCACAATTGCGAAGGCTGCTCCCAGAATGGGCTCCTGCTTCATTTTGATACTCCGGGGTTGATACCAGGCATAGGAAGCGACGTTCTGCTGCCGAAGCCGATCTCCATAACAGTGTCTTTCGGAAAGACGATCTCTCGTCCCTTCCCAAGAAAGTTGTTATAGATGGAACGGCTTCCACCATAAGCACTCATGAGGATGCCATAGGTGTGAGACCGAACAGCAATGCCCACAACCAGGCCGATGAGTTTGAAGCCTGTGGCGCCTCCAGCGATCGGGCTTGCATCTCCGACGTCGTCCCGTCCCCCGCTTCCAATCAGGGCCAAACCCACAGAAGCACCGGTTGAGAGATATCGGGTCTTCGAAGAAGTGGATTTGGTGCCGCCTTCAGAATCAAGCTGGGCATTGTCTGCCGAGTCGGACTGAATGCCCTCGAGCCTGGTATCCACGGTCTGAACAACTCCATTGGGAAGGATCACTTCACGGAAGACGATACGCAATTGTCCATTGCGATGCAGACGGCGTGCGGAGCGCACCTGGAGAACGGAGCCGCGGAGACGAGTTCCGGCGGGAAGGATGAGGCGTCCTTGGTCCACGAGCGGTTGCGAAAGTTGGGCTTCCACGTCGGCGCTCTTCGCTGTGATCGCCGAGTTCAGCGGAGTCAACAGGTCGGCATGGACAAGGCTTCCGGGTGGAGGCTGGGTCCCGATACCAGAAAGAGTATCCGAAGGTACGGATTCACTGCCAAAATCGAGCGGCTGCGAAATCTCTGCGGAGTAAAGCGTTCCGGCATCTATGTACTGCGGATGCACTGGAAGCTGGGCGACGGCATAGCGCGTCACAAGATGCATCCGGCCGGGCGACTCCACTTGTTTCATGGCATTGTTCCACTGCGCACGGGCCTGATCCATCTTCTGGGCGGCGGCATCCTTCACAACGTTCTTTTTATGCTCGTTAGCGGTCACCAGACGGATGACCTGTCCCGACGCGGGAACTACGGTGGCGTGCAGGTCGATATGACGGCCATCGGGTAAGATGAGTTCGTCGAAGACGACAGCAAGCTTATGGGAAGGAGTGAAGTCAGCGTTCAGGGCGCTCAGTGTTCTCCTGCCGCCCGAGATGGGGTCAATGGCAGAGATCCGACCATTTGCCGCGGTGCCTACGGGAATGACAAGACGATCGAAAACATAGACGGGCTGCATAACACGCCCAGTGATAGGCTCTCCGACCTTCCGGACACGCACTTCCTTGTCGAGGGCGATCTGCAACGGAGTCCCGTTGGGAACGGTCATTGCAATGGTGTGGGGTTCAGATGAGGGCTGTGGAGAGGTGGGCTGGAGCTGGGGAGCTGCAACCTGTGCGGGTAGGCGGCCGACGAAGGCCCAGGCAAACAGAAAGATCGAGAGAAAACGACGGGACATCATTCCGGAGGAGACCTCAGCACGTAGAGAATGCGCATCTGCTAACGACTTGCCGGCCTCGTCCTGAAGATTCCTGCCCTGGCACCCGTACCGGCACAGCGGAGGGAAGCCGGATGGGTTGAAGCTGCCGGCTTACCGCTCAGCCGCGCCGCGATGTTTCGCATGCTCCCGGTGACTTGAGAATTGATTGTAGTGAGCGTAGCTGAAGATATCCTTAAGATTGCGTTCGCCGTAGATTAAAAAGAGAGTTAGCTTCTTACCGCCACCGGGAAAGCCGAAAACACTGCAGCAATTACCGCGAGATGCGACGCCTATAGCCATACCCTGTGGCGGGGTCGGCAACGGACTCCGACTTCAGCCAATAATGCTTTTGGACCGCTACCGTATCAAACCTCAACCGTCGAATAAGTCCTTATAGATTATGTAAATTTGGAGTGTCCATCGGGGCCCTTCAGCAAATATTCAGGTAATCTGATTACTCTAAAAGTCAGGTTTGTTCCCTCGGGAGAATTCTGGTTGTGGAAGACGATCAAAAGATGGCTTTGCTTCTCCGGGACGCACTCGAGAAGCAAGCGCATCGGATTGTTCTTGCATCTACAGGCACGGATGGCTTAGATATTGCTCGCAGCCATCCCTTTGAAGCCATCATCCTGGATGCGATGCTTCCTGAAATGGATGGATTTTCAGTGGCGCGATTCTTGCGTGAGGCGAAAGTCGCAACCCCCATACTGATGCTGACTGCGCTCGATGCAACAAAAGATGTTGTTCGCGGGTTAGACAATGGCGTCGACGATTATCTTACGAAGCCTTTTGCCTTTGCAGAGTTGTTCGCCCGATTACGGGCGCTTAGCCGCCGTACCCCAACGGCCACGTCTCTCTTGTATCAACTTGAGGATCTGCAACTTGACCCGCTGACGCATAACGCTTCCCGGTCGGGGAGACCCATCATTCTCACCAGGACAGAATTTCTTCTTCTCGAGTTCATGATGAAACAACCACATACTGTGCTACGCCGTGAGGCAATCATCAACGCTGTCTGGGGATATGAGGAGACCGTGGAAAACAATACGCTTGATGTATTTATGAAGCAGCTCCGATCCAAGATAGATGGAGGCTTCGAAAATAAATTGATTCACACAGTCCGCGGCTTTGGATACCGGTTGACCTCAGTGATACACCCATGACCTTTTCGATTCGAGTTCGCCTGACCCTGTGGTATTCGGCGGTAGTATCCCTCATCGTAATCCTGCTTGGAATGGGCGTGTTCTTCGGTGCATCATGGGGACTGCGAAGAGCGGCCGACCTGGAGCTTACCTCGGGCATTGATGGTGTCGCCACTTTTCTCAGGCATAAGCTTGATATCCACGAGATGAACAATCTGAATGAAGAGTTGCGGGAGCACTCAGCTCTTCTCCCGCGCGGCAAGATGTTCCGCGTGAGCTATCCGGACGGTTCCGTGGTGTATCAACCTGATGCGATGACTGTTGTAACCTCTTCTTCGCCGCTGCCAAATCAAATACTTAAACAGGATATTCGTGTTGGACGAAGATCCTTTCGTTCCATTAGCAAATTGGCGACAGTGGGCCTGTCCACTTTCGTAATTCAGGTCGCTGTCGATCAGACTGAATATGCAGACCTGACGGACCATTTGGCATGGCTGCTCATCTTCAGTATTCCGGCCGCTGCGTTCCTTGCCGCTCTTGGAGGTTATTGGATGGGTGGACATGCGCTCGCTCCTATCCATCAAATTACGGAGACTGCAAACTCGATTGATGCCCAAAGTCTCTCGCGACGTCTGCCACTCCTAGGAACTAATGATGAGTTGGATAGGCTCTCGAGAACTATCAACTTTATGCTTGATCGTATTGCGGCTTCTTATGAGCGAATCACGCAGTTCACGGCAGATGCTTCGCATGAATTGCGAACACCCGTCGCGCTCATCCGATCGAATGCAGAGCTTCTATTGATGGAGCCAGCCAAGAATCGGCGAATCACGCAGGGACTTACCGATATCGTGGGCGAGAGCGAGTATATGGCAAGGCTTATCAGCGATCTCCTGACCTTAGCAAGGATGGGACAGGGCGATGGATTGCTCAACATGGAGCTGTTTGAGTTGGGAGAGTCTATTGATGCGATCCTTGTGAGGGCTCGATCACTCGCGGCTACAAAGAGGATCACGATCGAATATCTTCCAGAAAGCCGAGTGCTCCCAGTCTTTGGAAACCGAGCTTCATTTGAACGGCTTCTCATGATTTTTATCGATAACGCGGTACGTTACACACATACCGGGGGGCACGTCACGTTAATCAGCTGGACTACAGACGAACGGTGCGGATTTACTGTCCGAGATACTGGCATAGGGATCGCGCGCAGTGTCCAGGAGCACATCTTTGAAAGGTTCTTCCGAGTAGATGTGGCAAGAACTCCGCGCGATGGCGGTTCTGGATTGGGCCTATCCATTGCCAAGAGTCTTGTCGATTCTCACGCAGGAACCATAAAGGTTGATAGTGAGATTGGCTGTGGCACCTCCTTTGAGGTTGCTTTCCCTCGGGCTGACAATGCGCAACACGAGTCAATACCCAGGCATCTAACCGACCTGTCCCGGATATAAGGCTTATCCTTCATTCTCCTCATGAGAAATTCAGCTATTTTGCGCTAGTGTCAGGGGTATGTTGTCCTATTTGGAAAAACTATCCCGATTTTGTGCGGTCCTTCTGCTCATTGTTGGCTGCAAACTGGCTGTGGGGCAGTCAGCCCTGAACGGAAGTATTGTTGACCCGGTTGGCGATGCTGTCTCAGGAGTAGATGTTCAGTTGCGGACCAAAAAGGGCGCAATCATCCGGCATTCGGTTTCCGACGCTCAAGGTAATTTCCATTGGGAACCAGTCTCTCCCGACCAATACGTAGTGGAGGTGCCAGCCAAGTATGGGTTTGAGGCGTATAGCGCCCCGATACACTTTACGCATTCGTCGCAACCATTCTTAAAGATTCAATTGGCGCTGCCAACTGTACAGGCGCAAGTCACAGTGGAATCGGCCGATTCCACTGTGACGACGGATCCAACTGAGAACCGAGATCAGGTTGCTGTAAGTTCACAGATGTTGGAAAAGGTTCCGGTCTTCGATCAGAACTATATCGCCGCCCTCACTCCGTTTCTTGATCAATCGGGCGTTGGCACGAATGGGGTCACTATCATTGTCGACGGCGTCGAGATGAAAGGTACCGGTGTCTCTGCCTCAGCCATTGCCGAAGCCCATATCAACAATGACCCATATAGCACTGAGACTAATCGTCCTGGAAAGGGAAGAATCGAGATCATCACAAAGCCGGGTACTCCGCAGGTACATGGAAGTTTTACTTTCACCTTCCGTGATTCGGTCTTCGATGCGAAGAACTATTTCGCCCTCACCAAGCCGTTCGAACAGAAGCGAATCTATGAAGGCTCCATCACCGGCCCGTTAGGCCGCGATCAAAAGACAACGTTCCTCGTCTCGGGTACTCGACAGGAAGATAACCTGCAGGCAATCGTTCATGCACAGACTCCAACAGGTCTCATCTCGACCAATGTGCCGACGCCGATTCATGACACCGAGGTAGCCTTTCGAATATCTCATGAGTTCTCCGCGAAGCATCGGGTTTCACTGCAATACAACGTCACGGACACCATTACGAGGAATCTGGGAGCTGGCGGCCTCATTCTCGCCCAATCGGCGGTCAATGCTCAAGCTCGTGAGGACGACGTAATCTTTAACGATCGATTGATTCTGTCACCGACCCTCCTCAATCAATTGCAGCTCTTTTTTGAAAAAGACTATGACCCGACGCGCAGCGTTTCACCTTTGCAGAAGATCGTGGTAGATGGTGCATTTACAGACGGTAGTGCCCAGGCCGATCTTCTTGCAACGGAAAATAATATGAAGATCAATGACATAGTCAGTTGGAGCAAAGGACGACATTACCTCAAATTTGGCGTCAACATTCCAAACTTGAGCAGGCGCGCATGGGAGGACAGCTCGAATCGGCAGGGAACATTCAACTTTTCGAGTCTTTCGGACTATGTGGCAAATCGACCTTACTCGTTTACGCAGCAAGCGGGAGTAGGAAGAACTGTATTTTGGATGAATGAGATCGGTACATTCATCCAGGATCAGATTCAAGTTCGGCCGAATCTTCAGGTCTCGTTAGGCCTTCGCTACGACTGGCAGACTTACTTCAAGTCGATCCATGATTTCGCCCCTCGGATATCCTTTGCCTATTCCACAAAGGACCATAAAACTGTGCTTCGCGGCGGCAGTGGCCTGTTCTATGACCGAACAGGAGCTACGCCGATGGCGGATCTGAAGCGGTACAACGGTGTCGTCCTCCGCTCCTACACCATCCTTAATCCTGGTTACCCGAACCCTTTGCCTCCTGACATTCCTCCTTCGAGCCTCCCCACCAACCTGGTCCAGCTTGCTCCCAACGCACACATTCCTTACATCGCCCACTACAGCTTCGGGATTGAACGCCAGCTTAGCAAGGAACTCACTGTTGCCGCAACGTATCGTGGATTGCTTGGGCTCGCGCTCTTTCGCTCGAGAGACATCAATGCTCCGCTCCCTCCATTCTATGCATCAAGGCCCAACACGAATCTTGGTGTTATACGGCAAATTGAGTCAGAAGGAAGACAGGTAGGCAATGCCCTGGACCTGACTCTGGAGGGAAGAACCGGAAGGTGGTTTTCAGGGCTTGCTCAATATACGTTTAGTCGAACAAACAACAACACGGGAGGGATTGCATGGTTCCCCGCGAATCAGTATGACCTAACCGGAGAGTACAGCCGCGCAGACTTTGATCAGCGTCATCGATTCAATCTTCTAAGTACGTTGAATGAAGACCATTGGTTGAATCTCGGCGTCGGGACGAAACTCTATTCGGGAATGCCATACACTGAGACTTCGGGTGTTGACGTGTTCAATACTGGTATCTTGAATGCCCGTCCCGCTGGCATAAAGAGAAATAGTCTGGAAACAGGTGGTAATGTCGAGCTCGACTTGCGATGGAGCCACGATATGCATGTCCCAAGTAAAAAGGGGGATCGAGCACCCCTTATGTCTTTTGCTATCGACGGGTTCAACGTGACAAACCGCACCAACTTCAGCTCGTATGTAGGTAATATTCAGTCGACGTTCTTCGGGCGCGCAACGGCGGCATTGCCCGCACGAAGATTACAATTTAGTGCGCATATTAAATTCTGATCGGGAACACTGGAAGTCTCACATTGCGGATCAACTTTGACTCCCGAAGGCGCGCTCTCGGATTTTTGTAAGTTGGAAACGTCCAGCAACTCGTTTGTGTTCATGCAACAGACACGCAGTCGACCCGTTTAGAAGAGCGCATCCCTTAGATATCTGAGTATTCCCTGAATGGGGTTTATCTCCAAATTGATTGCATTGTCACTGTCTTGACCACGTTGCGGCCTAATATCTATTCATCACGCCATAGATTTAGATACCGATAGTGATCAGGACCCTTCACATGCATCGTCTTATATTGGCAATACTTTGTGCTTCCTTCCTTCCCAGTGCCATCGCCCAAACGGGAGCCTTGATTTCAACGGCCCCTCCTACAGGCGAGTCACTCCGTATAGTGCAGACCCTTCAGTTGCCTAGTGCAGTGCAAGGTAATTTCGATCACTTCGGTATCGACTTAAAGCGTAACCGTCTCTTCGCTACTCCCGAGGATGTTAAAGCAGTCCTTGTATTCGACCTCAGCACAGGCAAGATGGTTCATCAGATTGACGGCATTGCGAGGCCTCATGCGGTCTTCTATCGACCAGATCTGGACCAGATCTATGTTTCTGATGGTGGAGATGGATCGCTTAAGATATATGACGGCGATACGTACCGTTTGATCGATCACATTGCATTGTTGAAAGATGCTGATTCGATTGGCTACGACATCTCCAGGAAGTACCTCTACATTGATAACGGCGGTGGTGACGTTGGCCAGCCCTATTCGATGTTGTCCGTTGTCGACACGACCGAGCATAAGAAAATTGCGGACGTAAAAATCGATGGGGACACACTCGAGGCGATGGCGCTTGATAACTATCGTCCCCGCATCTACGTGAACGACAAGGCGAAGAATCAGGTTGTCGTTGTCAACAGGTTGACTAACACGGTTATGGCCACCTGGCCGCTAACCATGGGTAAGGTAAACGTCGCTATGGCATTGGATGAACAGCGCCAGCGTTTGTTCGTTGGTTGCAGGAGCGGACAGATTGTCGTCCTCGACACGAACACGGGAAGGGAACTGCAGGCGTTGCCAATCTCAAAGGGAGTCGACGACCTGATCTTCGACCCGACGACGAGGCGCATTTATGCCGCTGGCGATGGGGCTGTGGATGTATTTGATCAGATCGACCTTGACCACTACGTCGTTCGCGGTACTGTACCGTCCGGCGCCAAAGGAAAGACCGCACGGCTCGTGCCTGAGCTCAACCGTCTATTTGTTGCGGTACCTGGTGAAGCCGGAAAGAACGCGCGAATCATTATCTTCGAACCAGTCAACACACAGCCGGCCAAGAGCGTTGCCGTCGAGCCTAAGGCTCCGGTCAATTCACCGATCTCCGAAAAAATCGTGTTGGACACACTATCGACTCACCCGTTTCTTAGAAAGTTAGGGCTTCATGTCATCCCTCCCGACCAACAAAATATGGTGCTTGTTGCGAACGGTAACGCGACCAGGATTGGAATACGCACCACCGAAGGTGATTTCGCGGCTGTCAAAGATGGCAAGACCTATTGCGCGAAGATCGACGACGGGGCTTTCTACAACATAAAGATGCAGATGTTCGATGCTCAGGGACATCGTATCGGAATTCTTGTCATGGAGATTCCGTACACCTCCGCGGTGGATGTAGCAGACGCGATCCACAAAGCGGAAGACATTCGTGAAGAGGTGGAGCAGAGGATACCGAGCCTGGAAGCACTGTTCCATCACGCGTAAATCCAATCATTCATCGCCGACCAATATTTGCCGACAACTGGATAGAAATATCCGGCATGCAGACGTCGGCATCTTTATGGACCAGCACTATGCACTAGACGAGGTCACAATGAAAAGATTCGTACAGTATGCCGCATTGGTTGCTTTGACCCTAGTTCCTATTGTTTCCAGGGCTCAGGTGGACAGCACGCAGCTGAATGGAACCGTGAACGACCAATCCGGTGCGCCAATACGTGAGGCCCGAGTGAAGGTTGTCCTCGAGAACTCTCAAGTAACTCGCACAACAGCTACAGGCGAGCACGGCAACTACACAATTCCAGCTCTTCCAATCGGGTTGTATACCATCTCATTCGAGAAAGCGGGCTTTGCCACAACTCGTATCGAACACGTGCAACAAACTGCAGGAAACGTTAGAACTCTCGACATTACGTTACATGTGCAGTCCGTTTCGCAGACGGTGGAGGTGATTGACACCGTCGCCGATCTTGACAAAACGACAGCGACCTTTGGTGGTACTGTCAGCGGTGAACAGGTCAGAAATATCCCTTTGAACGGTCGTAATTGGGCAACACTCGAGACGCTTGCACCAGGAGCTATCGATTCCGGATCGGGTCTACAGTCGTCAATTCGATTTGCGGGTAATGGCATTGACGATAACAACTATCGCCTTGACGGGGTTGATGCTTCGGGTGTCATGAAGCAAGCCCTGAAATCGGCACTACGTCTTCAAATATCCTCCGACGCGATCGCCGAATTCAAAGTCGATTCTGCCGTTTATACAGCCGAAAACGGAGGCTCTGCCGGCGGACAGGTAAGTGTTGTATCGAAGAGTGGATCAAACCAGTTCCACGGCAAAGTGTTTGACTTCCTGAGGAACGATGTCTTTGATGCGCGGTCTCCGTTCAATCCCACCACCTCAAAAAAACCGGCATTTCACCTCAATCAATATGGTACGGATCTAGGGGGGCCGGTTATTCGGAACCGCACATTCTTTTTTGCATCCTATGAAGGATTTCGACAGGTCTTGGGTGGGGTACCACAGGTCGGTCTCGTGCCTAGCGCATTGTTCAGGCAGAAGGTAGCTTCCTTATCTCCCGCATTACAGGCCGTCATTGCAGCATTCCCCAAGGGCCAGAGTCCTTCTGGTGATAAGCAAGGTTACGCCGACAACTACACCAGCTATGCCGCAAGTCCCGTGAAAGAAGACTCAGGACTTGGACGGATCGATCACCATATCAACGACAAAAACGGCATCTACATTCGCTACAACACAGACCAGGGTTCGAACACCAGCCCGCTCAACGCAGTTGGGCAGAGCATCGAAGTGGATGCCAACGTCCATAACTCTGTCATTGACTATCTTCATGTATTCACACCCCGATTGATTGATGAAGCCAAGTTTGGATTAAATCGGAATACCTATCATCAAAACCAGGTAACTGGCTTACCTATTAATTTCTCCTTCGGTGGTGGATTTACGTCGCTCGGGGAGACCATTTACAAACAACAGGTATCGACAACGTTCTCTTATCTCGACACCGTTGTCTGGACGCTCAATCGACACACATTAAAATTTGGCGTAGATGTACGCAGGGTACAGTTCAACGAGGCTAATACAGCGGATGGTACTGCCAGTTGGACTAGCCTTGATAACTTCCTATCGAATACCTTGAACTCGTTTCAAGATACCGCTCCTCTACCGGATCGCGGTCTCCGCAAGACACAGATCGCTGCATACGCTCAGGACGAATGGAAGTTGAACTCAAACGTGACGGTTAATGTTGGTATACGTTACGGTTTCTTCCAACCCTTTAGCCTTGCGCACGGTCTCTCAAACCCATTCGACATCCAGGTTTGTGGAGGCTATTGCCGCCCGGGTTCGCCATTTGCCTACTCCAACTACCTGAACTTCGATCCGCGCCTGGCCGTGACCTGGTCGCCGTCCGGCAGCCAAGGCAACATGGTGTTCAGAGCTGGGTACGGGATGTACCACGGTGAGTCTGAACTTGCGGACCAGGACAGCCCTGCTGTCAACGACGAACCATCGATTACCTTTCAGAGTTCGGCCACACAGACCTACGCTTATCCGATCGATCCCAGCTTGATTCCGACAACAGGACTAGCTGTGACACCGCGATCCATGCCTCTTCATCATCCGGACTCGTACGTCCAGAACTGGACGGCGTCCATGCAAAACCAGTGGCCTGGCAAGGTCGTTAGTACGATCTCCTACTTGGGCGCCAAAGGCACACATCTATTCCGTCGCACATATGGAAATGTCTTTGACCCGGCGCTTGGCAAGAACCCACTCGCACCGGAATTTCCGAGTCAGGTGGATACGAAGACCCAGGAAGGTGCTTCCAGTTTCAACGCGTTCCAAGTGAACGTAAAACGAGAGGTTCACAGTGGGATGTTTCTGGCAGGGAACTATATGTTGTCGCACGCCATCAATGATGGATCGGTGGGAGCGGGAGAATCCAACTCTGCTCAAAACGTCGCGTGTTTCCAATGTGAGCGCGGACCAAGCGACTTCGACGTCCGAAACTCCGGGAACATCAGCTTGCTCTACGAATTGCCGTTTGGCCGTGGACGAAGATTCCTGAATCAAAATCGGCTCGCAGATCTCCTTATCGGTGGCTGGGAATTCACCGATCTGCTGAACTATCGTTCAGGGCTTCCGGTCAATATTGTAGTAAGCCGCTCGAATGCCGCACTTCCCGATCACAACAATGTGAACCAACGGCCTGATCTTGTTCCAGGACAGCCGCTTTATTCTGCCAATCGGTCAATCAAACAGTGGTTTAACCCAGGTGCATTTGCCCTTCCAGCAAATGGAAAATGGGGAAATGCGCCACGTGACTATGGCCGTGGACCAATCCTCTGGCAGGACGACGTGGCTCTGGATAAAAATTTCAATCTTGTTGAGCACTGCGTGTTGAACTTCAGGGCTGAAGCCTTCAACGTCTTCAATAGGGCGCAATACGGAAACCCGAACGCAACTTTTGGTGCAGGAAACTTCGGCACCATTACCACTACAGCAAATGCCACCGGACTCATCGGGACGGGGACGCCACGTGTCATGCAGTTCGCTGCTAGCATTTCATTCTGAACCGTTAGATCAAATAACCACCAACGAATTTAGGGCTTTGTTGCATTAACCGAGGTCGTTTATTGTGAAAGGCGAGGCCAGGAGCCCTGCAAGTGCTCGTGTTCATCCTCGATAGCGGTACTATGCCGACTGTGTGACGTTTGCGGGCGAAGCTTCCATGCCTTTCCATACGTGCTCCAGTCCTGGGAAGTCTTAGTAGTGCAAGTCGGCTAATGAGATGGTCCGCGTGCGCCGTGATAAGGCGTTTGGTTCCCAGTGGGTGCAACTCCCACCTGGGAACTGGTTCGTTCCACCCGGTAGCAATCGGAGGAGTGGTGGCGGCAACGAAACTGCTGAAGCCTCCGGTATAAAAGGGTCGCGTAGGCGACTCTGCAAGTATGCAGGCTGTAATGAGAGTGAACGCTGAGCAAGCCTCGAAAACCATGATGCAGGTGCCGACCCACCGCGGACTCGGGGAAGGCCGAAGAGGGGGAAGGGCACGAGCGAACAGCTTCCACCGAACCTGCCGGGGTAGTGGCGACAGCATGCATGCAAAAGGAAACCAAAGGCAACACGGGAAGCCCCAACGGGGGTCGCAGTTATGGCCAACTGGCGGCTCACGAGAGACAAGCCGGGCCGTATGGGGTGACGGAGAGGCTCGTAGTACCGATGAAACCGGGTAATGTCGGTGGAGGGAAGGGCCTCAGTTGAAGACGAACGCAAGGAGCGATGAAGGAAGGGGGATTGGCGATGAGCCTAGTAACTCCAGCAAGTGTTCAGAAGTTGCAGACGGCGTTGCACGCAAAAGCGAAGGAATCGTCCAGTTTTCGTTTCTATGCTCTATCTATGTGACAAGGTGTGGTGGCAACTTTGATCGGAGGATTATCGACATGCAGATTGCGTCCATTGGCCTTGACCTGGGTAAGACGACGTTTCACCTTGTGGCGCTTGGACCTGCTGGGCAGGTTCTAGTGCGTCGGAAGTTCTCGCAGAAGCAGTTGTTGACTTATACGGCCAGCCTAATCAGCTCTCTCTGATGGGATTGGAAGCTTGTTCGGGGGCACATTTCCTGGGCCGAGCCCTTCGAGCACAGGGTCATGACGTGCGGCTGATCCCTGCGCAGTTCGTTAAGCCATTCGTGAAGTCCAAGAGGAACGACTTCCTAGATGCTGAAGCCATCGCGGAAGCAGTAGCTCGGCAGAACATGCGCTTCGTCCCGATCAAGATCGATGACCAGCTAGACCTGCAGGCGATCCACCGTGTACGGTATCGGCCTCGATTGCGTAGAAGTCGATTGCATCAATCACCACGTCGGCGCCTGCAAGAAATGTCTCTGCGGTCTCGGCCAGGGAATGTCCGCGAGTTGCAGAACGTCGTCGAGAGGTCGGTGATCGTGATCCTAGATGGAACCACGAATTCCGCGAATTCCGCGAAAACCCCGATAAGCAAATCAGCCTGCTTCGGCCGCCTTTTCAAGCATTTGAGAATGGCATTCGGCTTGCATTGGTAACCGTGCGAGCGTCTCGCCAGCGGAGGAAATGCCATCGTGGTTCGTGTGTGTGTACAGGTGCAAATCGATTGTGTGGACACGATCAAGGAACTGATCGAAGGGGAAAGCGCCAAGATAGCTCTCGACCTTTCAGAAGTGACGCGCGCGAATCGCGACGCAGCCACTTTGCTTGCAGCTTGCGAGCGCAAAGGTGTCGGGCTCAGGAAGTGCCCCGCCTTTCTTCGTGTGTAGATTGACTAAGAACAAGGATGCATTGTCCAGTAGCAATTCGCCGAAGCTGTGGCCACATTGGCTAGTCGACTCTTCGCAGCAACCCACGACCACTCCACATGGGAGAGACACATGAAAGACACGTACAAAGCAGTGGAAGTCTCCGCACCCGGCGTGCTTCGGGTAGTGGAACGGAAAATCTCCGAGCCCGGAGCGGGTCAGGTCCGGATTCGGGTTGAAGCATGTGGAATCTGTCACACCGATGTCGCTACGGTCACAGGTACTTACCCAGGGCTGATCCTGCCGCGCGTTCCGGGACATGAAGTGGTCGGCCGCATTGAGGCGTTAGGTGCAGGTGTGTCCCGGTGGAAAATCGGTCAACGGGTTGGTGTCGGCCTCATTGCTGGCGAAGACGGGGTGTGCGAACCGTGCCGACGCGGAGACATGGTGAATTGCCAGAACCCTGTAGTCTCGGGAGTCACTGCAGATGGAGGATACGCGGAAGTGATGATTGCTGAAGCGCGCGGCATCGCCTCCATTCCCGATGAGCTTGGGTCCGCAGAAGCCGCCCCTCTCCTCTGCGCTGGCATCACGACCTACAATGCTCTTCGTAATGCCGGCCTGCGCGGCGGAGATCTGGTCGCCGTGCAGGGCATTGGGGGTCTTGGGCACCTTGGCATCCAGTTTGCGCGGCAAATGGGATTCCATACCGTTGCAATCGGACGTGGAGGCGAGAAGGAAAAGCTTGCGAAAGATCTCGGCGCGCACGTCTACATCGATACTGCCGTCGATGATTCCGCAGCCTTACTGCAGCGTATGGGAGGAGCCAGGGCGATACTCGCAACAGCTCCCAGTGGTAATGCTATGGGGCCACTTGTGTCCGGTCTTGCTGCCCGCGGGAAGCTGATCGTAGTGGGCGTGCCGCAGGATCCGATGCAACTAAGCGCGTCGCCGTTGGTTTTCGGAGGACGCTCGGTCTACGGCTCGCTGACCGGAACGGCGGTTGAAATGGAGGATGCCCTTGCCTTCAGCGTTCTAGAGAACATCCGTCCGATGATCGAAACAGTTCCTCTCGAAGAGGCTGCGGATGCTTACGCTCGGATGATGCAAGGCCAAGCGCGGTTCCGCATGGTGCTGGTTACAAAGAACGGCACTGCGCAGAGTGCGCCAGTCAACTGATGAATCAACCTGAATCTGAAGGAGATAACTGATGAACGAACTACTTGCCCGAATTATTGACGCGCACGGTGGCATGGATCGTTGGAATCGATATGAAAGAGTCGAGGCGACGATTGTGAGCGGCGGCGGCTTTTTCCCACTCAAGGGGGTCGCACAGGACCCAACCCCCCGTCGCATGACCGTTTGGTTGCAGGAGGAACGCTCGTCAGTCTCACCCTACGGAGCTCCTGATCAGCGCACGATGTTCACGCCAGACAGGATCGCCATTGAGAAACTCGATGGCACGATTGTTGCCGAGCGCGGTGCGCCCAGAGACTCGTTCGCCGGCCATCAGATGAGCACGCCCTGGGACGCGCTACATCGTGCCTATTTCAATGGCTACGCCCTATGGACCTATCTCACCACGCCCTTCCTTCTCGCGATGGATGGCGTACGAGTCGAGGAGACCGAAGCCTGGCGTGAAGGCACAGAGACATGGCGCGTGTTGCGCGCATACTTTCCTGGTTCGATCGAGACGCACAGCCTTATTCAGGATTTTTTTTTCGGTGAGGATCTGATGCTGCGCCGCCATGACTATAACGTGAATATCGCAGGCGGCTTTAACGCGGCGCAGTTGACTTCGGATTATGTGGTGGCGGATGGCATTCGTCTGCCAACCAAGCGGCGCGCCTATACACGCGGTCCCGACCGCCGGCCGATCCTGGAAATGCTGATGGTCTCAATCGATATCAGCAACGTGCGGTTCGAGACGTAAGCCCTTCGCAAGGATGGAAGTCTCGATGGTTGGCGCTGCAATAGACGAAGAGCGCTGCATAGGTGGACAACGTGGATTGGAAGCTGTGCTGTAAAGAGGTTTCTGGAGGGTTGAAATGAAGTTAACCGTATTTTGTCTTTTCTTTGCCCTCGCAGCCGGCGCGCAGACCCCAACCGAACACCTGCCAGTAACGGACTCTGAGAAAATTGCGGACGCACTGACGGCTGCACCAAACTTCATCACCGATGGCGCGACCATCGTGGATTATCCAGCCACCAAAGGTGGCGAGTTTCGAGTTCTCCGTCAGGGGACCAGTGAATGGACCTGCCTGCCGGGTCCGCCGCCCGGCTCCAAGCACGACGACCCGGGATGTTTCGATAAGGTCTTCTTTCAGTGGCTGAAAGATGGCCTTGCCGGGCGGCCGCAGCACGTTGACAGACTTGGCATTTCCTACATGTTTATGGGGCAATGGGTTCCGGGCGCGTCCGGCGGGATCTTTCACGTGGGACCCCACATTATGGTGGTAGCTCCTCATCCAGAAGATCTCCAGGGTTTCACCCGTGGCGGCCAGAACGCCCCATACATCATCCACTTGCCCCTCCCAAGTCAGGCCGACCAATGGTTTTTGGTGATACCGGTTCAAAAAGCCGACAAGCGTTGATTGAGGCTTGATGCACTGTGGTTCAACCAGAACGAAATACAAATGAAAGGGAGAGACAGATGAAAGGCACGATTGGAGCAGTTGAAGTCGCAGCATCGGATCTCGCGAAGTCCACCCAGGGCAGCGCGAAAGAAGGTTTTGCTCAAGACCTGTTCCACAAGCAGAAAGCATACTTCGCCACCGATGCCACGAAGACCTATGAGTGGAGAATGGATCAACTCGACCGCCTTTCCCGCATGCTCAAGGAAAACCAACAGCGTTTCTCCGAAGCGTCGAGAAGAGATTTCAAGACTGCGATCCAGGAGCACGTCTTCGAGGTTTCTGCCACTATCGCATCCGTCGAATTCACGAAGTCTCAACTCAAGGAGTGGATGACACCGGTCGAAGCGCCTATCCCGAAGTTCCTCGCTGAGTCCCGGTATAAGGGAGTTGTGTACCGCGAGCCATATGGCGTTACGCTGATCATTTGCCCATTCAATGGGCCGCTTGTTTTGTCGCTGCGTCCTGCCGCAACTGCTCTTGCGGCAGGAAACCCGTGCCTATTGAAGCTGTCGGAGGCCATACTTGCGACCGATGAGTTGCTACTGGAGCTGATCCCGAAGTATTTCGAACCAGAAGCTCTGGCCGTAGTTATGGGTAGCCGGGAGGAAGTTACAGAACTTCTGAAACTCCCCTTTGATTTCATGTTCGTCACCGGAAGCATAGGTGCCGGAAAGGCAGTGATGAGAGCAGCGGCCGAAAACCTCACCCCGGTGTTGCTCGAATTGGGCGGCCAAAATCCCGCGATCGTTGACGAGACGGCGAACCTGCCCGATGCAGCCAAGAAAATTGTCTGGGGTGCAACGGCGTGGGGAGGACAGTGGTGCACTTCACCCGGCTATGCCGCTGTTCATGAATCGGTGGCAGAGGAGTTCGTTGCGGAATGCATGAAGGCCGTGGTCGAGCTCTACGGTAGAGACCCCAAGAGCAATTCGGACTACTCCCGAATCATCAATTCCTCAGCCGTCAAAAGACTTGCATCCCTGATCGATCCCAGCAAGGTGGTTTATGGCGGGAAGTTCGATGAATCGGCCTGCTACCTTGATCCGACTCTTCTCTATCCCGTTTTTTGGTCCGACACAATCATGGAAGATGAGATCTTCGGTCCGATCTTGCCGATCCTGACTTACTCCGATCTGGGGGAGTTAATCGCGAAGATCAAGTCCTTACCCAAACCACTCGCCGGTTATGTGTTCAGCCGGAATCAACAGGCAATAGACCAAGTGTTACGGTCACTTTCGTTCGGTGGGGGCGCGGTAAATGAGACCAACGTTCTTGTCTTCATTGAGTCGATGCCCTTCGGAGGAGTAGGAAGCTCCGGCATCGGGAATTACTACGGCAAGTATGGGTTCGACTCCCTTACCCACGCCAAGTCAATTCTCTTCTCGCCACCTGACGTAGCCATTGATCACCTGTTCCCGCCCTACACCGAGGAGAAGGTGCGCGCAACCAATCTGTGGTTTGACTACTAGCTTGTCAAAGGACGGGTCAAATGGGTATCGGATTTCTTTTTCTGCGGCTGATCGTGGAATTGATCCTCACCTCACGCAGCACACAAAAGTTGTTCGGCTGGTTCGGCGGACCGAGCCGGCGTTGCATGTCAATGGCAGGCCTGGAAGAGACTGGGGGCGGTCTCCTTCTGGCGCTGGCGTTACTTACGCTGACTGGAGGAATGAGTATCAATGAAAACCCGAAGAGAATTTCTCGCAACTACGATAGCCGCTGCGGCTTTGCTGACCAACAGTTCCGGCCAAGCTGAGGCTCTGTCTGGTCTCTCCACTGTGGATGAGATCGGACGGAACGATACAGCGTCCAACGACCCGGTTTCAGGAGGCCAATATGGGACTGATAAGGGGGAAGATCCAAGAATTACGAGGGCGCGCCTCGCTGGGCCCGAACAAGTGACCAAAGACGCGACGGTTGCCGAAATGGCTGCCGATGGCAGCCTGACCGTTCTAGCCAAAGGAACCAACGAGTGGGTTTGCACACCGGGAAACGAAAACAAAATCGGCGTCCCACCGATGTGTATGAACCCTATGGGGATGCGATGGATGATGGATGCCATACAAGGAAAGCCGAAGCCGACGAACACAGCGCCCGGAATGATTTACATGCTGTGCGGCGCCACACAGAGAAGCAACACCAATCCTGCGGATAAAACCAGTCCCGCCATTCCCATAGGACCACACTGGATGATCACGTGGCCTTTCGATGCCGCTGCAAATGGGCTTCCGACCACCGTTCGCGACAAAGGCGCTTGGGTGATGTTCGCGGGAACCCCCTACGAGTATCTGCACGTCTGCGGCAACCCGTGGGAAGGCAATGAATACCGCGAGGGCGATAAGGCGGTTTGGACCATGTCTTACCCTCGTCACTGAATGCTGCGTGAGACGTTCACGAACAGAGCGCGGGATACTCTCGGCCAGTCACCCGCAGTTTCACTGCACGTCAGTCAGAAGGAGATATGAATGGCTTCAGGCGCTGATATCGACGACCCCGAAAACAAAGCTATGAAACTCAGGCGCTTCTCTGGCGACCCTGATTTCATGCTCTCCTTCGCCAAAGGCTTGGCTGTTCTTGAGGCTTTCGGCTCGGAAATCGAGTGCTCGACGATCGCAAAAATCAGCGCTGTAACAGGTCTCAGCCGCGCAGCCGTTAGGCGATGTCTGTACACACTGTCCCAACTTGGATATGTGAGCACGGTTAGCGGACAAGGTTATGCGGTCAACACTAGGCTTTCGACAGTCAACCAGGCCAATAGCCTGCAAAGAAGAATGGAGCAGAGGTATGAAATCTACAGAGATTCGGGTGGAGCGATTCAACGTCGTATCGACAAAATCCTTTGAAGAGACTCTCGCCGGGATCTACGCAGGGATCGGCCGCCCCGAAATGAGTTCGCTTGCGCCAAAATTGGCTGCGGCCGAGTCTTTTTCGGAGTTTGAGCAACTCGTCAATGGAGCGGTAGGCACTTCTGATCTAATGGAATTCCTACGCCTGGATTTGGGTATGGCCTTGCGGAAGGACCCCGCAGCAACAGCCTACAAGATGATACGCATCATCGCAGGCAATCCTCTGATCATGAAGCGAATGGCGGAGCATGTTCCCGACGCTGGCTCTTACGCTCCGGTCACCATTCTCATCTACGAGAGTCAGGACGGGATACATCTCGCTTACGACACAATGGCGAGCTTTCTGTCTCCTTATGGAAACGCGAAGGCGTTGGAGATAGCCAAGGATCTAGATTCTAAAGTCCTAAAACTGATTTCCCGGGCTGCCTCTTAAGATCAAGGCATCGACATTTAGAAGGTGGGATCATGCCCAGTGCTACAGAAGCACGGTCCCTGACAGACGTGCCTGACGGCGGGTATCCAAGGCAATATGTCGGTCCGGGGACTGGAGAAACTAAAGTGAAGAGTTCAACTGTTAGCATGCTTTTCAACGTGGAGCGTGCGACTGAGGCCGCCCACCCCATGGAGGCCACACTCACGGAACGCCCGACATGGGCTCAGGCTGAAGGAAATCCCTTGCCGCTTGGTGTCACGTGGATTGAGGAAGAGCAGGCATTCAACTTTGCCGTTCACTCTGAACATGCGGAGAGTGTCACTCTATTGCTCTTCTCCGCCGCCGATTTGGTGAACCCCGTTCTGACGTTTCGTTTCGATTTTCTGCGCAACAAATCAGGTCGGGTTTGGCACACTCGTATCCCAATCGTACAGATTGGCGAAGCTCGCTACTATGCATACTCCGTATCGGGACAGACCGTTCCTCCACTTCATAGCTTTGACCCTCAGAAGATTCTCCTCGACCCATACGCGAAATGCATCTTTTTCCCCCCCGGTTTTGATCGTGACTTGGCTATGCAGGAAGGAGCAAATGCCGGTCGCGCGCCTTTGGGAGCGCTGATGGCTCACCGCACGGCCTTTGACTGGTCCGGAGATCGGTCACCGCGGCATGAGTCCGATGCGATTATCTACGAGCTTCACGTGAGCGGCTTCACGAAGAACCCTAACTCCGGGGTAGATCCAAACATCGCAGGTACGTACGCCGGTTTGGTGGAAAAGATTCCATATCTAAAAAAACTCGGCATAACCATCGTCGAGCTTATGCCGGTCTTTCAGCGAGATCCACAAGAGGGCGACTACTGGGGCTATATGCCTCTGAACTTCTTTGCACCGCATGCTCAATATGCGAGCACGCGCGATGACGGCCAACAGCATATTGAATTTAGAGAAATGGTGAAGGCCTTTCATGAGGCTGATATCTGCGTGGTACTCGACGTCGTGTACAACCACACCTGCGAGGGCGATCATACGGGGCCGATCTACAGCTTCAAGGGTCTCGACAATGCTGGGTATTACATGCTGTCCTCGGATCCGGCAAACCCATACGCAAATTACTCAGGGACCGGCAATACCTTGAACTTCGGCCAGGCTCACGTGCGCAAGATGCTGATGGACAGCTTGCGCTACTGGAAAGAGGAGATGCATATCGACGGCTTCCGTTTTGATCTTGCGTCAGTGTTCAGCCGAAATGCCGATGGATCACTCAATTGGGGAGACGCCCCCACCTTCAGCGAAATTGCTGCTGATCCGGAGTTGAGTCGGTTACATCTAATCGCAGAACCTTGGGACACACGCGCATATCAGCTTGGTCGCGGATTTCCAGGATTGACCTGGCTTCAGTGGAATGGACGTTTTCGCGACGACGTTCGCCGTTTCCTGAATGGCGATCCCGGGATGGTCCCTGACCTGATGCGTCGCCTCTATGGCAGCGATGACTTGTTCCCCGACAGCCGCGCCGACGCGTATCACCCTTACCAGAGCGTGAACTTCGTAACTTGCCATGACGGCTTCACCTTGTACGATCTCGTCTCCTATGATCGCAAGTACAACTGGGCCAATGGTAACGACAACCGCGATGGCACGGACGCCAACTACAGTTGGAACTGTGGGCACGAGGGGGACAAAGGAGCACCGCCAGAAGTGCTTGCGTTGCGCCGAAAACAGACTAAGAACTTCTGCTGTTTGCTATTGCTCTCGAACGGAACACCGATGTTGCGCGCCGGAGACGAATTCCTCAACACCCAGTCTGGCAACAACAATCCCTATAATCAAGACAACGAAACAGGATGGTTGAACTGGAGCCGTCTCCAGGCGAACGCCGACATCTTCCGTTTCTTCCAAAACATGATCGCGTTCCGAAAAAATCATCCTACCCTCAGCCGCAGCAGGTTCTGGAGGGAGGATGTTTCCTGGTACGGAACCGGTTCGACAGTCGATCTGTCCCACAACTCCCACAGCCTGGCGCTCTGCCTGCGCGGCGCATCTCAAGGCGATGATGACATCTACACGATGATCAACGCGTACTGGGAAGATTTAGAGTTCCAGGTTCAGGAGGGCGCGGCACAGGAGTGGAAGAGAATCGTGGACACATCTTTACCGAGTCCTGACGATTTCTCGAACGACGGAGTTGACCTAGAACAGACGAAATACGTGCTGGCTCCGAGATCGATCGTTGTCTTACGTCGATCCGGAAAGAGCCACGCGCGGACCGCGACCGCGTCGCCGGAGGATTCCAATGGGCAGGAGGAAGAAAACCATGCAGAATGAGAGTGTCTGTGACCAGTCGCGGTCATTATCGCCGTAGAATCCTCTTTGCGCGGCCAGTTTCAGTCGCTATCAAGCGGCGCTTCACACCTCCCAGACGTTTGCCCAACTGGAGCTTAGCTATGCCTTCCGCTCAAAAACTCGACACTCATCACAAAGCGCTCACCTTGAATCTTGATACATCCACTTTCGGTTCTTTCGCCGAAATCGGCGCGGGGCAGGAAGTCGCGCGTTGGTTCCTTCTCGTGGGAGGGGCTTCTGCCACGGTGGCTAAAACGATTTCCGCTTACGACAAGGAAGTCAGCGATGATCTCTACGGCTCCGGGTCGCGCTACGTATCCAAACAGCGACTCGAGGCGATGCTGGATAACGAATGGACCCAACTTCTCACGCAATTAAGCAAAACCCGTGGGCCGCAGACTCGGTTCTTCTGCTTTGTTGATACCGTCTCCGCGCGTAACTTCGCCGGAACCAACGACTCCCATGGTTGGATAGGTCTCCGGTTCCAGTTGCAGCCTGGTGGTCCTCCTAACGACGTCCTGCTGCACATCAATATGCGCGATCCCTCGAATGTCCTCCAGCAGCAAGCCATCGGTATTCTGGGCGTCAACCTCATCTATGCCGCGTTCTATGAAGTGCAAACTAAGGAATCATTTCTTGAAGGCCTGACACAAGACGTCGTCGCGGAGCGAATCGAGATCGACTACGTGGACCTTCGCGGGCCGGCATTCGAGAGCTGGGATGGCCGTGCCCTGCAAGTCCACCTGGTTCGTGCGGGACTCGCAGAGACGGTATTTTTCCCCGCTAATGGCCCGACTGTTCCCCCTACCGAGGTTCTCCACAAGAAAGCCGTCGTACTTGCGCCGGGATACTTCGGCCACACCGATCCCGTTCACTCGCACGTCCATTTGCGATTATTGGCTTCGGCAATTCAAGAGCTTCAGGGGGACCTTGGCGAAACAAAATCGGAGCCCGCTGGTTTTTTTTGCCTAAACGTTGCTCCGTTCACGCCGGACGAACCAGCACCGGAAATTCCCGACTTGCTTCGTCGCATCGATGCGCTTCTCGCCGCTGGCGGCGACGTGCTGCTTTTTCGTAAACCCGAGCTCTACCACATGACAGCTCTCGTAAACCGCCATACGCAGGCTCCTGTACGCGTCGTCGGAGGTCTTTCCCTCGTGATTCGAGCGTTTGAAGACGTTTACGGCAATCTCGAAGGCAGACTTCTGGAGGCCCTCGCGCGTCTCTTCGCCCAGAATGTTCGCATCTACGTTTATCCGATGACCGTCGCGGATCTGCGGGAATGGCTGAAGAGTGCTTCCGCTATCGGTTGGGAGTGGAGTGAGACGAATGGATGGGTTTCGGCAAGCCAGCTGCGTCGCGCGCCACCTCTCGGACATCTATTCACCTACCTTCTCGCCAGCAACTTTCTTGTCCCTATGCGACTCCCTGTGGAGGCATGAGAGCCTAGGTCGGTCTCTACACGTGGGCGCGTTCTCCCGTAACCACGGGTTTTAGATCGGGCTCTTCTTTGTAAGAGTGTGTCTGAAAAGTGTTATGGCTGAGCGCGACGGTCCAGCATGAGGCGGGCAACGCACTTGGTGAAAGCCGGGTGGATAACGGGCAAACCCCGCCTTACTGCCTGGTTGTCCGACCGGAGTTCGCCATGCAGGCGCGGGCCGCTGGATTTGGCAATCGAGACCCTTCGCATTGAATGGCAAGATTGGATTGCACCGGGCGGCAGGATAATAGTGCATCGGGGATGCTGCCACTGGCGGCATAATGTTGCACTCCGCGGCAGCATTCCGTTGCAACCAGCCTCTGACGCGGGTATTCGCGAGTATGGCTTGTTGTGCTTCATCGGCCGAACGTAGATTGCGCACAAGGTCAGAATGCCGGCGATCCAGCCAGCCTACCGATTGGCCCCATAAACAATCAGAAGTAACTCGAGTTGGTTCAGAAGGTCGCTCTGTTCTGAAACCTTTCCCTCGCGAAGGCCCATCGTCACCACAACCACAAGAGTGCGAACCAACCCGACAACTTGCAATCCCGGCATCCGGATGCCAACGTTGTATCCACTATCGCGCACACCGATCGGGCAAACTTACCTCGGTACGGAAGCGCTCAATCCACCGCAGCTCTTGATTCCAAGATCTCGAAACTGGAATCCGTAAGAACTGCCTCAAAGTCTGCGAAGATGTCGCCCCGACGGCAACACGAAATCCGCGAAATCCCCGAAATCCCCGATAACAAATGAACCTGCTTCGACTCCTTTTCAAGCACTTATGAATGGCATGCGGCTTGCATTAGTAAACGTGCAGGGTGGCCGTAACTTTGGGTTCGGCGGGGAGGCGATGCCAATGAGTTTTTTGATCAAACGGCTCGACAGCGAGGCGATTGCCATCGTGTGAACGTGTGTGGACGGATGCAAATCGACTTTGCGAACGCGATCAAGGAACTGATCGAATGGAATACACCACGGCTCTTCTCGATTTTTCAGAATTGACACGAGGTGGTCACGACGCGCAGCCCCGTTTCTTGCAGTCTGTGAGCGAAAAAAGTAGATCGCGTAGAACGGCAGCCGACGCTCTTAAGCGTAGATGTAGGAGAGGATATGTTCCAAAGGATCGCTGTAGTCGTTGACGAATCGCTAGGGGCCCTGGCTTCAACAATTTCGCTTGCCAAGACGCTTGGCGCCGAGCTACAGACAGCCACCGTCGTAGAGCACTCCGCGCCTAGCGTGCCTAGCACGTGAGCGGGAGGCCCCTTGCAGTGGCACAACAATCGGCAGGCGGGCCACCCGTCTCGCGCGTTTGAAATCTTCCAGTAAGTTTGACTCCTTCACTTCGATAAGGTCGATGTACATTCCTTCAATACGCCAATTCGGCCCGCTGTCCTTGTCGCTTTTCCTTTTCTTATTCTTGCGAGAACAGGGATGGTCGCAGTGCGCCGGGGTAGCTTCGACTCCGCTCGCAGCATTCAATTGCGCTGCTCATGAGATACCTGTGGGAAAGATCGCGACGCTGGACCCGACCCACGCCTATTCATTAGCTGAACTCGTCGATATTGCGGAACACAACAATCCACGCACGCGCGTGGTTTGGGAGCGCGCTAAGCAGAAGGCGGAACAACTCGGTATTGCGAAAAGCGCCTACTATCCTGTTTTGACGGGGATTGCAACCTTCGCAAATGAACGACTGATCGAGCCTTTTCCAAAACCGCTTGCCCCGCGCGGCTACATCATGGTCGAAGCCACTGTTGTGCAGCCTGAAATTGCACTGCAGTATCTTATTTTCGACTTTGGCAAGAGGGAGGCGAACGTCGGCGCGGCGAAAGCCGAGGCTTTGGCCGCCGGGGCCAATTTCATCCAGGCCAACCAGGAAGTAGCCTTCCAGGTCACAAGTGACTATTACAAGCTGGTCACCGCACAAGAGCGTCTTCAAGCTGCCCAGGAAACTCTGAAGACCGCACAGACGACGCAGGACGCTGCCGAAGACCGGCTACAGAACGGACGAGCCACGATGCCGGATGTTCTTAATGCCAGGGCGGAAACATCGCAATCTATCTTCGATCTGGAATCGGCCGACGGCGACGAAAAAATAGCACGGGTCACTCTGGCAGAGGAACTCGGCGTCGAGCCTTCGCCGAACATCGTGATTGACGCTCAAAAAAATGCTCCTCTGCCTGAATCGTTGACCCTTTCCATCGATGAGCTGATCAATCGCGCGATGGCCGACCGTCCCGACCTGATGGCGCAGGTCGCAGAAATCCGCGCCGCGGATAATGAGGTCCGTTCCGCCAGAGCGGCATACCGCCCAAGGATCGTGCTGTCGGGTTCGGGGGCGCAACAAGCCATTTGGCCATCTGCTGACTATGGTCAGCTCGGAGCAGCGAATGAACCCGTATGGTCTGCCTCACTTGGCATAGAGTGGCGAATCTTTGACGGGGGCGACCGAAAGAATCGATTGGCCATGGCTGAGTCAAAAAAGCGTGAGGCCCAGGATGAGTTGACGGACAAGCATGACCAGGCTCAACGCCAAGTCTGGACTGGTTTCATCGCCTTTCGCACAGCACAGAGGCAGGAACAAGCAGCGGTGGCGCTGCTCGAGTCGGCCAGTACCTCGTACTCGGCATCGCTGGATGCCTACAAGTATGGCGTCAAGAACCTGGTCGACGTGGTAACGGCAGAGAGGCAGTTGGCGCTGGCCCGGCTCTCCTCTGTATCCGCCCGCTCTCAACTCTTTCTGCAAGCAGTCCAACTAGAATTCGTGACCGGGAATCTGTTACGAAGCTTGCCCCCCGCGACCAAGCTACAAACACAGGATGGCCAAAAGCAATGACCAAAGAGCGACTCTTCGGCGTTACAGTCACGTGCCTGTTATGCACCGGATGTAGCCGTGCGCCTTCTATCTCTATCATCGGTTCCTTCTTCCCGGCGTGGATGGTTTGCCTCATCGCCGGAGTGGTTCTGGCATTTGCTGTTCGCTATTTATTGCTGCGCTATCGATTGGAATCTGAAGTGGGCCCAGTTGCGCTTTTTTATCCATGCGTGGTCGCTGCTTCTACCTGCTTGTTGTGGTTGATTTTCTTCCGATAGGACAATGTATGACACAGGACTCTGAGAACCTCAATCGCAAGCAACTGGGACGCCGCATCTTTTTCGGAGTAGTTGCCGGTGCTGTCGTTGCATTGCTGTTTGTCACTCTGGATACCGAGCGGCATCCCCGGACCGACGACGCCAGCGTGCGGGCAAACTTCATCGAAATAGCCCCTGAGATCAGTGGACGTCTTGCCCAGTTGCCGGTCAAAGACAACGAGTTCGTGAAGCAGGGCGACTTACTATTCGTCATTGATCCACGCGACTACGAGTACGCTCTGCGGCAGGCTCTTTCCGACCAGGAAAATCTGGAACAGCGGATCATCGATACGAAGCGGAAAATCGCGGCGCAGAATAGCGCCGTCGACGCAGCAAGTGCCGCCGTCCATAACTCCACCACCGCGATACGCACCGCCGGAAGTGGGGTTGATTTAGCCAAAGCAACGGTGTTGCGTGCCCAGGCTGCAGCCAATGCCGCAGAAGCCCAATTGAAATATGCCACCAACGACCTGCATCGCATTGAACCCTTGCTGCAGAAGCAATACGTGACGGTCGATCAAGTAGATCAAGCCAACACGGCGGTGCGAGTAGCTCGCGGCAGCTACGATGCAACCCTGGCCGCGCTCAGCGAGGCACAGGCCCAGGAGACACAGGCGGCTCTTCGTCAGGAGGAAGCCGACGATCAGGCATCCGAATCACGCGCAAAGCTGGGCCAATCAATTCATGTCATCGACACCCTGGATATTCTTGAGTCGCAACGGCCCGGTCTCGCCGCAAAGGTCGATCGCGCCCGACTCGACCTTGAACGATGCCGCGTCGTCGCGCCCTTCAATGCCTACGTGACCAATATGAACATCTCAGAGGGCGCCTACGCGCGACCGGGCACTCCGATGTTCACGCTCATCGATACCCGTAAATGGTGGGTCGTCGCAAACTATCGTGAGGGGAAAGTGAAAAACATACGCGTCGGCTCGCCGGTCGAAGTTTACCTCATGGGGCATCCAGAAAGAAAGTTCACTGGGCTGGTGGAGAGTATCGGGTATGGCGTGTTCCCCGAGGATGGCAGCGTAGTCGCCGGACTCCCCAATATCGAACGGACCCTCAACTGGGTGCATCTCTCGTCGCGGTTCCCGGTTCGCATTCGTATTCAGAACCCCGATTCCGATCTGTTCCGTACCTGAGCTACAGCCGTGACGGTGGTGAGATAGCCGGATGGTCAAAGATTTCTCATTCCCGAAGCCCACACCGTGGCTGCAACGCGTCTGGCAGGATCTCCAGCCCACACCCGGACGTCTCAACAGTTCTCTTCGGATGACATTGGCATCCATCCTCGTGCTGGTGTTGATGCTGGTGCTGCAAATGCCGTACATCGCCTATGGCTTGTACTTCATGTTTCTCATCGGACGAGAGAGTCCTTCCGTATCCCTGCGAACGGCCTTTGTCCTTGTCGTGACCATAGTGCTCGTGATCGTCGTCGAGATGGCTGTTGTCATTGTCAGTGACAATGATCCGATGGCGCGCGTCCTCAGCGTTGCCATTGTGACATTCATTGGCGGAATGATTCTAGTGAGCACGAGCCTCCCGTCACTCGGCGGAGCCATTGGGTTCATCTACTGCGTTGTCATTGGCTTCTGGGAACATCACGCACACGAGGACACACTGGTAAAGAATTCGCTTCGCCTGGTAGCCGCGTTTGCAATCGCTGCAGTCTGTGGCGTTGCCGTGGAGTACATCTTTGGTGCGCGCTCCCCGGCTGATCTCCTGGAAGATCAGTTCCGCATTCGCTATCAGTCTTTGGAGGAGATGTTCAGCCTGTGCGCACGGGAGGGGGTCAGTCCCAAACAACGGTTCAATGCTGCCGCCCGTGTGTCACGCCTTGCGGCTGCGGGGCAAACAGGAATGATGGATCTATATAACCAGATCGTCGACCGCAATCTTGACACCGGCTACCTTCCCATTGGAACGCGCGTGCAGATCACGATGCTGGCCGAACTCATGGATCATTCCGCAGCCTTTGGCTTGCAGAGCGACACCCGCGACGATCCCGAATTTATCGAGCGTTGTGCGCGCATCGCTGAACAATGTGGCCGCCTGATTCCTGCAGCCATCCCGCAATCGGAGAAGCGCCTGGAGCCCGGGCCGCAAACAACGAATACCTTACTGGATCGTGTGGAAGCGACCATCCACTCCATCCTGGTGATGCCCGTCAATCTGGGCGCTGCGAAGAACAAGGAGTTGGCTGTCCTGCCCTCCAGAAATGTCCCCTTTCTGATTCCGGGTGCGATCCGAGATAAGGATAATATCGCCTTCGCTCTCAAGATCAGTCTCTGCGCCACGGTCTGTTACATCGTGTACAACGCAATCGACTGGCCGGGAGTATCGACATCGGTCACTACAGTCATGGTTACAGGACTGAGCACTACAGCTGCGATGAAACAGCGGGTCACTCTTCGCATACTGGGCTCGCTCTTGGGTGGCCTGGTGCTTGGACTCGGAACTATTGCGCTTCTCTTTCCTTACATGGACTCGATCACCTCGCTCATTGTTCTGGTAGGTACCATCGCGTTTGCCGCATCATGGATCTCCGGAGGATCACGGTTCAACTACTTGGGTATTCAGGTTGCATTTGCCTTTTACCTCGTGGCGCTTTTGGACTTTAGCGCGTCCACGGAGTTGGCGCCAGCTCGCGATCGATTCATCGGAATAATCTTTGCTCTTGTCGTTATGTGGTTCGTATTCGATCAAATCTGGCCGGTACGCACGGTGACCGCCATGCGCCGTGTACTGGCTTCCGTACTAAGAAGCGGGGCCAGTCTTTTTCTGCTAATTGACGCTGCCGAGCAGCGCGATCAACTTCTGCGGGAAACAGAGAGCGTACGCGACCGGGTGGGAAAGAATATCTCCGCCCTCCGAACCATGAGCGAAGCAGTCGAATACGAATTCGGTGTCGATCGTGATCAACACCTTCGTTCAAGTGAATTGATCCTTCAGATCTCCATCACGTCTGCAGCACTGATCTGGAATCAGGTCGCAGTTCTGCACGATCAACAAGGGATAGACGTTTCTTCCGAACCCGGTCTTGTGGAGATGCGCCGAAAACTGGCAGACCACATGAACGTCATGGCCGAGGCTATAGGCCGGAAGACCGGCTTTCCCCCAGAATCTTCAGCCGGCCTTGCCAGCCCGTCGTTGTTGAATAGCGAGCACAATGGCGAATACACCCGGAACACGATCGCTCGCTACGAAGACCTACAAAATCTGGCCTCAGCCCTCAGCCGGGAAGCATAGGCCACAATCGGCGTTTTTCTCTGAAAGGCAACGCGAGTGATCGCTGTGAACCCTCGGAATTACTAGGTCGATTCGGTTTCGGAGAAGATCACACGGCTCGATCACATTGAGAGCACGTCTGGCCGAGCATCGAGGCAGACAAGTTGCGTTTGTCTGCGTGATCAAGGGGCAGAGGCACAAACGCACGTAAGCGAACATGCCAACGGGCCGCAACCAAGCTAACAGCCACCTCGAACTCTGCTCAGGCCATTTACGAGTAGGTGGAAACACGCCCCCCACGAATTCCACGAAAACCACGATGACGAATCAGCGTAGATCGATGCCTTTTCAAGCATTTGCGAATGGCATTCCGCTTGCATTCGCAAATGTACATTTTGGCTGTAAATTACGCTTCGGCGTGGAGGTGATGCCAATGACCTTCAGGATCTGCCGGTCACCGGGGAGAATGTCATGAGTGAGCTTCTTGATTTGGTTTTACGAGCACACGGCGGTCTGGATCGCTGGAACAAATTCAACAAGGTCAGCGCAAAATTTGTGGCCGGAGGCGGATTGCTGCCCATGAAGGGGCTTGAGGCCGATCCGAAACCTCTCGAAGGAACGGTCACGATCCATGAGCAAAGTACAGTCATCCGACCTTTTGGACAATCCGATTGGCGAATGATATTTACGCCCAACTGTGTCTCGATCGAAACGACCGCGGGTGTTGTCGTACAAGAGCGCGCGAACCCAAGAGTGGCGTTTGGTGGTCACACGATGAATACGCCCTGGGACCTACTTCATCGCGCATACTTCAACGGTTACGCACGGTGGACATACCTTACGACTCCATTCCTGATGGCAATGCCAGGCTTCGAGGTGACCGAGATTGCGCCGTGGCAAGAAGGTGCAGAGCAGTGGCGAGGTTTGCGCGCACGATTTCCGGACACAATCGCCAGCCACAGCAGAGAACAGGATTTCTACTTCGGCGATGACTTCCTCCTTCGCCGGCATGATTACCACTTGGAGATCGCTGGTGGAGTCCCCGTAGCGCAATACGTATATGACCTTGTCGAGGCGGACGGGTTCCGCTTTCCCACGAAGAGACGTGCATACGTCCGCGGGCCACATCTGAAAGCAATTCGCGACCTTCTCCTGATCTCACTCGATCTAAGTGATTTCGAGGTCATGAGCTAGCTCTTGGAAGGATAGAAGTCTATGACAGGAAGTAAACACTTAATAGCATTTGTGTTTTCAGCGAAATGCTTGTGGCCGCCCTGACTACGCACGTCAAGAAGGGAAGTATTACCTCGAACTAATCCTAATGGGCCATGAGAGATTATCAAAAGTCTCAGGGACAAAGTGGTGTTGGTAGTCAACGAGTTCTTTTCAGGAAAGAGGTGAAGCGGTGTCTTCCGATTTGACCGAAGCAAGCAGCGGAGTTCGGACTCCAGTTGAGGAGGCTTCAGTCGTCAGGCCTTCTGCCCAAAAATCACGACGCCGCTGGGCTGTAATGCTAGCAGGTGGCGACGGGACCCGTTTGCAAAGTTTGACGCTAAAAATCGCGGGCGACTCGAGGCCAAAGCAGTTTTGTCCCATCGTCGGTAGAGAGAGCCTTCTCGCCCAAACGCGAGCGCGCATCGAATCGCTCATTCATGTTGATCGAGAGCTCTTCGTGGTGACACATGCACACGAAAGTTACTATCGCGAGGAATTACGGGATGTGGACGACTCGCGCATCATCTCGCAACCCCTGAATCGCGGTACTGGTGTCGCGGTTGCCATAGCACTTCTTCATATACTGCAGCGTGACGCGGATGCGGTAGTGATCTTCGTCCCGTGTGATCACTACTACTCCGACTCTGAGGCATGCGGCCGAGCCATCAGGGCGGCTATATCTGGCGCCGAACAATATCCGGATTCGATCGTCCTTGTGGGGGCCAAGGCCCACTATCCGGAAGTCGAATACGGATGGATAGAACTCGGCTCGGCCATTTCACATGTGCCAATTCCATTGCTGCACGTGAACCGGTTTTGGGAAAAGCCATCGTTGCTGCAGGCTCAATCCCTTTTGCAACGCGGCTGCCTCTGGAACACTTTCGTGACCGTCGGACACGCCAGAGCCTTCCTCGATTTGCTCTGTTCACAGGTTCCGAACGTCGTTCCGTCTCTCACTAAGGCCATGGCAGAAAACGAACTCGACGTTGCGTACCGCCTAATGCCGGCCGTCGACTTTTCGCGCGAAGTTTTGGCTCCTCAGCCTCATCGATTGTTGGCGGTGCCCGATACGACATCGGGATGGGCCGATCTCGGCAGTCCTACTCGTGTGATGGATATCCTGACTCGTAACAAAATTCAACCTGCGTGGCTGCGCGACGGGCTCGCCGCCCGATTTCGCCACTCCTCCTCGCGCTCATAGTGGCGCTGAACTTCGACATAGACATTGCTTGGGCCGAAGGTTCGTACCAGCCGCTCTACCGTTTCTCGGCCTGCCTCCTCACCACCGCGTGCCAAAGCAGCGGCAAGCGGACCTTCATCGCCGCCGGTCAGGCAGATCAACCCCGAAGAATATTGCTGTAGGTCTTCCCATGTGGCGGAGCCCTCTGACTTCACCGGCTCCCGCATCTTGAATTGCGTGATGAGCTGGCAGAGGTTCTGATAGCCGGCCTGTGACTCGCAAAGCAACGGCAGACGAGCAGGCGCTGGGGTATGTTGGTGCGGCAGCCATGCAGGAGGCGTCAGACGCGGCCCGAAGCTGGAGACGGAAACTTCTGCCCCTACATGGGCCGAGATTCCGTTTCGTTTTGCGCTGGTGTGGAAGCGAGCGGAGCCGTAGATCCCGTTTCGATCGAGAAGAGCCATCCCTGGCATCTCGAGTTCTACGGCTCGCTCGATTAGCTTTTCGGGCTCAGAGGCCCCCTCAAGGAAGCTAAAGGCGCTGGCGGCATGAAGCTCTACATAGCCCTCAGTCATAGAGGCCGACCATCTTCCATGAGCCTTGTCTGAGGTCATGGAGCAGGCAGCAGCACAACAACGTATCGTCACGCGCTCGCGCAACCAGATCCCATTGCTGAAGGCTCCATACAGTCGTGTTCCACCAATCACCGCTATTGAGCCAGGGGCCGTACGTGTCATCGACCACATATCGAATGCCTCTAAAGAAGAAGGCCTCGGGCCGCTTGTCCCGCACCGTCATGGTCACAGCTTCCGGTGGACGGATCATGCGTAAGGCCACGCGGTGCCGGGATGGGCGACGGGAATCGGTCGTCGAGGCGAGAGGCACTTCGAAGGGTTCTAAACGAAACCCTTCAGTCTGTTGTGTGTCTTTGAGGACCGCGCGGCCTACCCAGTCTTCGCCAACGATCGCGCGGATGCGTGCGAGCGTTATATCGAGCCGTCCCGGCTCAGGCAGCTGTGGAGAGAACAATCCGAGTTGAATCTTGCTGGTACTGCCTGGCTCTGCGGTAAGCGTGAGAGAGAGGATGGCGGCCTGTGGAGGATGCGCTTCGAGATCGAGTTGAAGAAGCTTGAGCCAAAGCGGGCGGTCGTTCGTGGGGAGTGCAGGCCGAACTGTCCGTAGATGGGAGCTCTTGCCTTCGAGAGAAAGAGCGAGATGAACGGAAGCCAGCGCCAGTGTGCGCGATGCTGCTCGAACGATGAGTTGTTCAAGCAGCACGTTGACCACGAAGAGTAGGGCCTCTAATTGCTCTACCGGAGTATCCAGTTCTATGCGCTCTTCGAGCGACAAGGCAGACTCGAGTGGACGGAATAAGTGAGGTCTTTGGCCGAGCGCGAGTTGCCGGAGGCGCCGTCCTTCCTGTCCAAGACGTGAGATCAGCTCTTTCTCGGGCAGAGCCGCCAGCATCCCGAGGGTGCGGATTCCCCAAAGCGAGAAGGTCTCCGCGTGCTCCTCGGAAAGATCGAGAACTGTGAGCGGCAGGGGTGAGAGCGCGGTGCTCTCTGCACCGTGCGGGATGATGGAGACATCCATGCGCGAGGCCTGCGACCGCGCCAGGCAAACCGCCGCATGAAAATTGCTGCTGATTGCAATCGAGCCGCCGATACCCAGCGCCTTCACCCGATTGAGCAGGCTTCTTGCCAGAGCCGCAGGGGGGCCGAACAGCTTCTCCATTCCGGCGATGTCCAGAACGCAGAAGTAAGCGCGATCTCGGCTTCCAGCCTCCAGCCGCGGTGAGAATGCCCCGCCGCATTCAAGCAGGGCAGCCTTTGCGGCTTCTTCTTCAATACGAGAGCGCGACAATACGGAGACTGTGAGGAAGGTCTCGCTCTCTACGCGGGTCATGCCGGCTGCAATTCCCAGATTTCGAGCCTTCGTATTCAGAGAACAGGCATATTCCAGCGGCGGCTCTCCTTCCATCACGACGCATGGCTGCACTCGCAGTTCTGGCCGAAGGCGGAGCATGGACTGCGCCGGAAATTCTTTCACGTAAAGGCAGGCATAGAACTCCGTGGACGCTGTCATCTTCGGCCTGCCCAGCCGCAGTATCTTTGCGTTGGTCAATGACCTTGATCGCGCCTATTTCGGACGAGGGGATCAGGAACAGGACAAGATCGGCTTCATTGACGCAACTACACGCGCGATCTTCGGCCGCAGCTACGCTGCTGAACCGGATGATCTGATTGAGCAGCTTAGGAAAGACGAGGCGATTGCGGAGGCGGACACGCTTTTGCTGACCATCCCAAATCAACTCGGCGTTGCCTACAATGCGCACGTCATGGAGACAATTCTGACTACCGTCGCCCCAGCTCTCGGTTGGCGCTAAATCGCTTGCACATTCATTGAGGGACTTGAATTACTTCCGAGAAGCCGACTTGCACTAAGACTTCACGGTAGCAATGCGAATGGCACTGCCGGTCGCTGCCTGCGAAGATGGTATTGTTCGTCAAAAACCCGGCCTCTCACACTCACAGCCCAATGACCACTCCTCCCAATCCGCTTGATCGGTTCTTAACGATCCCTAACCGAGATGCCTATGCAACCATTCGAGGTTTTCTGTACCAGGCGGTTCTCACCATCCAAGCGTGGCTACGTTTGTCGCCCGCTGAACTGCTAGAGCTAGAGTGCGGGGAGGACATCGATTGGGGGTTCCTGGCCGAGCGAGCGATCGCGTCGCGCAAGGATGCCGATCGCATACTCGGGCAGGTGAAATATCGTGCAACCGGTCTGTCCTTGCGCTCCGAGGTGAGTTTAGCCAGTCTGATCAACTTTTACCAACACCGCGTGCGGAATCCGGAGTTGCGTCTGCAGTTTCGACTCTTGTCAAACGCCAGGATTGTTCAGGAGCGAGGTCACGTCCACACGTCAGGACTCAAAGGAATCGAGCTTTGGGCCTCCGTGACAGCTGTTACCAATCCAGTCGAACAGAAGGCCCGTCTCGACTTTCTGCGCGGCGTACTTTTGGCGCCTAGCGAACCGCCCACGATCGATCGTAAGCAACTGCAGGACTTCCGGACGTTTGTTCGCACGGGCTCGGATGACAGTTTCCTGGAATTTGTCCGAAGCTTCACTTGGATGAAGATGTCAAGCGACATTGAAAGCGCCTTCGCGTGGACAGAGCAAGCGATCAGTGCGCGCAAGGAACTTCAAGGTTTTCAACGGGCAGCGCCGTTGTGCCTCCAGGCCCTTCTGCAACATGTGCTTCTTGTGTTGTCGCAACCAGGCACGAAACAGCTTCGCCCGGAGACTTGCTCTGAACTCCTGCTGAGCAGCCAACAACAGGCAACCGAAGCGGTAGCCCAGGGGCTTGCCTCGGCCCGAGAACAGATCGTAGAGGGGGCGGCAGCTCTCACAAACAATACGCAGCAGCTTGGCGACATTGTCAGAAAGCTCAGCACACAAGCCGCCGCAGCAGAAGTTGCGATCAGCGGAATCTCTTCCTACCCGGGCGCAATACCCACCCAGATATTCCCTATTCTTGAAGCGCCCAATCTTGTTTCCCCGAGTGCGCCACGCAGCGATCTGTTCCAGAGGATTGCAGTCGAACTCGCCTCAAAAGGAGCCGCTGCTCTTATCGGAGACGTTGCTTGCGGGAAGTCTCAGCTAGCCGTCTTATCCGCGGGAGGCATTGAGCGTGTGACGTGGCTCTCGCTACGAGCCAATGAAGGTATCGAGCCCAGTGCATTGCTGGACGCAGCAGTCCTCCGTTGTCTCCAGCCAGCTTCCGAGAGTGGCGACCCCGGGTCGCGTGCTCTCATCATTGACGATCTTGAAATCGGAATAGAGTCGAGAAAATTCTGCGACCGCCTCTCTCTGATCGCACGGGAACTGCGGAGTCGAGGTGTGATTTTTCTTGCTTGTAGCACCAGACGACTGCCATCGTCCCTCCAAGACCGGATACCATCCATTCCTGTCGGGGGCTACGAAGATGACGACATTCGAGCGTTACTCAAGTCCCATGACGCACCGGCTCGGTTGAACCAGGAGGGTTTCCGAGGGTTGATTTCCTCGGTAACCGGCGCACATCCCGTGCTCGTCGGCGCGCTCATTCAGTTCTTGATTCAACGTCAGTGGAGGGTCAGCGACGATGTCTTCGAAGGATTGCTGAGCCGTTCGTTTTCACAGGACATACGACAAGAGATGCAGTCCCGGCTCTTAGCCGAAGGAACGGCGGGCTCTAACGAGCTTCTTTATCGAGTCAGTCTCGCCACTCGGCCAATTACACAAGAGCAAGCACTCACGCTCGGCGAGATCACGCCGGCCGTGCCGAACCGCAACGAAGAGTTCACCAAACTGTTGGACACCTGGTTGCAGCGTTCCGGATCCAACCTTGTCCTCGCCTCTCCACTTGTCGCCAGTCTGGGAGACAAAAACCTGGCGACTGCTGTCCGTCGACAAGTGCATGACCGGCTCGCACACTGGATACTCAAGTCGAAGTCGCTCTCACAGGCAGATGCGATCCTGTGCATCTCGCATCTCATGGCGGCAGGAAAAGAACGCATCGCGGGAATCATTCTCCTTCAGGGCCTTCAGGCCATGCTACCGGTAACCGAAAAACTCAAAGATACTTCGTTGCTGCGCACATGGCGCGATATGCCTCTGCCCGAAGCGATGGGTGACGAGATCCGTATCGTGATTCGCGGTTACCAAGTAGCCATCGCTGGGTTACTTGGCGAGAGCGTGAGCTATGAGTTTAGCGATCTTCTGACGCTGGCCGAGCAAGCATCCGGCGACTTCGGCCACTTGAGTGTTTTCGGAGCCTTTAGCTCCATCGCCATTCAGTTGGGCCGCAAAGCACCAGCGCTTTCCTTACGTGCTGTCGGCGTGGCTCTGGAGCACGCTGCTCTTATGTCGTCCGTCCAGCGACTCGAATTGCAGACAGATTCCGGGTTGGCCGCAGCTTTATGGATCATCGGGTCGGGCTGCTCGACCGAAGAACAGATTCGAAACTGGCTGACCGAACTTGGACGCATTCCCGAGCAGCAACGCGAGAGCGTTCGCATCTCCGACATAGCACCCCGATGCGCCTGGATGATCTTCCAGAAGCTGTGGCTCGAGGAGCAACGGAAGACAGAAGACGCGCGCGATTGGCCCCGCCTTATGACCTTTCTCGGAGATTGCGAGTCTCTTGCTGCTAAGGCGGGGATTCCGTTGCTCGAAGCGTCTGCGTTTCGCGCGCAAGAATCGATTCGGATCGTTCACTTCAAAGAACCCGAACGCGGCGATCGTCTGGGTCGGGAGCGCATTAGCAGCTTCTCCGAGGGCGGGGTGGAGGACTTTCTAATCTCGGGTGGAATTGCCATTTGGCTCACTGATACAAACCGATGGGATCTCGCCCTTCCCTGGTTCAACCGCGCTGCAGAGTGTGCCTTCGATGGGCTGGACGATCTTCGAATGCAAAATCAACTGCGGCGTGCCGAAGCTCTGTATCGTGCGGGTCAAGATGCGGAAGCCGCGTTCGAGAACGCTGTCCTCATTGCCGAACAGAGCAACGAATTAGGGGAGTTAGACATCGTTCTCTGCCTTGCCGAAAAGGCAATGTGGCAATGGCTCAAGGGGGACCAACGGGGATGTCTATACACGTGGGACCGGGCTTTAGAGGTGATTCTCGCGCAGGATCGAACAACGACGCGCTGGAAGAATCTATTTGTCCTCATGGGCAATCATGCCAGTATATTCAGCGGCGTCGACACCGGTACACAGGCCGACGTCACCCCACCCATGATGGGCCTATATCTGCGCGACTATGACATTTCCGCGATGTATTCCGATGGGGTCGCATGGTTTGCGCCGGCTATGATGGTTTGGTTCGCGGATAGGCTGGGGGAGACCGACCTAGCGGCGAAGTGGGCGCTCAAGACAGTCGAAACGGCGGATGCTATCGGAGCGGATCCAAAGAGCAAGTCTGTCCTTCGAGCCGCGGTTGTACCCCTTCTGAAAGCCCGAGACTATGACGGCGCAGTAAATTCCGCTCGGGACGCCGCCGTCGCCGTAGCGGTTCGACCGTCGTACAACCTCAGCCCGGAAATGCGGGAGATGAAACCAGAACTTACGCAATCTGAGAATGACTGGAAAACACCTGATCGGGAACAGGTCGAAGGGTGGTCCATCGTAACGAGTGTTCTTCCAGCACTGATTGACATCGTGGCGCTATCCATTACCGACGAATCAACTGGTTATACGCTGCTAGCGTCCCTTGCTGATAAATGCCGCGAAGTGGCATTCCAACAAAACTCCGAAACCTGGCAGTCGGCAGTTCAAGCGCTCACCGATCTCGCGACGGGAACGATCGACTGGTCCATCGAATCTCGTCCCGTCTCCAATGACGACCGCTGTGCCACTACACGACAAATCCTCCTCGCTTTCGGCAGTGGCTTCGCCGGTCGCCGCGCTCCTATGGATGTTTTCATGCAAACGACTCCGTGGACGTTTTGGCTCAAGGAGTACTTCGGGGCGTCCGCAACGCAATCTGCCCACGTAGCAGACGGCCTCTCACGCTACTGGCTTGCGATCCTCGACCGAGACTCCTTTTATTTCCGGTCTCCACGAACAACGAGAAAAGAGTTTGTTGCAGCCGCGGACAAGCACCGCATCGAACCGGTGCTCAAAGCGGTAGCGGGCGGTCTTTCCCTATCTCTCCCAAAATGGCTGAACGACCTGCTTCGTGACGAATGACAGGTTTGTTAGATTCATCACACCGTTGACGTTTCAGCTAGCCGATCAAATGAACGCGGGTTTTGGAATTCCTTGACAGAGGAGAGGAACACTCACCCCCCCAGAGACACCGATCACGGGTGACGTTGCCTCATTGCAAGACGCGTGTCTCGCTCACTCACTCGCCACCTTCCAGCTCGGGCGGCCAGAAGAAACCAGCCTCCATTTTGGGGCTACGGGGCTCACCATCCGGCCTTCCATGCCACATGCGCCATTTTTCGATCTCGTTGAGCAGTGCGAATGCCGACTTCCTGCGTAGCGGGTCGTTCTGCACCATCTCCATGAGCCGGCTTCGGATTGCGTTGGAACTGCGCGGCACCATCGTGACCGCATTGGATGAACCGGGATAGGGCCGATGCTCTACGAAGGTCTCCTCAATGGTCTTGTGCAATTCATACGAGACGCCTCCAACGCTGCCGTCTCGGAGCAGCTGCAGCGACGCCAGCAAGGCGTCGGGGGTGCCGAGATTCGCCAAGACCTTACCGAGCACAACCGCATGCGTGGCTGGAATATTCTCCTGAGCCAAGTCAAACATTCGCTGCCGAATTGCCGCATCACGCTGTACCAGTTCGACGAGTTTGCGAACTAGCCTGCCGTCATGATGACGGATCAGCTCGTTAGATAGGGTCGGGAGAGCAGGATCAATGAAGCTTAGAAGCAGGTTGCGAGCTTCCTGAGAATCAAAGTGAGCGACAGCGTCGATCCACTCATTACCCAAATACTGAACGCGCACGGTATCGCTGGCTAGTTCTCGCAGTAGCGCCACGGCATCGGGACAGTGGCTGTACCCTAATGCCTTTACCAGCCCTCGCGTCCCTTCCATCGACAGGAGCTTTTCCTCGATCAACTGTCGGACCTGTTGAATGCTCGCACTCGGGTCGTCAGTGAAAAGAACAATACTAACAACGTGCGACATGGGGCTTGATTCCTGCGTGTTCCAGCGATGCCCGCGGACGTGTTCGATGATCGGTTCAACGATCCCCCAAGTCTTCGCTGACGGCAAAACGGCTCCCTGCATTAAAAGAGCTTCGAGTCCGTGGATGCGGGGCCAAGCGTCGTACAAGAAAAATGGCTGTGTGGATGCGCGATGTGTTCTCGGCCTTGAACGCTCGATCTGTGGATAGCTCAATATCTCTAAAATCAACTCTGTGGAAGCTCGCCCATCCAGTTCCGCCAAGACAATGGCAAGGTGCTTCAACCGCCAGTTGAGCCCAGCGGGCTGGGGTTCCGCTGCCCGCTCAGCGACCAATGTCTCGATATGTTGTTTTAACACGGCAGCGATTTCGGTTCTTTGCGGCTCCTGAAAAATCGATTCTCCTTCGCCCTCCCTGGCTCTCCAGATAAGGCTGAAGTCTTTGCTTCGCATTGGCCAGGCCCTCGCCCGTAAGAACGGTGAAGAACGTTCGCGTAGAGCCAGTTGGAAAAGACCCCAGGCAGCATCGTGTTCGTAATCGGGAGCCGTTAAGAGCCGATTCAATAAATCTCTGGCGGCGTCGGAAGCCAGATGGATCATCGCCTGGACATACCATGACGTCCAGCTCATCACAGCTCCGTTGCCTTGCTTGCTACGGTGATCCGCGGCTCGTGCCAGTCGGCCAGTTCGGACTCGCACGATATCGGCCTCGACCAAGCGCCCGATTGTGGCCAGGTCGGAGAGTTCGCCGACCTGAGCCATGACCGTGGCGAAATACCCTTTCAACTGTCCGCTGAAGTCATCCTGGGCGAGTACAGTCGGAACCGCCGCGTTGAGATAATTGCGCAATTCCTTACGCGCTTCTGCTGATAACCCCTCCCAGAGCGGCGTATCGTCTCGTCCGGTTATATGGAAAATCTCAGTAACGGCCTCGATCTCGACTGCATCAGTCTTGCCGCCGATTTCCTGCAAGATGCCATTGACGACCTCGTTTGCTGGCATCCCTCGCAGCAGGTCCTCCAACTGTCTTGAAAGCTTTGCTTCTGCCTGCTTGTCATCACCGGGCTTGCTGGTGGCGATGATCGGAGCCAGCTCGCAGATTCGGCGAAACAGGCGCTGCACGATTTCGCGGTCCGCGAATTTTCGGAGCAGCGGGATAACGCCCGGTACTCTCGTTTCAGTGAGATCATCGCTGGTGACTCGATTCAGAAACTCGTCTCGCTGGGGCGCGGTTAGCCCGTCGACAAGGTCGATCCAACCGTCCGGGCGAAGTGCTCCTGCCAGTAGGCTCTGGACGACCCATGTGGTTACCCATTGCGAGTCCGACCTCCTCAGCATCTCTATTGTGGCCCGGAGTTCCCGGCCCTGAAGATCACGGCTCTCCAGTTCTCTGACTTGGTCGGCCTCCAGCTGGGAGAGCGACTCTTTGATTTCGTTGACGAAGCTCTCAGGGCCAAAGCTCCCGGCCTGCCTCCACGCCAGAAACCTGCCGAGAGGTGCAGTCGCATCTCTCGCAGCGGCGACATAACTTTCCAAGGCTCGTGGATGCATCGACGGTGGTAACTCGCTGGCATGCATCCCGGCGATCAACTCTTTGAAGTTGGCGTCGTCCAGCGTCTGGGAGAAACGGGATATCTCTTCCAGTGACATCCCCCACCAGACAAACGACAACAGACTCTTTCGGACCCGAGGGCTAGGATCTTTCAGAGCAAATGCGACGACCTCAGCGGGAGCTGGACTTGTTTGCATCATTTCAGCGACGAAGCTCGCTCTGGCGCCTTCAGGCCACCGGCTTACCGTTTCCTCCCATGCGGCGCCGAGGCTAGTAACCTGAAATGGCTCACCCGTTCGATATGGCTCAAGCTGAAGATTGGTATCTTCGGACGACAACAGAGGCTCCAAAATGTCCTTGAAGTCCTCTGACCCGCTCGCCACCATGCCCGCTACTGCGATGTCTCTGTGCTGGCTGATGGAGCTCTGCCACAACTGGCGAAGACGAGCGCCCAATGCTTCTCGTGTCACTCCCCAGACTTCCGAACCGCACAATCGAGCCAGCTTCGCCGCGAAGGTTGCATCCAGCGGCAGCGCCATCTCCACAAGCGCCTGCCCCATCGCTACCGCATTGGGAAGCGGTTCGTCTTCGGTATGCCGCCCGATGAACTCTGCCAGCATTTCAACCGGCTGAGTCCAAGCAGGCTCGTTGACATATCGAGCCGCGAACTCGTCTCGCCCCGTTCCTGTCGTCACGATCTCGGAGAGTTCGCGTTTCAGGTGAAGCGCCGCGAACGACTCTTGGAACTGCTGGTGCAAAAACGAGTAGGTGATATCGGGATACGTGGACCGCTCAAGCACATGGTGGGAGCATAAGGCCGTCAAAACGCTGCCGGGATCTGGCAGTGCACCCAACTGTCCAGCATCTTGCAGGAGACGCGAACACGCATTAATTTCTTGGCGGGCCGTCGCTTCGGGAAGTTGAACGCCGCCGCGTGTCACCAGAGAACTCCCGAGCCTCTCCAGGAATGTACGACTCAGACCCAAAAGAGGAGCATTTTCGAGAGCAATCTGATGTGTTTCCGAATTCTCCATCATCTGCGTCACGGCGTCCAGAACACCCAAGCGGCTGGTGGGAATTTTCTTGCCGGCCTGAAACAGGGAGATCACCTCGGCCAAAATCATGGGCGTTCCGGTCAGGTCGTCAAAGACGCGGTCTGCACGGAGCTGCTCGATGAGAGGTTGGGCCCCATCGACGAGGCGAGTCCGAACGTAGTCGCCCCGCTCCTGTCGTGTCAGCGGTTGAATCCTGAAACGTGAGCTTCCAGGAAGAGGAGGGGCGATCGGGTGGGCGCGGGTGGCAACCGCAATCCCCGCGCCCGCGAACGAGCGCTCCAAGTCACGAATCATGCTGGCGGCAGTAGCTGACTCAGAAACCGCAAGCTCATTCCATCCGTTGAGAAGGAAAATGGTGTGCCCGGATTGATGGATACGAGCGAGATCACTGGCAGTCATTCCGCCCGCCTGGAATTCAGGCGTCCCTGCAATAAACTCGAAGACCCCGACGTTCCGCCGCACCCAAGCCGGAAGATCGATCAGGAAGGCGAGCTTGCCTAGCGCATGCTGCTCGCGGGCCAACTGGATGAGGGTGGTGGTCTTTCCGCGACCGGCAGGTGCCTCGACTACGACTCGATGGCTTCGTGAGAGTAGGTCGTGCAATCCTGCCCGTTGTTGCATCTCCTGGGTCTCTGCTCCCTTGTCGTCCAGACGGAGCAACCGCAGATCAATGACCGGATTGTCTCCCAACCTTCGCGACCAGTTCGCGATGATCTCGCCATTGGCGGCGAGAGCAATCTGAATGAGAGCTTCGACCGTTGGTTCCGGTGGAGGCACCACGATCCCCAGATGCTCGGCGCACAAACCGACATTCTTCGGCATCTGGAGGGTCGCGATGATCTCTTCTCGCGGCATTACCACCAGGTCCCAGCCGTATTCCTTCTTTATCTCTGCCTGCCACTTCTTCTCGGTGTAATTCGTCACCTTGCCGGACGTGACAAAGACCAATATCTGCAAGTCGGGAAAATGCGGTTTCGCGCGCTTCGCGTCTGCCTGAATTTTCTCTAGTTCAGGTGTGGTCGATGAGGAGAGGCCCATGCCCACATTCAACGGGGATAATATCGCCGGCGCGTGGGCGTCCAGCCCCAGATCCCACTTTCTCTCGCACGCGATCAGTTCAGGCCACCTGAGCTTTGCCAGGACAACGGCGAGGCCCTGAAACCGCATGCCCCCTTCGTCGGAGGCAATTGCATCGAGCGCATGTTCAATTGCGACACGGGAAACAGGCATAAGACCTTCTTAGCTCCATTATCACTGAGATAGGCCAGATAGAGCGGACCGCCCGATCGCTCCAGGAGACTCAACTTGATGCAGCAGCCAGCTTACTTACTAGCAAGCCTTGCGCACGTTGCGGATTAGTCCCGAGAAACGCCGTAGGGTTCTGATATCCCGGCATGGAGGCCGGAATCGAATCGTTGGACCGTGGCCGACTCCTGTCTGGCCCAGGCTAGTTGCACGCTGATGAGGACTAATCGGCACCTCCTTCTGCCATCAGAGTCCCTCTCGACCGTCTTCGGGTTGACCGTTTGAGAGAGCCGCTTTACCTGCTGCCAAGACGACGGTACACACGGAACGAACTATCGGATCTTGGTGGAGCTTGCCGTTGAGAAGAAGCTGGCCGACGGCTGCTTGCGGCAAAGCCGGCAAGAGTGGGCTGAGTTGGTAGAGGAGAGCGCTGAAATCGCCGAACCCAGGCTGTGGACGATGGGCAGCCGCAAACTTCAGTCCACGGTAGAACACCTGACGCGCGGTCGCACTGAATTCTCCTGAGAGGAAGGCCGAGCATAACGGCAAGGTTAGGAAACGACGGTAGTCGTGATTGCCGAGTTCGGTTGAATCCCAGCTCTTTTGATCTAGCAGAAGAAGAGCATGATCGATTGCATTGGAAAGCTGTTGCCGAACTTCCGGTTCGATTGTGGACTGAAGCCAAGGGATCAGCGCGTCCAAGAAGTCGTCAGAGGCACCCGGCTTCTGAACGAAATCCTCCATTAAATGCATTAACTGGTCGCCTGGAAGAGGTTTCCCGAGCCGTAATAGCGCGGTTGCGGCATGAGTCCTTTCGCGTCCTTGGGAAAGGAGCGATTCGAGCCCCTGAACGAGTTCCTCATTGTGGGGCGAATCGGTCATGGACACGCTACCGAGGACGTACCTCCAGATGCTCACCAGAGTCTGGAAGCAACCGCTTTGCTGCTCCCAGATGCTCATGCCCCTGCCCATCGAGCTCAATAATTCGCAGATGTCTGGTGGCAGGTTGAAACCGAAGGCCAAGGCGACCTTGAGAATCGCGCCGTTCTCTCCCTCCGCGCGAATCAGCGTGAATTCCTCTTCCGTCGGCGGCTCCCCGAGTAGGGCTTCGAGAATGACACTACAAGCGTTACTCGGCAGCACTTCGGTGGGACGCGAGTAGCGAATCAGTGTCTCGACGACTTCTTGTTTCGACTTCGAATGCCAGTGGACCGAACCCCGCCCGATATGAAGTTCGCGGCGGCCACGGAACTGCTGTGGCGTATGTCCAAGCCTGGCGATGACAGCGCAGGCGGCCTGTTTGTGGATTGTCTGGCCAGTGATAAGAGCCTTTTCAAGCTCTGCCTTGCTGATGCCCGCGAATTCATCGGCGAGCAACGCGATCCATTGAACCGACTCGCCGTTTTGACTCTGTCGAAGCATGGAGTCCCCGAGAAGCTCCTTTGCCGCTAGACCGATGGAAGCTCCCTGCTCTGGATGCTCTTTGCCGAAGCAAAGTGTCCACAGACCATAGGTTTCTTCTTCATGGCTCAACGAGCGCTGAGACGGCATAAAAAAGCGCCAAAGAACGTCTTTCCATGAACCGGTTCCTCGAATGGCTCGCGACAACAAGAGCAAGAGAGGCTTTACGCCTTCGCCTAAGGATTGACTGCCTTCGCCTTCCACGGCTTGAGCGAACGGGTCGTCTTTGAGAACGCGCGTAGCTGCCTTTTCGAAAGCCGGCTGTGTGAGAGATGCTTCCGCCATCGCTATCCAGGCACGGGCCTCGGTCTCAAGCGTCAGTTGCCCAAGCTCCAGCAAAAGTGCCGCGGCCCTCTTCGTGCGGTCTGCATCGTGGCTTGCGAGCGCAGTTTCGAGCCGTTCTCGCGAGGACAGAAGAAACGCACGCTCTTTATCGGTTGTGGAGTAAAAGCTGAGCAGTGCATGTACAAGCGCATCGGGTTGACGCGTTTCGATGCCGGTGTCGTTTTGGAAGAGCAGGCGGAACGCATAGCTTTTTGCGGAGTCCCCGAATCGAGGCAACTCAGCTTCGAGAGCGGTTAGCGGGCCTGGGCCGTAAGAAAATGTCAGAGCCATATCGAACCACTCATGCCAATCATGGGTGCGCCACTCGTCTTGCGCACGCACGGCTACGCGGAGAGCTCTCGCTTCGCCTTTGGGATCGCAAGTCGTAAGAGTCGCTGCGGCCGCCAAGCGGACACGCGGGTCAACTGCATCTAGCTGAGAACGTAACTCAGTTCGGTACGCATCTCCATGAGCGCCCTGCAGGAGTTCCTTAAACCGTTGCCGCACCTCGGGGTTCCGAGCCAAAAGGAACGGGCCAAGTCCACCGAGCGCGTCTGCCAGAACGACCGGCGCATCGGTTCCGGTTTTCTCAAGGTTGGCAAGAAAAATCCTCCACCAACCAGAATGTCCCCCCATCATGCGATCTGCGTGCGTTATCTCATCGACGAGCCAACGGACTTGTCCCATTCCTCCCTCATCAACAGCCTTCCGGAGAAGAGGCTCGGCCCTCCAGACGTAGGCGCCATCGTGGAGAGCGTCAAGTAGTGGCTTCCGAATGAGCGCGGAAGGCTGCGGCTCTATGTCGTTCGCGAAGATCGCTGCTGATGCCGCGACAGAACGATCAGAGTCAAACGTCAGCCAGCGCAACAATCTCAGCCATGTTGGTTCTGTGAGACGATCTTTGATTGTGCTTAATGCCGCTTCGATGGTTTTGTTGACCCTGGAGCTCGTAGAAGACCGCAGAACTGCGCGGATAAGATCCACTGGCGGGACACCCGGCTGGCGATCAATCAATATGGCAGCGATGAGACCTCCATCGTTAAAGCCCTGATTGATACGACCCACGAGCAGGGACTCGGTGGTTGCGGGGTCGCTCGCAAATTCACGGTCGATCGCTTCGAGAGCGCGGGCTCGGTACCGCATATCCGCGAGAAGCGCCGAAGCGAACAAGACGCGTTCT
>Ga0193717_1000123_pt1 | contig 75725 bp, 64 predicted proteins | sample U2c2metaG_FD_145900 | JGI IMG/M metagenome (GOLD analysis project Ga0193717, IMG submission 145900) | Soil microbial communities from a riparian zone of the East river system, Colorado, United States - U2c2 | ecosystem: Environmental > Terrestrial > Soil > Riparian zone | place: USA: East River... | reverse complement strand
CCTGACCGCAGCCTCACCAGCCGAGCAGCCCTCACGAATCAGCAACCAGAACTCACGACGAACAGCAACAAGCACCTGCACGAGAACTCCTCGAGCTAGGTGGTGCACTGACCGCTAGAACCCGCCGGGTCGGCAGGAGGTTGTCGAGGCGGTTCGCTCGCTGCTACCGAGCCACCTGGTCAATCAGACCGACAACCTGCAGGAGAAGCGATCGAACCTCTTCGTAATCGGAAGCTCCGAAGGTCTTCCAGCCAGACCTCCATGATGCTGCCGCTATCAGCACCTGTGCGATGGGAGACATAGCGAACGAAGATCGCGTGCAGCCGAGAGACGGACTTGGTCGTGGCCGCGGCTGGGCCAGATGCCGAGGCAAGCCGATAGCGTTTCAGTACTGAAAGCTTCGACCAGGTCAGTCACCGGAATTTGTTCTCCGAGGCTACTGACCGGCAGGCGATCGGCCTGCCGGTGTGGCTGCGGGCGGTCAGTCGCCGCTGGTGTCGAAGTTGAAGTCGACCCAGGAGTGGGCGCCGCCGCTGTTTTGGCTGGTGCCGCCGAAGGCGGGGTCGACATCCCCGCAATTCCCGAGGGAGTCCAGGTCCTTGGCGATGTAGCCGCTGATGTCGCGCGGGCTGTCGTTGGTCAGCTCCGCGGAGTTCAGCTCGACGCAGGCGTAGTCGCCGTTGTCCAGCTTCCATGTCATATTCCAGGTGAACCCGCCGAGCTGGTCGGTGTAGGCGGTCATGGTGTCGGAGGTCTGGTCGCTGATCGTGGTGGTGGGTCGTTCGTTCCAGTGCCCGCTGGAGACGCTGCCGCCGTAGTAGGTCATGGTCTGCCCGGTGTTGTTGGCCACGGCCAGCTGCACGCTGTAGTCGCCGCCGCTGTAGATGAGCGCACCGCGCCCGCCGGCGGGCGCCGGGGACACCGAGATCGACGGAGACTCGGCCTGGGCGTCGTCGCTGGAGTTGGCGCTGACTGACGGCGCCAGCGCGACCGCGCCGGCGAGCACTGCGGCGCCCGCCAGGCAGCCGAGGACGATCGGCAGCCGACGGCGGCGGGTGGAGGTGGTGGTTGTGGAATCGGGCCTGGTCACGTTTTTTCTCCTGCTTGTGGTGTGTGAACCTTTGTCACCACGAGGATTCCGTCAGGACCTCCAATCGGGCTCCAGCCGCACTCCAACCGTGGTTACAGCCGTACGGCCGACCGACTGCGGACCACAGCAGATGGGCCCGGCCACTCGATCCGGGCGCCGCAAACAGCCGGCGGTACGACGCGCGCAGTGGGCGTCACTCGGGCGTTACGACGGCGCCGAGGTCGGCCAGGGTCAGCCGCTCCCCGGCTTGATAGGGCCTTCTCGACTTCCTCCGGGCGCTCAGGCGTCCGCCGGCCGCCGCACCGGGTAGGCCCGGATGTCCCCAGGGATTACAGGGTGCCGAGGTCTTCGAAGATCAGGGCGGTGCGGGTGCCCAGGACTTCGGGGATGGCTTGGAGTTTTTCCAGGACTACCCGGCGGAGGCCTTCGTTGTCGGCGGCGCGGACCAAGAGGATGGCGTCGAAGTCGCCGCCGACCAGGGCCATGTGTTTGACCTCGGGGATCGCCTGGAGTTGTTCGCGCAGGGCTCGCCAGGAGCTCTGACGGAGACTGAGAGTGACGTATGCCGAGGTCGCCAGCCCGAGCTTCAACGGGTCCACCGTGGCGGTGAAGCCGGTGATCACGCCGGTCGAGGTGAGTCGTTCGACCCGGGCGTAGGCGTTCGCGCGGGAGATGTGCACCTGGTCCGCCAGGGCCCGGATCGACAGCCGGCCGTCCCGGCTCAGTGCCTCGACGATCTGCCGGTCGAGCTCGTCGAGCGCCGGAGCGACGACCATCTGTCCAGCAGCCATCGCGCTGACCGTCACGTCGTCGGACATTCTGCTCCCAATGCGAATCCACGGAGACCATTCATCTCGTGATTCTTCCAGCTATGGATCCGAATGGCCAGAAGTAGAACGATGAGACATCAGTCCGTCTTCTGCGCAGGAGGGTCCATGGCCACCGTCGAGGAGCGTTTGCTCCCCTCCGCCGAACCAGTCCAACTGATCGACGAGCACGGGGTGCCGCACGACAATCCGCAATACGGGATGCCGTCCGCGGACCAGCTCGTGGATGGTTACGCACAGTTGGTCGCCGGGCGGAAGATCAACGACCAGGCCGGCGCGCTGGTCCGGCAGGGGCGGCTGGCGGTCTATCCGTCGTCGCACGGGCAGGAGGCCTGCCAGATCGCCGCGACGATGGTTCTGGGCGAGCAGGACTGGCTCTTCCCGACCTACCGCGACACGGTCTCCATCATCAGCGCCGGGGTCGACCCGATCGAGACACTCACGCTGCTGCGCGGCGACTGGCACTCCGGGTACGACCCGTACGAGCACAAGGTGGCTCCGCAGTCCACGCCGCTGGCGACGCAGTTGCTGCACGCTGTCGGAGTCGCGCACGCCGCTCGGCTGAAGGGCGAGGACACGGTGGTGATGGCGCTCTGCGGTGACGGCGCCACCAGCGAAGGCGACTTCCACGAGGCGCTGAACTTCGCGGCCGTCTTCAAGGCGCCGGTGGTCTTCTTCATCCAGAACAACGAGTACGCGATCTCGGTGCCACTTGCCCGGCAGACGATCGCGCCTTCCCTTGCACACAAGGGCATCGGGTACGGCGTACCCGGGGAGCGGGCCGATGGCAACGACCTCGCCGGGCTGCTCGCAGTACTGGGACAGGCGGTCGCAAAGGCACGGGCCGGGGAGGGTCCGCAGTTGGTCGAGGCGCACACGTATCGCGTGCAGGCGCACACCAATGCCGACGACGCGAGCCGGTACCGCGAGGACGACGAGGTCACTCCGTGGCTCGAGCGCGATCCACTGAAGCGGCTGGATGCCTATCTGACCGAGCGAGGTCTGCTGGGCGACGAGAAGAAGGAAGAGGCCGCCCGGGCGGCTGACCGGATCGCCGCCGAGTTGCGGACCGGGTTGATGGAGGAGGTGTCGCCGGATCCGGCCGAACTGTTCGCCCATCTGTATGCGACGCCGACCCCGCAGTTGAAGGAGCAGGCGGCGTTCCTGCAGGACGAGCTCGCGCGGGAAGAGGCCTGATCATGACGCACCAGAAACTCACCATGGGCCAGGCGCTGAACCAGGCGCTGCGGGACGCGATGAAGGCCGACGACACCGTACTCATGTTCGGCGAGGACGTGGGCGCGCTCGGCGGGGTCTTCCGGATCACGGACGGGCTGACCGCCGAGTTCGGCGAGGATCGTTGCTTCGACACCCCGTTGGCCGAGGCCGGCATCGTCGGGATGGCGGTCGGGTTGGCGATGAACGGGATGCGGCCGGTGGTCGAGATGCAGTTCGACGCCTTCGGGTATCCCGCTTTCGAGCAGGTGGTCAGTCACGTCGCGAAGATGCGCAACCGCACCCGCGGCAAGGTGACACTGCCGATGGTGATCCGGATGCCGTACGCCGGTGGGATCGGCGGGGTGGAGCACCACTGCGACTCGTCCGAGAGCTACTACGCGCATACTCCCGGGTTGACGGTTGTTGCCCCGAGCACCGTTGCGGATGCTTACAGCTTGTTGCGTAGGGCAATCGAGTTCCCTGACCCGGTGATCTTCCTGGAGCCCAAGAAGCTTTACTGGGCGAAGGAAGAGGTTGATCTTAGTGTGGCGGAGCCCGGTATCGGGACGGCCGTCGTACGACGTGCTGGCGCCGACGCGACTCTGATCGCGTATGGACCGACGGTGCCGGTCGCGATGGAAGCGGCTGAGGCGGCTGCTGCGGAAGGTCGTCAGCTGCAGGTAGTCGATCTGCGGTCGATCGTGCCGTTCGACGACGAGACGGTGTGCGCGGCAGTTCGTAGTACTGGACGAGCGGTGGTTGTTGCCGAGGCGAGCGGGTTCGCGAGTGTGTCGTCGGAGATCGTTGCCCGGGTCACCGAAAGGTGTTTCCACTCGTTGGCGGCGCCGATCCGGCGGGTGACGGGATTCGACATTCCGTACCCGCCGCCGAAGCTCGAGCGGCACCAGTTGCCGGGCGTGGATCGGATTCTCGACGCGGTGGACGATCTGCAGTGGGAGGACTCGTGACGACACAGACCTTCCTGCTGCCGGATCTCGGTGAAGGGCTGACGGAGGCGGAGGTTGTCCGCTGGTTGGTTGCCGTTGGCGACGTCGTGGCGGTGGACGCGCCACTCGTGGAGGTGGAAACCGCCAAGTCCCTCGTCGAGGTCCCGTCGCCGTACGCCGGCGTGGTCGCAGAACTCCATGGCGAAGAAGGCACCACGATCGACGTCGGCAAACCCCTCATCACCATCGGAACCTCAACCACCCCCGCCCCTGCGGTTGAGGCGTACCGCGAGGAAGAGAAGGCCGGCTCAGGAAATGTACTGATCGGCTACGGAACCCCCGCAGGTACTGGTTCCGGCCGTCGGCGCAGGCCGCGGCAGTTGGTCGGAGTGGGATCGGCACCCGCCGTACCCGCGGTACCGGACGAGCGCGCTGTGGAGGCGACGGCTGGAGTTGCTGTACCTGCGGTGCCGTCTGGGCGTGTTGGGGCGGCGCCGGCGACTGCTGTACCTGCGGTTCCGGCTGGAGGTGCTGAGCCCGCGGTTCCGGCGAATGGTGGTGTGCCTGCGGTGGTCGCTGGGGGCGCTGTACCTGCGGTTCGGGCGCGGCGGGCGGTGCCGTTGGTGATTTCGCCGCTGGTGCGGCGGTTGGCGCAGGACGCAGGGGTGGACCTTCATCTGCTGGATGGTTCGGGCGCCGGTGGAGTGATCACCCGGCGGGATGTCGAGCATGCGATCGCCGCTAGAGAGGCCGGCGGCACAAACCTGCCGTCCGCCGCGCCAGCTGCGGGTGCACCTGCGCCAGCAGCCACGGGAGTGCCGACGTCCGGTGTGCCTGCGCTCGATGCAACGCCTGTGCCTGCGTCCGCCTCAGCGCCTGTGGGTGCGGCTGCTCCTGGTGGGGTGGTTGATTCGCGGACGGGGTTGTTGGAGTTGCGCCGGGAACGGGTTAGTGGGTTTCGGAGGGCTGTGGCTGCGACATTGAGTCGTAGTCGGGCCGAGATTCCTGAGGCGACTACGTGGGTTGATGTGGACGCTACCGCGCTGATCGAGTTGCGGGAGTCGTTGCGGACGGCAAGTGATTCCGGTCCGGGGCTGCTCGCGTTGATGGCGCGGTTCGTGGTCGCGGGCCTGCAGAAGCATCCGGAACTGAACGGATTCGTCGATACCGAGAGGGATGAGCTGGTTCAGTACGACGGGATCAACCTTGGGCTGGCGGCTCAGACGGCGCGCGGACTCGTAGTACCGGCTGTGGTTGGGGCGCACGCGTTGACTACGCGTGGGTTGGATGCGGAGATTCGGCGGTTGACCGCGTCGGCTCGGGATGGGCGGCTGACGACGCATGAGTTGTCGTGCGGCAGTTTCACGCTGAACAACTACGGCAGCTTCGGCGTCGACGGCAGTGCGGCGATCATCAACCATCCGCAGGTGGCGATCCTCGGGGTCGGGCGGATCATCGACCGGCCGTGGGTGGTCGACGGTGAGCTCGCCATCCGCAAGCTCACGCAACTGTCACTGGTGTTCGACCATCGGGTCTGTGACGGCGGTACTGCCGCGGCCTTCCTCCGGTTCGTCGCCGACGCCTTCGAGAACCCGTCCTCCGCCTTCGCTGACATCTAGGTGAGCTGGCGAGGGCGAAGGCCGATGAGGATGGCACGGAGGCCGGTGGTGAAGCGGGCCTGAGGGCCGGAGCGGTCCTCGCTGGAGAGGTAGGCCGTGAGGGTGGCGGCGCCTACGCCGAGCTGGTCGCCGGCGCCGCTGGCCCAATCCTGATCGGTGAGTCCGCTGCGCCGAACCGTCGCGGTCCAGGCGGCGTCAGTCACGGCCGCGCCGATGACGTAGTGGAAGACAGCAGAGACGGCAGCATCCAGATACACGCCTTTGAAGCCGGCTGACTTCAAGATCAACAGAATCCGCTCCGCGTAGGCCTGATAGTTCGGGCCGAGCCCGGCATGGCTCGCGAGCAGTTGCGGTGCCCAGGGATGCGCGGCAAGCACCTCGTACGCCGCGTGCGCCAACGTCGTGAGCTGGTCCCGCCAATCACCGTCGTCCGTGGCGACTAGCGCGTCCCCAAGGACTGTGTCGACCGCGAGTTCGAGGAGATCGTTCTTGTTCGCCACTCGCCAGTAGAGCGCCGAAGTTGCCGCGGTACCGAGCTCGGTCGCCATCCGTCGCATGGATAACTTCTCCAGCCCTTCGCGATCGAGGATCCCGATCGCGGCCCGGACGATGTCGTCGCGGCTGAGTGGCGCTCTGGTCCCGCTCGGCTCGGCCCGCAGCCAGACGGACCCCAGCACAGTCTTCTCGTCCGCTGCCCGCACCATGCCGACCACACTAACTGAAACAGTGTTCTAGGAGCTAAGACACTGGTTTAGTGGCCGGCCCCCGTGGGACCGGCCACCAAACGGGCTAGTTGTTGATCTGGGTTTGGAGGGCGGTGGCGTAGGAGGCGACCTCGGCGTACACGCCCGGGTTGCCGGCGTCCGCGCAGCCGATGCCCCAGGAGACGACGCCGAACAGGCGGCCGTTCAGGACCAGCGGGCCACCGGAGTCGCCCTGGCAGGAGTCCTTGCCACCGGCTTTGTATCCGGCGCAGATCTCCCCGTTCGCGACGTAGCCCTCCCCGGCGTACACCTGACCGCAGTACGAGTCACCGAGCACCGGCACGAGCACCTTCTGGAAGCGGTCCGCCGGACCGGTGCCCTCGGTTTCGCCCCAGCCGTACACAGTCGACTGGGCGCCGACAGCGTCAGCCGCGCGGCTGGTCTCCAGCGGCAGCGTCGCCACCCCGGTGAACGGCGTGGTCAGCGTCAGTACTGCGACGTCGTGGCCCGCCACCTGCCCATACTGCGGGTCCTTCCAGATCTTGGAGATCTTCGAGGTCTTGCCGACCGTGGTGTTCAGGTTGTCCCGACCCTGGATCGCGGTGTACGTGCTCAGTGGCTGCGTCACACAGTGGGCGGCGGTGACGATCTTGTTCGCCTTCACCAGGGTGGCGCCGCAGTACTGGCCGCTGGGGACCGGGGAGCGGCTGTTGTTGAGCGCGATCGCCCACGGCGTCTGCGCAGTACTGGCGAGGGAGCCGCCGACGATGTTCGTCACAGGTGGGGGCGTCTTCGCCTGCGCCGAGCCGATGGCGCCGGCCGACGCCACGGCGACCAAAGCGGCGACGAGAGCCGCACGGGCGAACTTGAGCTTTCCTGTCATGCCTCACACTCCAGGTTGGTCATCGACTGCTTGGGCGGTGCAGCCTCTGACGGAGAAGAGTCGCCCGTACACCCTGAGTAGTGCAAGCGATCGACGGGGCACAACGGTGACGGGTCAGTCCTGTGTCACCCGGCGCCGTTCCCGCTGACCAGCTTCAGGCGGTGGTGAGAATGGGGGTTGGCTCGGACTCGGCGGAGCGCTGCCGACGGTCCAGCAGGCCGGAGATCAGGGCCACTGTCAGGCCGGATACGGCCAGTCCCGCCCCGACCCAGTTGGGGGCTGTGTAGCCGAGGCCGTGCTCGATGGTCAGCCCACCGAGGTAGGCACCGGCCGCGTTGCCGAGGTTGAAAGCGGCGATGTTCGCGGCGGAGGCCAGCGCCGGAGCGCCCTTCGCCTTGTCCATCACCCGCTTCTGCAGCGGCGCCGCGGTGGCGAACCCGGCCGCACCGAACAGCGCGATCGTCACCGCGGCCAACAGCTGCTGATGCGCGGTGAAGACAAACGCGACCAGTACTGCGGCCAGCAACGTCAGGATCACGGACAAGCTGGGCATCAACGACCGGTCCGCCGCCTTGCCGCCGATCAGATTGCCCACCACCAGACCTCCACCGAACAGCACCAGCAGCCAAGTGACCGCGCCCGAGGAGAAGCCGGCCACGTCGGTCATCATCGGCGCGATGTAGGTGAACGACGCGAACACCCCGGCGAACCCGAGTGCTGTCATCGCTAGCGCCAGCCACACCTGCAGGCTGCGGAAAACGGCCAGCTCGCTACGCAGGCCCGGGCCTTCGCTGACACCCTGCCGGGGCACCAGCGCGATGATGCCGATCAGGCCGATCACACCGAGCACCGTGACCGCCCAGAATGTGGATCGCCAGCCGAAGTGCTGACCCAGCGCCGTCCCACCGGGGACTCCGAGCACGTTCGCCACGGTCAGTCCGGTGAACATCAACGCGATCGCGCTGGCTTGCTTGGCCTTCGGCACCACCGACGCGGCGACCACCGAGCCGACGCCGAAGAATGCCCCGTGGGCGAGGGCAGTGACGATTCGCCCAGTCATCAATACGCCGTACGACGGAGCCATCGCGGAGACCAGGTTGCCCGCGATGAAGATGCCCATCAGAGCGGTCAGGACGGTCTTGCGAGAGATCTTGGAGCCGATCGCGGTCAGCAGGGGCGCGCCGACCACCACGCCCAGGGCATAACCCGAGATGAGCAGGCCGGCGGACGGGATGCTGACGCCGAAGTCGGTGGCGACCTCGGGCAGCAGGCCCATGATGACGAACTCGGTGGTGCCGATCCCGAAGGCCCCGATGGCCAGTGCCAGTAACGCGGCAGGCATGGCTGGCTGTCTCCTCGAAGGTAGTCTGGCTGGATAGTTACCCGGCGTCCGCGATAGTTGCACACGCGGACTATTGCACAAGCGTTATGATTGCGCATGCAAGGGTAAAGATCAAGTGAGGGCTCAGGAGGAGCTGTGGGAGTACCGGATGACGCCGCCGAGGCGCGGGCGCAGGGGTGGCGGACGCTGGCTGCCCTGCACGCCCGGATCGAGGACGAGTTGGAGCGCGCGCTGCAGAAGCAGCACGGGCTGTCCGTCAGCGAGTACAGCGTCCTGGACGTGCTCGCGCGGCAGGACGACTACCACCTGCGGATGAACCAGTTGTCGAACGCGGTGGTGCTGAGCCAGTCCGCGACCACCCGCCTGGTGAACCGCCTGGAAGACCGGAGCCTCCTGCAGCGGTACCTGTGTCCGGACGACCGCCGCGGGATCTATACCGAGGTCACCAAGGCAGGCCGGGACTTGCGCGACGAGGCCCAGCCCACCCATGACGCAGTACTCACGGCCGCCCTGGAGAAGGCCGCTGAGCTACCAGAACTAGCCCCCCTCGTCGACGCCCTAGCCCACCTCGCCGCGCCCATCAAGCTTTAGGACCGTATTGCTCCATCGCAGGCCTCAACCTTTTGTCTGGCGGATCGTCATTCTGTTGTGAAGCAGACGATGGGGGAGCGGATGGACGCCGACGAGGTGCTGCCGGTGGATCTGTCGTTCGAGGAGTTGTTCTACGTCCACGCCGTACGGGTGGCCCGGCTGGCGCATTTGCTCGGGGCCGAGGATCCGGAGGATGTCGCGCAGGAGGCGTTCTTCCGGCTGTACGCGGCCCGGCGTACCCAGCAGGTCGCCAACGTCGTCGGGTATCTGAACCGGATCGTGGTCAACGAGGTCCGGACCCGGCAGCGGCGAACCGTCGTCTCCAGGCGGACCCGGCTCCACCTCACCACGGCGCCGCCCGCGAGTGAACAGGTCGAGCGGGACGAGTCGGTCAGCGACCTCCTGCGTGCGCTCGACGAGCTTGCACCGCGGCAGCGCGAAGCACTCGTGCTCCGATACTGGCTCGACCTGCCGCTGGCCGAGATCGCCGCCGTCATGCAGGTGCGGCTCGGGACGGTCAAATCCCTCATCAGTCGAGGCATTGCCCGGCTCGGACAGGAACTGGAGGATCTTCGATGAACCAGACGGAATCCCGGCTGACGGACGAACTCCGGGCCGAAGCGGCGAGGGTCGACGTCGATGTCGACCGGATGTGGTCGGCGGTCCAGGGTCGGACCGTGGAGCCCAGTCCTAGCGTCCGGCGGCCTTGGGGACGCGTGCTCGCGCCGTACGCGGCCGCCGCGGCTGTGGCCGCAGTACTGGTTGCTGTCGCCGTCAATCTGAGCGGTAACGACGGGACGACGGCGACCCCCGGCCCCACCAGCGAGCCTGGCACGGCGGTCAAGCCCAGCCAACCGGTCGGTGGTCCGGTGGACGGGGCGATCGGGGACTGGGCCTGCCCGTACCGGACGGTGGTGAATCCGGGGATCGACATGTTCTCTGGGAGTCCTCCGCCGTTCAAGCCGGTGCGGGTTCTGCTCGATCCGTCCGTCGTGCCGGCGGAGGCCCTTGGCTATGGCGTCCCGCGGTACAACTTCAGTCTCAGTGGGGCGAAGGGCGTGCTCGACTACGGCGATTCGGCCGGCCAGCGCATCTCGCGCACCGAGTTGACGAAGACCGCCAAAGGGTGGCTGGTGGTTCGGCGGACGGTCTGCTCCGGGCAGGGCGGTAAGCCGTCGCCGGATCCGGTGAAGCTGGGGACGTACACGCCGAAGCCGCTCGCCTTCAACAAGAACGCGGCGCAGGTGAAGGCGACGCCGATCACCGGTACGCCGGTCTTGCTGGACGACCGGAGTTACTACGACGGCACCGGAATGCTCCGACAGACCACGCTGTACGCCTTCCCGGTCAAGGGTGGCTACCAGTTCGCCAGGGTGCCCGCTGAGGACGGTTCCTTCGACAGCAGTGTGATCCCTGAAGGCCGCATTGCGGGCGACGCCGGAGTGCCCATCACGGGAGCCGGCCCGGAAGCGATCTTCGCCGACTACACGTTGTCCGTCGGCTGGGTGTTCAGCTATCTGACGCGTGACGCCGATGTGACCGGCATCGGGGTCAAGCATCCGTCGAACGACTCGGCCGGCCCGGCGCAGCGGTTCACCTTCCCCGGCGGCAGGACCCTCTACACCGCCGTACCGACCTCACGTCAGGACGGCGACGCCCTGGTGACAGTGCATCGCAAGAGCGGCGACGAGGCTCCCGCCCGGTTCTGACGGTTTCTGAGGAGGGCCGAGGCAGACTGGAGGGGATGGAAGGAGCCGGTCATGCCTCGGCCTGACAATCGCAAGGCGTACTTCTGGCTGATGGGCAGCTGTCTGGTGCTCATCGGGCTGGCCTGGTTCGTCGTCCGGCTGTTCTCGGTCCCGGTGGCGATCGGCATGAGCGCGGTCGCCGCGGTGATCCCGCCTATTGCGGTGATCGTCGCCAACAACCACCAGGACTGACTACTCGAGACCGACGCTCGTCAGTACTTCGATGAACGCGGCGGCCAGCGGATCCGGCTCACCCCTCGTGTACGCCGTGAGCGTCCGGCAGACGGGCGGATCCGGCCGGAGGACGTGTCCTTCGAAGCCGGCGGGCAGGATGTTCGCCGGGACCAGTGCAGGCCCGAGTCCCGCCGCCGCCAAGGCGGGAGCAGCCGCGGTCTGCTCGGTGTGAACCGCTGCCCGTGGTTCGAATCCCGCTTGTGCACAAGCCCGATTCAGTACGTCGGCCAATCCGTGGCCCGGGGTGTAGTGCACCCAGGCTCGGTCGGCCAAGTCCTTCAGAGCGATGGTGGTTCCGTGGGCCGCGGGGTCGTCAGGCGAGACGACCACGACGAGTTCCTCGCTACCCAGCACCCGCGTCGTACCGGACCAGTTCGACGGCTCCGGCCCCACGGCGAGATCTGCCTCGCCCGCGCTCATCGCATCGACGAGTTCGTCGGTGTGCCGGTGCTCGAACAACCGGATGCCGACATCGGGATAGCTCTTCCGCCAGGTCTTCAGTGCGGTCGGCAGCACGCCGAGAGTGATCGAGTAGAGCGTGGCGATCTGGAGTTCGCCGACCTCCATCCCGGCGGCCTGTCGTGCGGCACAGTGGGCTCGTTGCGCGTCAGCCAACGCGGCCCTTGCGTGCGGGAGCATCGCGCGGCCGGTAGGAGTGAGGCGGACGTTCTTCGGCAGGCGTTCGAGCAAGGGGCCGCCGGCCGAACGCTCGAGTGCGCGGATCTGGTGCGAGAGCGCCGGCTGGGTGACGTGCAGGAGTTCGGCCGCGCGGGTGAACGAGCCCTCGTCCACCACCGTGACCAGGTATTCCAGCTGCCTCAACGTCGCCATGAACAGAGCTTATGGGATCGGTGAAAAGGATGCCTTGGACTAATGAGAGCCGGGCGCCAAGGATGGGGTGCATGACATCGGTCGAACAGAAGGTGGCCCTGGTAGTCGGGGCTCGTGGGGTGATCGGGACCAACCTGGTCGAACATCTGGCGTCCCTGCCTGACTGGAGGGTCGTCGGCCTCTCGCGCCGCGGTGGCGTCGACGCGGACCACGTGCGGCATGTCGCCGTGGATCTGCTCGACCCGGACGACACTCGCTTGAAGGTGTCACCGCTGACCGAGGTGACCCACCTCTTCTACGTCGCGTACCAGGACCGCCCGACCTGGGCCGAGTTGGTCGCGCCGAACCTGGCGATGCTGGTCAACGTTGTCGAGGCGGTCGAGCCGGTCGCATCCGGGTTGCAGCACATCAGCCTGATGCAGGGCTACAAGGTGTACGGCGCTCATCTCGGGCCGTTCAAGACGCCCGCGCGCGAGGACGATCCGCCGCATCTGCCACCGGAGTTCAACGTCGACCAGCAGCGATTCCTGGAGGATCGGCAGCGCGGAAAGGCATGGACCTGGTCGGCCTTGCGGCCGTCCGTCGTCGGCGGTGTTGCCCTCGGCAACCCGATGAACCTGGCCGTCGCGATCGGTGTGTACGCATCGATGTCGAAGGAACTCGGCGTACCGCTTCGGTTCCCTGGCAAGCCGGGCGCCTACGACAGCCTGCTGGAGATGACCGATGCCGGGCTGCTCGCGGAGGCGACTGTCTGGGCGGCGACCTCCCCGGCCGCGGCGAACCAGGCGTTCAACATCACCAACGGCGATCTGTTCCGCTGGAACGAACTCTGGCCGAAGCTGGCCCGCTGGTTCGGGCTCGAGGTCGCGCCGCCGTTGACGATGTCGCTGCAGGACGTAATGGCGGACAAGGAACCACTCTGGAAGGACCTCCAGGTCACCCACGGGCTGGTGGACACGCCGTACGCCGAGGTCTCGTCCTGGGGATTCGCGGACTTCGTCTTCGGGTGGGACTACGACTTCTTCGCCGATGCCTCGAAGTCCCGCCGGGCCGGCTTCCACACGTACGTCGATACCGAGGCGATGTTCGTCGGCATCTTCGAGTCGCTTCGCCGCGACCGCATCATCCCCTGACCTGCAGGCTCGTTAGTTTGTGGCATGCTCCGGGCTGTGGGTGGTCAGGGAGCGGGACGGGTGCTGGGGGTCAACCTGCGCGCGCGGCGGGACGAGCAGGGGATCTCGCTGTCGGAACTCGCCCGGCGGTCCGGGATCGCCAAGGGGACGTTGTCGCAGTTGGAGTCCGGTTCGGGCAACCCGACGATCGAGACAGTGTTCAGTCTGTCGAACGCTCTCGGGGTCCCTGTCTCCTCGCTGCTGAGTGAACCGTCGTCGTCCGACCTCGTCGTCGTCCGGTCGGCCGACCTCGACGTCCTGAGCGGCGACGCTGTTGATCTCCGGATGCTCCGCCGGCTGGAGAGCCCCGGCAGCCTGTTCGAGGTGTACGACCAGCGGATCCGCCCCGGCAAGGTCCAGCACTCGACCGGTCACCCCGGGACCGAGCATCACGTGATCCTGTCCGGGCGGTTGCGGATCACGGCTCGCGACCAGACCCAGGAACTCGGCCCGGGCGACTATCTCGCCTTCCGCGCCAACGTCCCGCACGAGTACGAGGCCCTGGACGGCGAGGTCGCGTCGGTACTCCTGCTGGAATACCCGCCCGACGTCCACCCCTCCACCCTCGACTCCCTCCACCTGTCGTAGGTCAGACGGCCGGAGTTCTTGGGCCCGGACCGCCACCACTCACCAACCTGCCGCTCCCGCCCAGGAGCATGTCCGGGCACGCGTGGCCGGAGCTACGCGGTCGACGTTACTGAGTGGTGGCGGTCCGGCCTCGCCTCTACCCGTTGACCTCGGCGGGTCCGCAGTCGTACGCTCGGAGCGTTCATTTTACTGAACGTTTGGCCGGGAGTGGTGGATGGCGGATGTGGTGGTGGTCGGTGCCGGGATCATCGGTGCCGCCTGTGCCGAGGCGCTTTCCGCGGCCGGCGTCAACGTGCTGGTGATCGACCGCGGTGCGCCCGCGAGCGGAACCACGGCCGCGGGCGAGGGCAACATCCTCCTCTCCGACAAGGAACCAGGTCCCGAACTCGACCTGGCGATCGCGTCCCGCCGCGAGTGGCCCGCAGTACTGGCTCGGCTGCCCGAGAAGGTCGCAGACGTCGAGTGGGAACCCAAAGGCGGCCTCGTAGTGGCGACCGCCGCCCCGGAACCCCTTGCGGCGTTGGCAGCTGAGCAGCGCAGTGCGGGTGTCGATGCGCAGGTCATCACTCCCGCCGACGCTTTCGAGCTCGAACCTCTGCTCACTCGCGCGGTGACCACGGCCGTCTACTACCCGGAAGATGCTCAGTTGCAGCCCGTGTTGGCAGCCACAGCACTGCTGGCCGCAGTACGGGCTCGTGGCGGCGAGGTGCATGCCGGCGTCACAGCTTTGTCCGTACGCCGGTCCGCCGGCGGTCACGTGATCGGGTTGGAGACGGACGCGGGCGTGATTCCGTGTGAGGCAGTGGTGAACGCGTGCGGGCCGTGGGCCGGTGAGTTCGGTGCGGCGGCAGGCGGGCCGATCGAAGTACTGCCGCGGCGCGGGATGATCCTCGTGACGGCGCCGCTGCCCGAGTGCATCCGGCACAAGGTGTACGACGCGGACTATGTCGGTGCGGTCGGGAGCGGCGAGGCGGATCTTCAGACGTCGACGGTGGTCGAGTCGACGCGGGCGGGAACGGTGCTGATCGGCTCCAGTCGGGAACGCATCGGCTTCGACGACACGCTCAAGATCCAGGTCCTTCGCGAACTCGCCTGCAAAGCCCTGCTGATCTTTCCGTTCCTCGGCGACGTTCCGGTGATGCGCGCGTACGGCGGATTCCGTCCGTACGCCCCGGACCACCTCCCGATCATCGGACCGGATCCCCGCATCCCCGGCCTCTGGCACGCCACCGGCCACGAAGGAGCCGGCATCGGCCTAGCCCCCGCCACAGCCCGCCTCCTCACGGAACTCTTCCTCGGCAAAGCTCCCCACGTAGACCCCACACCGTTCCGCGTGGACCGTCCAGCAGTCACCACAATCACCGAAACCGGGGTTGGTGGAGCCGAGGATGGTGGTGCCGCGCCGGAGAGCGGTAGCAAGGACGGTGGCGTCGTGTCCGAGAGCGGCGCCGGGCGGCGTGGTGCCGTGTCGGAGGGCGCTGCCGGACTGGGTGGGCGCGGCCGTTCGCCTGGTGTTGCTGGGGGTGGGTTGTGAGTCCGTTTTTGCGAGCGGTTGAAGGGGATCCGGTTGAGCCGAGGCCGGAGGCGTCTGTCTCGCTGACGGTTGATGGGCAGCAGGTTGATGCGCTGCCTGGGCAGACGGTTGCGGCTGCGTTGATGGCGACCGGGCGGGATTCCTGGCGGACGACTCGGCGAGCTGATCGTCCGCGAGGGGTCTTCTGCGGGATCGGCGCCTGCTTCGACTGCCTTGTCGTAGTCAACGGCACCCCAGACGTCCGCGCCTGCCAACGAACCATCGCCCCCGGCGACACCATCACCACCCAAACCGGCGCCGTTCTCCCCTCAAAACCAACGCTTACGTCCGAAGAACTGGCGGGACGTGTCTCCACTTCTTCGGACGTTATGAGAGACCCAGCGGGGCAGTCCCCACGGACTGCGGCTGGCGGAATGCGGACTGCGCCAGGTGTGTCGGGGACTGCGCCGGACGGGTCCCGACCTGCGCCAGGTGTGTCGGGGACTGCGCCGGACGGGTCCCGACCTGCGCCAGGTGCGTCGGGGGGTGCGTCGGGCGGGGTGCGCGGTGCGGACGGTTGGTCCGGGAGTGCGCCGCGCGAGGTGCAGGTGGTTGTGGTGGGGGCGGGGCCGGCGGGGATTGCGGCGGCGTTGGCGGCTGGAGATGCGGGGGTTGAGGTGCTCCTGGTTGATGCGGGGAGAGCGGTCGGCGGGCAGTTTCATCGGCAGTTGCCTGTGGAGTTCGGGGCGAGGCGGCCGGAGCGGATTCAGCATGGGTGGGCTGAGTTCGCGAGGGATCGCGATCGCCTTGCCGAGCACAGCAAGATCACGCAGCTGTCCGAAACCACCGTCTGGGCAATCGAAACGCGGCCAGCAGTCGCCGCGGATCCGGGTGCGAGCGAAGCAAGCGGGGTGGGCGCACATGCGAGAGCGAGCGGGGAAGGCGCACGCGCGGGACGGGCGGGGGCTTACCTGCGGGCGGGCGATGGAGTGGGTGGCGACCAGGCACGGTGGGGTGGGTATCGGTTGTGGTTGCAGACCGGGCCGGCGGATGGGGTGGGGCGGCGGATCAGTTCGGTGGAGGTGGGGGCGGTGGTGTTGGCGGCGGGGGCGGTTGATCGGGTGTTGCCGTTTGCGGGGTGGGAGTTGCCGGGGGTCTACAGCGCAGGGGCTGCGCAGGCGTTGGCGAAGGGGCAGCGGATCGGCGTTGGGAAGCGGGTGCTGGTGGCGGGGACCGGGCCGTTCCTGCTTCCGGTTGCGGAGTCGTTGGTGAGTGTCGGGTCGGAGGTTGTCGGGCTGCTGGAGGCGAATGCACTGAGGACAGTGGTGAAGGGATGGTCGACCGATCCGCTTGTTGCTCGGGGCAAGTTTGCTGAGGCAATCGGGTACGCCGGGCTGCTCGCGAGGCAGCGGATTCCGTTCAAGTACGGGCAGACGGTGATCGCGGCGCACGGCCACAACCGAGTGGAGTCGGTCACGACCGCGCGGCTCGACGTGGACTGGCAGCCGATTCCTGGCAGCGAGCGAGAGGTCGAGGTGGACGCGGTCTGCCTTGGATTCGGGTTCACTGCGCAGTTGGAGTTGGCGGTGTCAGCTCGCTGCGAACTAGGCACCGGCCCGGACGGCGGACCCGCGGTGATCGTCGACGAGAACCAGCAGACGTCCACCCCCGGAGTCTTCGCCGCCGGCGAACTCACCGGCATAGGCGGAGCAGCCCTCGCCGCCGCTGAGGGTCGAGTCGCGGGCGCCGCGGCCGCCGGAGCGATCAGCCGGATGGTCCACGTCGAGGTCAGAATCACCGCCACCACCCCGAGAACGACCAACGGTCGCGCTGCCGCCGCAGGAACATCGCACGGCGCGGCACTGGGAGCGACAAACGGTGACGCAGTTGGTGTAACAGCGAGCGGCGGTGACAGTGCTGGTGTGGCAGGAGGCGGCGGTCCGGCGGGCGAGCTGGGAGATCTTAGTCAGCTGGCCAGAGATCAGGTTGCCAAGGGCAAGCGGTTTGCGTTGGCCTTGGGGAAGGCGTATCCGGTGAAGGCGGGATGGCGGGGGTGGAGTGGTGGGGAGACTTTGGTGTGCCGCTGTGAGGAGGTGACTCGGGCGGAGCTTGAGGGGGCGCTTGCGGAGCGGGATGTGACAAGCGAGCGGAGTTTGAAGTTGACCAGCCGGGCAGGACTTGGTTTCTGCCAGGGACGAGTTTGCTCCCGAACTGTCGCCGAGTTCGCCGACGACAGCGCAGTACGGGCTCAGCACAGTCGACCGATTGCAGTGCCGGTGAGGCTCGGGGATCTAGCTAGGAAAGAGGAGCACTTGTGAGCGAGAAGTTGGATGGCGTGATTGTCGCGACGGCCTTGCCGTATGCCGAGGACGCGGCGGCGCCGGCCGGGCTGCGGCCCGACCTTGAGCGGTATGCCGAGCACTGTCGGTGGTTGGTGGACAGCGGGTGTCGCGGCGTGGGGCCGAATGGTTCGCTGGGGGAGTACTCCTCGCTCACCGACGACGAGCGGCGGAAGGTCGCGCAGACCGCGATCGATGCTGTCGGCAACGACGGCATCGTGGTGGTCGGTGTGCACGGCGCCGGTGCTCATCAGGCGCGAAGCTGGGCTGAGAAGGCCGCGGAGGACGGCGCCGACGGAGTGCTGTGCCTGCCGCCGACGATGTACCGCGCGAACCGGTCTGAAGTCATTCACCACTACACCGAGGTCGCGAAGGCCGGCTTGCCGGTGATGGTCTACAACAATCCGCACGACACCAAGGTTGACCTGACCCCTGACCTACTGGCCGAGCTGGCGCAGATCGAGAACATCGTCGCGGTGAAGGAGTTCACCGGCGACGTCCGCCGCATCCTCGAGATCCGCGAACTCGCCCCGAGCCTGACGGTCGTAGCAGGCGCCGACGACCTGACGCTGGAGGCTCTGTTGATGGGCGCGACCGGCTGGTTCGCGGGATTCCCGAATGTCTTCCCGAAGGAATCCGTCCGCCTGTTCGACCTCGCAGTACAAGGGGATCTGACAAAAGCGAAAGCACTCTACGAGCCGCTGGTGGCTGCGTTCCGGTGGGACTCGCGGGTCGAGTTCGTGCAGGCGATCAAGTACGGCATGGACTACGTCGGCCGGTACGGCGGTCCCTGCCGCCCGCCGCGTGGACCGCTGGTGCCGGAGCATCTCGCCCAGCTGGAGCAGGACATGAAGAAGGCCGTGGAGTCGCTGGTATGAGGTCCGTCCGTACGCTCACCGCGATCGACTCGCACACCGAGGGCATGCCGACCCGGGTGATCACCGGCGGCGTCGGCGTCATCCCCGGTACGACGATGGCCGAACGGCGCGAGTATTTCCTCAAGCACGACGACGATCTCAGGCTGTTCCTGATGAACGAGCCGCGCGGCCATGCTGCGATGAGTGGCGCGATCCTGCAGCCGCCGACCCGGCCGGACGCCGACTGGGGTGTGCTCTACATCGAGGTCTCCGGGTGCCTGCCGATGTGCGGGCACGGGACCATCGGGGTCGCCACGGTGCTGGTCGAGTCCGGCATGGTGAAGGTGACCGAGCCGGTCACCCAGGTCCGCCTCGACACCCCGGCGGGCCTCGTTGTCGTCGACGTTGCCGTTAGCAACGGACGAGCGGAGCACGTGACGCTCCAGAACGTCCCGGCCTACTCCCACGCCTTGGATGCCACGGTCGACGTCCCGGGCCTCGGCACGATCACCTACGACCTGGCGTACGGCGGCAACTTCTACGCGATCCTGCCGCTGGAGCAGCTGGGTATCCCGTTCGACCGGGCCGAGAAGGACCGGATCCTGCAAGCAGGCCTGGACATCATGGCGGCGATCAACGCGACCGACCGCCCGGTCCATCCACTCGACCCGGGGATCCACAGCTGCAAACACGTCCAGTTCACCGCTCCCGGCGAGAACGGCAGTCATTCCCGCAACGCGATGGCGATCCACCCCGGCTGGTTCGACCGGTCGCCCTGCGGCACCGGCACCTGCGCGCGGATGGCCCAGTTGCATGCCCGCGGCGAACTCGGCCTGAACGAGGACTTCGTCAATGAGTCCTTCATCGGCACCCGCTTCACCGGCCGCCTGCTGTCGGAAACCACGGTCGGCGACCGCACCGGCCTGATTCCCACAGTCACCGGCCGGGCGTGGATCACCGGCATGGCGCGGTACCTGCTGGATCCGACGGATCCGTTCCCGACCGGCTTCGTGCTTTAACTGACGAAGCGGAGGGATTGGCCGGGCCGGAGTTGGGCGCACGCGTCCAGGTCCGCGGCGACGACGTACGCGATGACCGGGTAGCCGCCAGTGACCGGGTGGTCCGCGAGGAACAGGACCGGCAGTCCCGAGGGTGGGATCTGCAGGGCGCCGAGTTCCATGCCCTCGCTCGGCAGCTCGCCTTCGCGGGCGCGTTCCAGCGGTTCACCCTCGAGCCGTACGCCGATCCGGTTGCTGTTGCTGCTCACGGTGTAGCTCTGACCGGTCAGCGACGACCACCCGGCATCGGTGAACCAGTCCCGCCGAGGCCCAGACACCACCCGTACTGCGACGTCGCCGCCAGCGGGATCCGCCACGGGCGCGTAATCAACACCCGGCATCGGACCGTGATCCTTGCCAGCAGTCAACGCGTCCCCGGCCCGCAGTGGCGCCGGCCCCAGCCCCGACAGCAGGTCAGTGGACCGCGAACCGAGCACCGGCTCGACCTCGACGCCGCCGCGGATCGCGACATACGACCGGAGGCCAGAGGTGGGTGGTCCGAGGCGCAGGGTCTGACCTGCGCGCAGTGTCGCCGGGGCATTCCTGGGGATGCCCGCACAGGGAGCGCCGGTGACCGCGAAGACGAGATCCGACGAAGCCTCGAGAACCAGTCCGCCGTACGTCACCTCCAGCGCCGCGGCGTCCTCGCTGTTGCCGACCAACCGGTTCGCCAGCCGATAGGAGGCGCGATCACACGCGCCCGACCGCCCGATACCAAGGGCCGCCTGACCGACCCGCCCAGCGTCCTGCACAGTCGTCAACGGACCAGTTTCCAGTACTACGAAGCGCGCGCTCATCCCGAACCTGCGTCGATGAACCGGACCCGTCGCCCAGGTTGCAGGAGGGCAGCCGGATCCCGCTCCAGGTCGAACACGGCCACCGACGTCCGGCCGACCAGCTGCCAGCCGCCGGGAGACTCACGCGGGTAGACACCACTGAACTCGCCTGCCAGCGCGACGGATCCGGCCGGCACCTTCGTCCGCGGCGACTCACGCCGCGGCACGTCCCACTTCGACTGCCCGGTGAGGTAACCGAAGCCCGGCGCGAACCCGCAGAACGCGACGGTCCACTCGTCGGCCGTGTGCCGCCTGATCACCTCGGCCACCTCGCAGCCGAGCAGTTGAGCGACGTCCTCGAGGTCCTCGCCGTCGTACACGACCGGGATCTCGACCAGGTCGCCACCATCCCGGCGATCCTGCCGCGCCACCGTCTCTCGCAGTACGCGCTCGACTGCTGCGAGGTCGGTTCGCGCCGGGTCTGTCACCACCATCACGGTCCGGGCCGCCGGCACGATGTCGATCACACCGGCCGGCGGCTCGGCGACCAGCGCCGCGTAGTACCCGAGGACCTCGTCGAGGTCGTCCAGTTCCACCAGCAGCGCAGTACTGCCGCAGGGCAGAAGACGCATCAGGCGGCGAACGGGGTCAGCTCGACACCCGCGTCCCAGAGGCTCTGCCGGACCTGCTGGGCGATCTGCACCGCGCCCGGAGTGTCACCGTGGACACAGATCGACCCCGGCTGCAGCTTCAGCTCGCCACCCTCGATGTCCGCGATCGGCGCGCCGGTGGCCATCGCCACACAGCGCTGGGCGATCTCGGCTCCGTCATGCAGCACCGAACCGGGAAGCTTCCGAGAGACCAGCGTGCCTTCCGGCGTGTACGCCCGATCGGCGAACGCCTCGTGGATGACCTTCAGCCCGGCCTCCTCGGCCAGCCGGAGCCAGAGCGCCCCCGGCAGGCCGAGCACTGGCAGGGTCCGGTCGTAGTCGCAGATCGCCCCGACCACAGCCGCCGCCTGCTCCTCGTGGTGCCCGATCGTGTTGTAGAGAGCGCCGTGCGGTTTGACGTACCGGACCTCCGACCCGGCGACCCGGGCGAAGGCGTCCAGCGCCGCGACCTGGTAGAGCACCTCGTCCCGCAGTACGGCCGGCTCGATGTCGATGAACCGGCGGCCGAAGCCCGGCTTGTCGGCGTACCCGACGTGGGCGCCGATCGCGACGTCGCGATCCGCTGCCCGCCGACACACCGCACGCATGATGGAGGGGTCGCCGGCATGGAAACCGCAGGCGACGTTGGCGCTGGTGACGACGTCCAGCAGGGCGTTGTCGTCACCCATCGCCCAGCTGCCGAAGCCTTCGCCGAGGTCGGCGTTCAGATCGACGGTGTTCATCAGCTTCCTCCTTCGCGTCTAGCTGAACAGCTCGATGACCGGGCGGACCGAGCGCACGGCCAGGTAGATGGTGAGCAACCAGGCCGCCGCGCCGATCCCGAGCAGCCAGGCTGGGTACCTGTACCCGTTCAGCAGATCCTTGCGCCGCCACGCCACCCAGAGAAGCACACCGATGCCCACCGGGAGCAGCAGGCCGTTGAAAGCACCGGCGAAGACCAGCAGCGTGGTCGGCGCGGTACCGACGGACAGATAGATCACCGTGGTCACCAGGATGAAGCCGACCACCAACGCGGTCCGCGTACGGTCGCTGGTCCTCGTCCTGGAGGTGATGAACGAGACCGTCGTGTACGAGGCGCCGATCACGCTGGTGATGGCCGCGGCCCAGAGCACGATGCCGAAGACCCGGAGTCCCACCTCACCCGAGGCCTGCTCGAAAGCGGACGCGGCCGGGTTCGCCGGATCCAGCTTGGCGCCACCCGCCACCACGCCGAGGATCGCCAGGAACAGCACGATCCGCATCACTCCGGTGATCAGGATGCCGGTCACGGAGCCACGGGTGATGTCCCGGATGTGCTCGGGTCCGGTGATGCCGGAATCCAGCAGCCGGTGCGCACCGGCGTACACGATGTAGCCGCCGATGGTGCCGCCGATCAGAGTGGTGATGGCGAGGAGGTCGACCTGCTCGGGCAGGACCACGTTCTTCAGCGCCTCGCCGACCGGAGGTCCGGAGGTGATCGCGATGTAGCCGGTCAGCAGGATCATCAGCGCGCCGAGGAAGAAGACGATCCGGTCCATCGCCAGCCCGGCCTGCTTGGACACGAAGATGCCGATGGCAACGAGTGCGGAGAGCGCGCCGCCGATCTTCGGATCCAGCCCGAACATCGCGTCCGTGCCCAGTCCCGAGCCGGACACGTTGCCGATGTTGAAGACCAGGCCGCCGACGAACAGCAGGGCGGCCATCGCCCAGCCGAGCCCGGGGGCGACCAGGTTGCCGAGCTCCTGGGCGCGGCGGCCGGAGACCCCGATCACGCGCCAGACATTCAGCTGCAGGGCGATGTCGACCAGGATCGATGCGGCGATGGCGAAGGCGAACGCGGCGCCGAGCTGCACCGTGAACGTGGTGGTCTGGGTGATGAAGCCGGGACCGATGGCCGACGTCGCCATCAGGAACATCGCGCCGATCAGCGTCGACCGGGTGCTCGCCTTCAGGGCCGACGAGGTGACGGGGGTGGTCTCCGAGGTGGGGCGGCCCGAGCGGCGGACCGGGCGCTGGCTGGTCGGCTTCGTCGGCGGCTTGGACGGTGGTTTGGCCATGGTGCTCTCCTGATGTCAGCAGGACGGGGTGCACAGGGACCGCGGCGGCGGGGTCACCGCCGGACGGCCTTACCGGTCAGCAGCTGCGCTCAGTGGACGGTCGATCGCAGCTCGTGACTCCTGAGAGTAGATATTGTTCAACAATCCTGCAAGACTTCTGTTCAGCAAAGTTTCCAGAAGTGGGCGATGATGCGAGGGTGTCCAGTTCCAGCGAGATCCGACCGCCGGCCGAGCCCGGCACCGACACGTCCTGGCTGCGGGCCGTCGCGGGCGACGCCGCCCTGTTCGACCGGAGCAGCTCGGCGGAGCGGGTGGCCGACGTCCTCCGCCGCCGGATCACCGAGGGATTGCTCCGCCCCGGCACGCAGCTGTCCGAGGAACTGCTCAAGGAAGCCCTGCAGGTCAGCCGGAACACTCTGCGCGAGGCCTTCCGGCTTCTCACCCACGAAGGCCTGCTCGTGCACAAGATGCACCGCGGCGTCTTCGTGCCGGACCTCACCGAGGACGACCTGGTCGACCTCTACCGCCTCCGCCGGGCGATCGAGTGCGACGTAGTGCGATCTCTCGGCGACCTCGCTCCGGACCGGCTGCAGCCGCTCCGCGACGACGTGGAGGCGAGCGAGGCAGCGGCCCTGGCCGGCGACTGGGTCGCGGTCGGTACTGCGAACATGCGCTTCCACCGGCACCTGGTCGGGCTGGCGGGCAGCACGCGGATGGATGAGGTCACCGGCCGGCTGCTCGCCGAGCTCCGCCTGCTCTTCCATGTCATTGCGACCCCGCAGGCGCTGCACGAGCCCTACATCGCTCGCAATCGGGCCTTGCTCGAGTTGCTCGCAGCAGGTGAGTACGAGCGGGCCGCGGCCGAGCTCAACCAGTACATGCTCGACTCCGAGGCAGGCCTCCTCGCCGCCTTCCGCGGCCGAGGCTGACTATTGGGCTTGCGGGTGACGCCTCAAACTGCGTTGATGGATTTCACAGCAGAGACCCAGCTCTAGGGGGAGCAAGCATGACTGAAGACCGGACCGAGGAACAACGGAAGTCGTACCGGCCCATCGACGCGGCGGGGTTCCGCCAGTCGATCAGCCGGGACTGGGGACCGGTGGATCGATCGTTGGTGCTGCCCGCCGGCCTGGCCGAGGCCGCGGCCGAGCATCGGCGCAAGTTGAGCGCCGCGCTGCCCGGGCGCCGGATCGCACTCGGTGCCGGCCGGGCCCCGGTCCGGTCGAACGACACCGACTACTCGTTCCGGGCCGACAGCGACTTCGTCTGGCTGACCGGCTGCCAGGCCGAGGGCGCAGTACTGGTGATCTCGGCCGACGGCGACGCCACGCTCTACCTGCGCGAGACGGCCGGACCGGACGAGGTGGACTTCTTCGCGAACGCACGCGACGGCGAGTTGTGGATCGGCCCGGTGCCGGGACTGAAGGACTGGTCCGAGGCGCTGCAGATCGCCTGCCGCCCGATCGAGGATCTGCCGGCGGCCGTGCGCGGCGCCGTACCGTTCATGCTCGCGACGTACGGCGTGGAGCCGCAACTGGACGCGTTGGTCCGGACTTCGCCGTACGACGGGGATGTGCTGCGTCAGACGCTGGCGGAGTTGCGGCGGATCAAGGACGACTGGGAGCTCGACCAGTTGCGCGAGGCGGTCGCGGCGAGTGTGCAGGCTTTCGCGGACGTTGCCAGCGAATTGCCGGAGGCCATCCGCGGCGGTGGTGAGCGCTGGCTGGAGGGCACCTTCGACCGGCGGGCGCGGACCGCGGGCAACGGACCGGGGTACGCCTCGATCGTTGCTGCCGGCAATCACGCGCCGGTGCTGCACTGGGTGCGGAACGACGGCGCTGTCCGCGAGGGTGACGTGATTCTGCTCGACGCCGGCGTGGAGACCCGGACCCTGTACACGGCCGATGTGACCCGGACCTTCCCGGCGACGGGCGAGTTCACCCCGGCGCAGCGGCAGGTACACGATCTGGTCCACAAAGCTCACCTGGCCGCGCTGGAGGCGGTGCGCCCAGGCTCGCCGTACCGGGCGTTCCAGTACGAGGCGATGCGGGTGCTGATCGAGGGGCTGAAGGACTGGGGTGTGCTCGACGTATCGCTGGACGAGGCCCTCGGGCCGGACGGTCAGCAGCACCGCCGGTACGTCGTCTGCGGGCTCGGCCACTTCATCGGCCTGGACGTGCACGACTGCGACGCCGCCAGGCCGGAGACGTACTTCGCGGCCGACCTGGAGGTGGGGATGGCGCTGGCCGTCGAGCCCGGGCTGTACTTCCACCCGAACGACGAGACGGTGCCCCCGGAACTCCGCGGAATCGGCGTGCGGATCGAGGACAACGTGGTGGTCCATCCGGACCGGCTGGAGGTCCTCACCGAGGCCTTGCCGATCGACACGGACGGCCTCGAGCAGTGGACCCGGGCCCAACTTTCCCGATGACCGGTGATCACGGAACGTAGTGAAGCAATCACTTAAAATAATCTGGTCACAAGCAGTAACACTGGGGCGGTCCGGCCCGATGTAGTCAGCGGGGGAGGGTCAACCTCGGCCCGGCGCGTGGCAGTGGGGGGCCGCGAACCACGCGCCGGCCGGGCTGGCCCCGGACTGGGACCCGGGGGGGACCCAGGGAATTTCTGTACGGGGGGAAATGCCATGAACTTACGTGTGCGAGTACAGCACTGCGCGTGCGGCGGGGACCACCACTGGTACGCCGACATCGACGACGCGGACGACCCGCAACCCGACGATCCTTTCTGGTACGTCGACCGTTGCCCGAGCCAGGCCGACGCCCTGGAATCCGCCTGCGGTCAGCTACTCACGCTGTCCGACCGCGTCTACCAGGGCGACGATCTGCTCCGCGTGCTGGAATCCAGCGACGTCTGACCTTGCTCGCCGGGGATCAGCCCCGGGTCAGGGTGACGCCGTAGTAGCTCGCGGCGTCGACGACCGGCTGGTAGAAGGAGTACGAGCCGGTAGCGTTGCCGCCCTGGTTGAAGCCGCAGTCGTGGCCGTCGCTCGGCCCGCCGGACGTCATGCCCTGCGCGATCGTGCCGGAGATGTACGCGCCGCCGGAGTCGCCGCCCTCGGTGCAGACAGTGGAACGGGCAAGGCCGGTGGTGCGGGTCACAGCGCCGCTCGGGCTGCCGTAGTTGACCGTCAGGTTGTACTGCGAGATCGTGCCGCAGGTCCACCCGGTGGTGTTGCCGGCCTTGCAGATGGTCGAACCGACCGGTGCCTTGGACGAACCGGTGACGGTGGTGGTCTGGCCGTTGCGGTTGTCGATGTAGCCGCGGCCGACGTCCTCGGAATCGATGTCCATCAGGCCCATGTCCACGCTCGGCTGACCGGTGCGGAACCGGCTGCCGATGCCCTTGCCGAGATGGGTTCCGGCGGCGTTCAGGATGTCCGGATTGCCTTCCAGGCAATGGCCCGCGCTGAGCAGCACGTTGTTGCCGTTGCTGGTGGTGCCGGGGAAGCCGAGCGAGCAGTTCGTACCCGGGACCAGGTCCATGATCTGGCCGCCGATCACGTCCGCGGTCATCGTCAGCGTGGTGCTGCTGGTGCTCACGTCGACGCCGGGGATCGCCTTCAACTGCTTGACCAGGGCAACGGTCTGCGCTGACTGCTTGCCGGGCTGTAGGACGACCTGGACGCGGTCGGTCGGCAGGTCCGCACCGATGCTCTGCAGCTGCCGCGATCCGGACCTGTCGAACATCGCCTGGACCTGGGTCTGCAGCTTGGTCAGAGCCTTCTCGCCGCGGGCAACCGTCCGCGGGGTCAGGCCCCGCTCACGAGCCACCGCGGCCTCCGCCGGCGAGTGCACGTTGACCACCAGTTGGCGGGAGGCGTCGAAGAAGGAGCCGTCGGCAACCGTCTTCACCGCCTCGAGCGCGGATGCCTTGTTTTGTTCGGTGTCGAGCCTGGCCTTCGCCTTGGCCGGGGAGATTCCCCAGCTCCAGCCGAGGACGTCGTACACGCCGTCGGTCGGGACGGGTACCTGGGCGCTGGTCGCGGTTTGCATCGGCGCCAGGGCGGCGGCGCCGAGTCCGAGGACCAGGGCGGCTCCAGCGAGGGACTTGCGCAGGTGGGGGCGGGGCATGGGGTCACATCCGAATCGGCTGGGCGGCCTGCCTCACCAGGCCGCGGTGAGGGAATCGTTGGCGCTACGGACGATGACCACAAGTGAACGGACAGTGATGGTTGGGTTGTGGCGGGTCGATCAAGGGAAAGCCTTCGACCGACGAACGATCACCCTCGGCCGAACACTGCTCGACAGAGGGTGATCCTTCTCGGCGGGCTTAGCTGGTCGGCGGTACCGCGGGGCAGGTGCTGCCGCGCTTCGGGAGTTTCAGTGACACCAAGTAGTTGTCAACGGCCGTCCCCATGCAGGAACTCGTCGTGTAGCTGCCGTGGCCCCAGCCTTCATAGGTGACGAGCAACCCGGAGTGACCGAGTTGCCGCGCCACATTGGTCGCCCAGTTGTAGCCCGAGGCGGGATCGTGGATGGAGTTGATCAGCAGCAGCGGGGTCTGCAGGTTGCGGACCTTCAGCCGGTGCTGCGGGTTGTCCACCCGGGTCGGCGAACCCAGGCAGGTCGAGTTGGCGAGCAGCGCACCCGGGTACTTCATCTCCGGGTACTGCGCGGCAAGCTGCCGCAGGTTGGCGGCGTACTGCTGGTAGTTGGTCACCGGCAGACTCCAGTCCTGGCAGAACACGGCGAAGGGGTTCGACTGCAGCCCGGTCGGAGTCGGCGGATCGACGACAACCGGCGACTTGCTCTCATCGAGTTGTTTCAGCAAGTCGGCGAGCTGTGGCCACTGGGGATCGTAGAACGTGCGGAAGGCTGTATAGCTCAGCGTGAAGGCGGTCAGCGCGACCTGTGGTCTCTTCGGATCGGCCAACTCGCCGTGGTCCGCCCTGATCAGCAGCTCCGCCCACAGCTTTCGGACATCAGTGCCATGCAGGCTGCAGCTTGTACTGCGCTCGCACCATTTCACGAACTCGTCGAAGGAGTCCTGCGACGTCTCCGCTTGAGTGTTGAGGAAGGCGCGAGTGCCGAGACTGTGGTCGACGACGCTCTCCAGTACGACGGCCCGCACCCGTTGTGGGTAGACCTCCGCATACTGCTCGCCGAGCAGCGTTCCGTAGGAGCTGCCGTGGAACGTCAGCTTCTGTTCGCCCAAGGCCTGCCGGATCGCGTCGAGATCCCGCACGGTCTGCAGCGTGTCGATGTGGTCGTAGACCGGGCCGGTGTTGGCGCGGCAGTCCTTGGAGAGCTCCTTGTTGTAGCGGATCGTCTGGTCGAACTCCGCCTGGCTCTTGATGATCGGCGACGGCTGCTTCGCGAGCAGCGCGGCAGAACACTTGACCGGGTTGCTCCGGGCGATGCCGCGCGGGTCGAAGCTGACGATGTCGAACCGGTCCTGCAGGTTCTCGCTGAACCGACCTATCCCGGTCCTGATCCGCTCGACCCCGGAGTCACCAGGGCCGCCCGGACCGAAGATCAAGGCGCCAACCCGATCGGCCGACTTCGCAGTACGGCGGGCTAGTGCCAAGCCGAAGGTCGGGCCGTTCGGGTGTGCCCAGTCCACTGGGACTTGCAGAGTGGTGCACTGCGATCCTTTGATCAGCTCCTTGTCTTCTTCGGTGTCGCCGGGCTCGGGCAGGCAGTCCGCCCATTGCAGAGCCGGCCGTACTACGGTCGCCGCGGCCCCCTGACCGGCCGCGGCCCCCTGACCGGCCGCGGCCGGTACTACGGTGACGCCGGCCAAGGTGACTCCCAGGACCACACCCCACGTGGTGGTCCTGAAGCGTCGATTGCTGAAACTCACGGGGAGATCTCCTGTCTGGTGAACTCCCTCGATCCTCGGCAACCGCTGTCCGCAGCACATCGGGGTTCATCCCTGACCGGACCCGCTCGCGCCTTGGGGGACTTGTTAGGGTCACTGATCTGATGACTGAGACGACGGTTGTTGACGCCCCGGCTGGTTCGAAGCACGCGACCTGGTTCCGCACGGTGGCGATCGCCGAGGCGATCTCGTGGACCGGACTGCTGATCGGCATGCTGTTCAAGTACGTGCTGTCGGACAACGAGATCGGCGTGAAGATCTTCGGCCCGATCCACGGCGGCGTCTTCATCGCCTACGTCCTCACCGTGGCCCTGGTCCGCAAGCCACTCCGCTGGACCTGGTCGACCACCCTGCTCGCCCTGGGCGCGAGCATCCCGCCGCTCTTCACCTGGCTTTTCGAACGCTGGGCCGCCCGCACCAACCGCCTCGGCTGACGCCGCAGCTTTCCAAATTTTGCTAATTGGCGGGGAAATTGTTCCAAGGGCTGTTTGAAACGCCCTGTGAGCGACTACCCTCCGGGACTTGTGAAGCCGTTCTCTGAGGAAGAACAGGCCAAACGCCGTAGACCCCTGCTGGATCGTGAGGGGTTTCGCCGTGTCGCCGTTCTCGTTGCTCCCACCGGGCTGTACGCCGTGCTGGTACTCATCAGTCTGCTCGGGGGGCCGAGGATCGGAGCGCCGCTGATCCCGCTGCCCGGAGGCGGTGGCGCGGAGGTGACCAACCCGGAGGCGGGCCAGCAGCCAGGTCAGCTGCCCAGCAGGATCTTCCCGTCGATTCCCTGGCAGACCCAGACTCCGGTACCGGTGCCGCCAACCTCTGCGACGGTGACACCGTTACCGTCCACCGTCGACCCCTCAACGGGACTGCCGACCGATCGACCAACGACCACTCAACCCACGCTCCCCGGCAAGCCCTCGCCGACAACTGCGGAGCGCTCGGAACCCCCGATGCCGCCGGCCACCAAGACGCCGCCCCGCCCGCCGAGCGATCCCACGACCGCACCAACGACCGCACCAACGAGCGAACCAACGAGCGACCCGACAACCGATCCGCCGGTCACCCCGAGCACTCGACCCACGACCCCGGACAACCCCGACGAGCCCGAGCCACGTCCCCCAACAGTCGTCGACACCTTGCTCGGCCTCCTCGATCGCCTCGGCCTGTAGCTCCCCGACATTTACCGCCTTGCGTCCGAAGAACTGGAGGGAGGTCTCTCCAGTTCTTCGGACGCAAGGGGTTCACAGGGTGGTGGTTTGGAGGATGACGTTGGTGACCAGGGCGGGGTTGTCGTTCATCGGGACGTGGCCGCTGGCGGGGAGGGGGACGATGCGGGCGCCGGGGATCTGGCGGTGGGCCCGGGTGGACTGGCTCGGGGGGAGGACGCGGTCGTTGGTGCCCCAGGCGATGGTGACCGGGATGCCCGGGACGTCGCCCTCGAAGGTGATGCCGGAGCGGCCCAGCCGGAGTACTCGATCGAAGGCCGGCGCGGCGGCCATGGCGGCGGTTTCCGCGATCACCGCTTCGGGACTGCGCTGGCCCGGGCGGTGGTAGATCATGCCCGTCATCAGCCGACGGCCGGCCGCGGTGCGCGCCATCCGGCGTACGGTCGCGGGTGGGGTGCGGCAGGCGACTCGGTGCATGCTGTTCAGGACGTTCAGCGCCCAGGCGCGCTGGCGGGGAGTCCACAGTCCGGCCGGGGAGAACGCGGTGACCGAGCGGACCAGACCGAGCTGGCCCAGCCGGAGAGCGATCAGACCGCCCATCGAGTTGCCGGCCACGTGCGGCCGGTCCAGATCGAGGGCCTCCGAGAAGGCCTGGACCGCGCGGACGTAGCTGTCGACCTCGTCCGGGACGCCAGGCGGTACGTCGGGAGACTCGCCGAAGCCCGGGAAGTCCAGCGCGATCACGTCGCGCGACTCCGCCAACCGGTCCAGCACCGGGTCCCACGCCTGGCGGTGGTGACCGATGCCGTGCAGGAGCAGCAGGGGCGGTCCGGCGCCCTTGCGGTCGTAGGCGATCTCCACGCCCGGGACGCCGTCCACGGTCACGCTCGCGGTTGCGCTCATGACTTCATGGTGACCACGCGGTGCCGTCTTGTCCGCGTGACATGGCCGATGTCACATTCCTGCTGTTCGGTAACAGCGCGTCAGTAGGCGTCGACGTCGCTGGTCGAGGCGTTGCCCAGCGAGCTCGGCCGCAGGTCGACCTTCCAGCCCTCGTTCCGGCCGAAGCCGTCGTCGAACTTCGAGAAGCTGCAGTCGGTGCTGAACTGGCGGCGCTTGGCGTTCCAGTCCAGCCCGCTCTTGAAGTAGATGTGGTACTTCCCGCCGATCCGGCTGATCGTCGCGGTCTTCTTCGCCTGCACGTACATCATCAGGTGCGGCTTGGCCGGCGGCTGGCCGTCGGTGACCACTGACACCGCGACGTCCCGGTCGGTGCCGTTCGTCACCTGCAGCTGGCCGGATCCCCGCGACCCCGAACGGACCAGGAGGTCGCCGTTCGACGGGCGCTGGTCGGGTGGTTCGGGCCCGAGGTTCGGCAGCGTCGTACCGAAGCGGAGGCCGACCTTGCGCAGTGGCGCGACCGCGCTCGCCAGGTCGGCGGTCAGCTTCCGCTGGACGGCCTGCGAGGTGTAGACGACCCCGCCACACCTGGCGTTGAGATCGACGTTGTCGGCCTGGGCGCCGGTCAGCGAACTGGACGCCGCCCTGAGTCGCGCCTGCAGAGTCTTGTTCGCCGCGACCGCGTTCGCCGGCACCTTCAGCGCGGCCACTGTCGCGGCCTCGGTGGTCAGCGTCTCGGCCAGATCGCTCATCGCGGCACTCAGGTTCTCCGCGCTTCTCGCGGTGGTGAGCGCGCGGACGTCCGCCGCCAGGTGCTGATCGACCTGCGTCAGACTCGCCTGGTACTGCGCTGCCGTCAGCGGCCCGGGTGGTTTCGGTGGCGTTGTCGGTTTGACGGTCGTCGGCCGCGACGCGGACTGCGTGCTCGCGGCTGCGGCCCCGTCATCCGAGGCACTCCCACAACCGGTCGCGAGTCCGAGCAGAGCTACCCCGACGCATGCGGACAGAATCTTCCTCACGATGCCCCCCAGGCCTCGATTTCCCCTTACCGGAAGCCTAAGCGGCAAAGGTCTCCGCAGCGAGCCGAAAGGCGGTTACGGACGCGGCGTCGGCCGGACGAAGGGAAAAGCGAGGGTGGCCCGGATGTTCTGGCCGGTCAGCAGCATCATCACCCGGTCGACACCGAGGCCGAGTCCACCGGTCGGCGGCATCGCGTACTCCAGCGCGCCCAGGAAGTCCTCGTCCAGCGACATCGCCTCGGGATCACCAGCGGCCGCCTTCAGCGACTGTTCGGTCAGCCGGCGCCGCTGCTCGACGGGATCCACCAGCTCCGAATACGCAGTACCGATCTCCGCGCCGTAGGCGACCAGATCCCATCGCTCGGCCAGCCGCGGGTCGTCCCGGTGCTTGCGGGTCAACGGCGAGGTCTCCACGGGGAAGTCGGTGTAGAAGGTCGGCACGGTCGTCGCAGGCTCGACCAGTTCGTCGTAGAGCTCAAGGACCAGCTCGCCCGCGGACAGGTCGAACGCCGCGTGAACCCCATGATCCGCACAGAGCTCCCGCAGCCGCGGCGCCGGCGTACCGGCATCGATCGGTACTCCGGTCGCGCGGCTGACCGCCTCGTGCACGGTGACGACGGGCCACTCCCCGGAGATGTCGATCTCGCCCTGCGGCCGCAGTATCACCGGCTTGCCGAACACCGCGGTGGCGGTCTCGATCAGCAGTTCCCGGGTCAGCTCCCGCATCACGTTGTAGTCGGCGTACGGCTGGTAGGCCTCGACCGAGGTGAACTCCGGGTTGTGCGTCCCGTCGGCACCCTCGTTGCGGAAGTTCCGGTTCAGCTCGAAGACCTTGCCGAGCCCGCCGACGGTCAGCCGCTTGAGGAACAGCTCGGGCGCGATCCGCAGGTACAGCTCGGTGTCGTAGGCGTTGATGTGGGTCACGAACGGCCGCGCGTTGGCCCCGCCGTGCACCGCCTGCAACATCGGCGTCTCCACCTCGATGAACCCGCGCGACTCGAAACCGTTGCGCAGGGCCCGTACTGCGGTACTTCGGTACTGCAGCATCTGCAGGGACTCCGGGTTCATCACCAGATCCAGGTGGCGCTGGCGGACCCGGGCCTCCGGATCGGTGAAGCCCTTCTGCTTGTCCGGCAACGGATGCAGGCACTTCGCGGCCATCAACCAGTCGCTCGCCGCGACCGACAGCTCGCCGCGGCGGGTGGTGACCACCTCGCCCGTGATGCTCACGTGGTCGCCGATGTCGACCAGCTTCCGCCAGTTCGCCAGCTGGACCGGACCGCACGAGTCGGCGGTCAGCATCACTTGGAGAGAGGTCGATCCGTCCTGCAGCTGTGCGAAAGCAAGACCACCGTGGTTTCGCAGCCGCATCACCCGGCCTGTGATGGAGACCTGCTGGCGGGTGTGGTGGTCGGCGGGAAGGTTCGCGTGCAGGGCCCGGATTCGTTCGAGTGTGTCGGTCCGGGGCACCGTGACGGGATACGGGTCGATGCCAGCAGCAACTAGCTCGTCCAGCTTGGCACGGCGGATCCGCTCCTGCTCGGTGAGCTTGCGCTCCGGCAGGGCGGGCCGGAGCAGCTCGTGCTCCTGCTCGCGGACGGCCGTGGCGAAGCGTCCGCCGTCGGAGGCCATGATCGCGTGCCGCTCGGCGGTCTTCGCTGTGTCGACGCGGGTCCACGGGCGAGGTGCGGGCAGGAACCCCTCGGCGGTGCCGGCGGCAAGCAAGACCTGCGCCAGCGAGGCTCCCCGGGAATAGCAGATCAGCCTAGGCGACCATCGAGGCAGATACTTCTCGTTCGACTGGTACAGGCTCTCCAATTGCCAGAACCTCGAAGCCGCCGTCAGCAACGCGTTCGTCAATCGCAGGACGGGACCGGCGCCGACCCGTTCGGCGTCACTGAAGATCTCCCGGAACATCGCGAAGTTCAACGAGACGTGATGCACGCCCAGGTCGGCGCTGGCATCGACCAACGCGGTGACCATGAACTCCATCAGCCCGTTCACCGACTCGGGATCACGCCGCATCAGATCCAGCGAGACCCCCCGCACGCCCCAGGGCACGAACGAAAGCAGCCCTCGTACTACGCCGTCGGCGTCGCGCGCGATCACCATCACGCACCGCGCGTCGGCGGGATCGCCGAGCCGCCCGAGGGCCATCGAGAATCCTCGCTCGGTCTGGGCGCCACGCCATCGCTCGGCCAGGTCGACGTACTGCGCCAGGTCGGCGGGCGCCAGATCCCCATGCCGGACGACCTCGGCGTGGTAGCCGGCTCGCTGGGCCCGGGTGACCGCCTGCCGGACCGGGCGCATGGTCCGGCCTTCCAGGGTGAAGTCGGCGACGTCGATGATCGCCTCGTCGCCCATGTTCAGGGCTCGCAGTCCCTCGTCGACGTACGCGTGGGCCGCCTCCTCGCCGGCGGACAACACCGCGGGGGACCAGCCGTACGTCCGGGCTTCCGCGAGCCAGCGTTTGATCGCGCCGGGCCAGGCCGCGGGATCACCGAGCGGGTCGCCACTGGCGAGGCTGACCCCGTTGACCACCCGATAGGCGATCGCGGCCCGTGCGTCGGGGGAGAACACGACTGCCTTGTCGCGCCGCGTCGCGAAGTACCCGAGTGAGTCGCGTTCGCCGTACTCGAGCAGCAGCAGCCGGCGGACCCCGAGTTCCTCGAGCTGGCTCAGGTAGCGGACCCGGCGGACGGAACGCAGGAAGATCGCGAACGCGATCACCAGGGAAGCCGCCGAGATGGTGCCGACGGTCAGCCCGACCCAGCCATGCCCCTCGTGGCCGGAGCCCATCCGGTACCGGCTCTGACCGAGGACGGCCAGGAGGGCCCCGACGATCTTCTCCCGCTGACCGTGCAGGGTGTGCGGGAAGAGCTGGGTCAGGGTGATGCTGACCGCGACCGAGACCAGCAGGCCGGCGACCAGGGCGAGAACCGACAGCCGCCTGGTACCAGGGGCCAGTCGGGCGGGGAACGCGCCGCGGATCCGCCACAGCAGCACGATCAGCAGGGCGATCACCACCACCTGGGCGATGGCGAACACCAGGTCCTGGCTCGTCGTCTCACCGAACTCAGCGCGCAGCGACTCGTCCTCCGGGTAGGCGAGCCGGGCTGCCGTGAGCCCGGCCTCGGCAAGCCAGCCGAGCAGCCACAGCGCCTGGAAGACGAGCAGCACCCAGAGCAGCGCCGCTCGTTTGCCGCGCAGCAGGGCGCTGCCGATCACGGTGAGGTAGACGGCCGAGAAGACGGTATGGCCGGCCGGGATGCCGAAGAACGAGAACGCCAGTTCGACCTTCTTGACCAGCGACGGCGCGAAGAGATGCAGAACGATGGCCAGTGACGACCAGACGGCCGCGGCGACGACGATTCTCCCGACCCAGACCGCTGCGCGGTGCTGCCACTGCGGGACGTCCTGTTCCGATGACACGCAGCGATCATCCCACCGACGGCGTTCGGACAGCGCAACCTGTCGATCCGCGGCGCCGGCGCACCGTCCACTCCCTAAGGGCGAGCCTCAGGCGGGGGTGGTGAGGGCGGGCGTGGGGAGTTTGCGCTGCCAGACCTCGTCGAGGGCCATTCGCATCGCACCGGTGACGACCGCGTCCTCGGCGAGGGCCGAGAGCTCCAGCTTCGGGTGGTTCAGCGTGAGCAGGCGAAGCTGGTCCGAGATGGCGTCGAGCAGTACTGCGCCGGCTCGTGCCACACCGCCGCCGATCACCACGGCGGTCGGGTCGAGCACCAGTACTGCGGGCGCCAGGGCCCGGGCGAAGTCGCGGGCCACCTGCTGCACAACCGCCTGAGCCACCGGGTCGCGCTCTGCCGCCGCCGCGAAGACGTCCGCGGTGTCCAGCTGATCCCGTCCGAGCTCTGCCAACCGCGAGTCCGGGTTGTCGAGCACTGCCTGTCGCCCGAGTGCCGCGATGGCCTCCGAACCGACAGCGCGTTCCAGCGGTCCGCGGCTGTCCTCGGGGTTGATCACGTCGTCCGGACCGGTCGCGATGAAGCCGATCTCGCCCGCCGCACCCGTACCCCGGTGCAACCGGCCGTCGATCACGATGCCGGCACCGAGCCGCTCACCCCACTGCACGGCGAGCAGAGTCCCGGTGCCACCCCGGGCCGCGGCGATGGCCAGTGCGGCCAGGTTCGCGTCGTTGTCGAGCATCACCGGGCAGTCGAGCAGGCTGCGGACGTGCTTGGTCAGGTCGATCGCGGACCAGCCCGGCACGCTCGGGACCAGCTGGACCCGGCCGGTGTGCTCGTCCACGATGCCAGGGCTGGCGGCGACCGCGGCCGCGATGTCCTCGGCCGGCACCTCCGCCTCGGCGAGTGCCTCGGTGATGACCTCGCTGATCACCCCGAGCAGTTCCTGGGCGGTCCACCCGGGCCCGGAACGGCGTACCAGGGAGAGCTTGCGGCCGGCCAGGTCGGAGACGCCGACCGTGACACGGTGCGGGCCGACGTCCAGGCCGAGCACCGGCGCGGCGCGACCGCGCAGCGAGACGCGGATGGCCGGGCGGCCGAGCGAGCGGTCCGCCGAATCCGGGCCGTGCTGCTGCAGCCAGCCGGCGTCCAGCAGTTCGTCGACCGCCTGTGCCACGGTCGGTCTGGCCAGACCGGTGCGTTCCACCAGTTCGGCGACGCGCAGTGGTGCCGGTGCCGAGCGGCGGACCGCATCCAGCACAGCGGCGACGTTGATCCGCCGCAGCATCGTCGTACCGCCGCCGCCGACCGTTCCCTTGCTCATGTCCGACCCCTTGCCTGCCACTCGCCCATCTTATATATAAAGCGAGCGTTCATAAATTATCCCTGCCGCTTGCGCGCGCCGCCAGCAGCGACCTGGGACACCGGGGGCGGGCGGGCGCCCCGAAATCCGTGAGTCGACAACTATCACTGTCCGGGCTGCCTGGCACCCAGCACACGCACGCGCCCGGGGATCAGTCCTGCAACACCGTCCGGGCGAAACTGCTCAGCGCCTCACGATCGGGTTGCCGGGTCTTGGTCATCAGGCTGGCGACGTGCTTCTCCACGGTACGGGGAGAGATGTGCAGCCGCGAAGCGATCGACTTGTTGCCGATCCGGTCGACGAGCAGCATGCAGACCTCGTACTCGCGGCTGGTGATACCCATCTGCCGCAGGTGCGCGGGGACCTGATCGGTACCGGTCCGCCGCTGCGAGACCGTCGCTCCGAGCTGGCGCAACATACTGCGGCACACACCGGCGACGGCGGCCACTTCCGCGTTGTGGAAGTAGTCCTCGGCCTGCCGCAGCCAGGTGATCGGGTCACCCCAGCCGTCCGCGTGCGCGGGCTCCGCCACCAGGCGCAGCCCGAGGTGCCGGGCCATCGGGTAGATCGAGGATGTCTCCTGAGCCTCGGCAACCTTCGCCACGGCCTCCACCCTACGGCCGTCCCGTCCCAGCAGAACGGCGTGCGCCAACTCCACGAACTGCCGGTTCCACCGCATCCCGCTGGCCGCCGTCGCGGTCACCGCCTCGAAGTGGGCCCACCCGTTCCGGCCAGCCAGTACTCCGAGCAGCAGGCCGACCCCATCCTTCCCGGCCATGTGGAACTTGGTCGGGTTCTGCGCGTCGTACGCCAGCGCCTGAGCCATCTCGGATTCCGCCAGCTCGCGGTTCTCCTCGAGCAGTGCGCAGAAGGTCCGGGCCATCCCGTAGGACAACGGCAACTCGTGCGAGGCCCGTTCGCCGTACGCCGCCAGCTCGGAAAGAATCTCCGCCATCGCGGCCCGACGGCCCTGATGACCGGCCAGCACTGCCTTGGTCACCAGCACGTACGGCGCGCCGCGGCTGAGCTTGAGCCGCCGGGTCACCTCGAGGCATTCCTCGATCATCAGGGCAGCCCGGTCGTACTCGCCCCGCAGTACCGCTTGCTGGGCAAGGACACGGTCGACCTCGTAGGCGCTGGGGATCGCGCCGATCTTCAGCGCCTGCTGCTTGGCGGCCTCCAGCTCGGCGACGCTGCCATCGGCCAGGCAGATCGAACCGGCTTGGAAGATGTGCGCGACCACGCGCTGCAGTCCCATGTTGTTGTCCGTGGCGACCTGCCGGGCCTGCTGGAAGTAGCGGATCGACTGCCCGAGGTCGTGCTCGCGGGCGAGGATGCCCAGCAGCTGCCAGGCATCCGCTTCGACCGCCGGAAGGTTCGCACGCTTGGCGGCCTCGGCGGCGCGGGCACCGAGCGCGGCTGCCGACTTGAGCCGGCCGGGACTCGTCCTGGTCATCTCCAGTGCGGCCGCGATCGCGTCCAGCGGCGCCAGGTCCGCATCGGCCGGCTCTTGACCGAGGAGGGAGCGCGCGGTGGCCACATGGCTGATCGCCGACGCCCACCGGCCCGCGGTGTGCTCGAACTCGGCCAGCCGGACGTGCAGGGCCGCTACCCGGCGGCTGTCGAGGCCGGCTCCGGCCAGGTTGTCGATCGTCTCGGTGCGGGCCGCCGGATGCTCGAACTGACCTGTCTCGCCCAGCGCGAGCACCAGGGCACCGAGCACGCCGGCCCGATAACCGACGTCTGGGTCGCCGGTCAGCAAGGTGTACGCGCGGTCCAGCAGGTTCACCGCGGTTCCCATCGAGCCCTCGTCGAACGACCGCCGCCCGGTCTCGGCGAACAACCTCGCAGCCCGGCCGACGTCCCCGCCGGCCTCGGCCAGTTCGCCGACCATCGGGGACCACTCGCCGGGCAACCCGGGATGCAGGGTTTCGACCGCATCCGCACACCGTCGGGCCAGCGCCGCGCGCTCGGTCGGGTTGAGCCCGGCGAGCAGCGCCTCGGCGGTCAGCGGATGGCGGAACGCGTACCAGTCGGGCACGGGCTCGTCCGGGCCGACCAGCTGGGCGGCCAGCCCGGCGCGCAGGGTGGCCAGCAGTTGGCGCTCGCCGATACCGCTGGCCTGCCGGACCACGCTGAGCGGGAACCGGTGACCGAGCACGGCCGCCAGCACCAGGAGTTCGCGGGACTCGGGGCCGAGCTGATCGGTACGGCTGCTGATACTGCGGACCACCGCGGCCGGGATCGTCATCCGCAGGTCGTCGACGACCTGGACGCTCCCGTCCGACGAAGCCAGCAGTTGCCCGGACCGGCTCGCCTCCTGCAGCAACTCCTCGACGATGAAGGGAATCCCGGCGCTGTCGGCCCACAGCCGTTCGGCGAGCTGGTCGGGGACGGCGTCCGGAGCGACCTCGAGCTTGGTGGCGGCGAGCTCGCGGACGTCCGCGCGGTTGAGCGGCCGCAGCTCGATCAGGGTCGCGGCTCCCCGCTGCTGGGCCAGTTGTGCGAGCTCCGCGGCGGGACAGCGCTCCGACCGTACTGTTGCGACCAGAGCGATCGGCTGGTCCTCCAGGTTGTCGAGCAGGTACTCGATCACCGCCAGCGTTTCGGGGTCCGAACCCTGCAGATCCTCGAGCACGAGCAGGCAGCCACGGTCACGCCCGACCAGTTCGAGCAGCCGGAGCACCGCCTCGCCCAGCACCACCGTCGAGATCGCGTTGTCCGAAGAGTCGCCGTAGTCCCAGTCCGGCACCAGCCGGCCGAGCACCCGGCGGTACGGTCCCAGCTTCTCGGGGTCGGGCATTTCTCCCCGGCGGACCAGCGACAGCAGCGCCTCGGCGAACGGGCGGAAGGCCACTGTGGTGCCGATCGCGCCGACCCGGCCACGCAACGTGACCATGCTGTGGTCGAGGGCGTCGGCAGTGCCGACCGCGGCGAGCCGGCTCTTCCCGATCCCGGGCTCGCCGATGAGAAAGACCGCACCCCCGCGGCCGGCACGCGTCGCCGTCAGCAGGTGGTCGAGCTGAGTGATCTCCTCGTCTCTGCCGACCACTCCAGGCGCATGGGTCTGCATGGCTGCAAACTCTAATCGCGGGTCGGTGCGGTCGCAGTCCGAAGGTTCGCTCCGATCACCGGTCGCCGGCCGGCTCCAGCAGACCAGGCGCCTGCTGGAACCGACCGGCATCCGGCGATCGGAGCGGGAATCAGTTCGCTAGATCGGGGTGTCGGTCGATGCGCCCGCCAGTACGGCCTGCATGGCCAGGGCCGCGGCGCTGGCGCCGGCGACCAGCCCCAGGGCGCGGGCGCCGACCTTGGTCCGCATCGGCAGCGTGACGGGACCGATCGGATCGTCGTGCTCGGCGTCTGCCTGCCGCAGGTCGAGGTTGTGGTCGTGCAGGTGCTGGGCGGTCATGGTGTAACCCCTGTCAGGTGATGGCCGGGCCGGTGCGGTAGTAGGCGCTCCCGGCCGGCGGATGGCTCCTGCAGCAGGACGGACGGGATCTGCCCGTGGAAACCGAGGCGGAGCATGCCGTAGCCGATCCCTGCCAGCCCGGTCAGCAGACCGGGAGAAGGAACGGCTCGCGGCGTACCGCAGTGCGGCCCGTACTGCTGTACTGCGGCGAGCACCAACCCGGCCCGCCGGCGCCGGACTGCCTCAGCGGCTGGATGCTCGCGGTCGGCGAGCCACAGCAGTGGCTCCACCGTGCCGAGCTCGCCGTGACACAGACTCGTGTCGGCGAGCACCGGACGTTCTGCTTCGGTCTTCAGGTACTTGCCGAGCTCCACGGGCACACCGGCGCTGAGCCGGGCCAACGTGGTCCCCGCAGTTCCTGAGCACCAACCGGCATCGACAGGCTCGTCCCGCCGATCCAGTTCGACTGCAACCTTCGCAGCCTCGGCGTACTTGTCTCCAGGTACGCCGTACTGCCCCAGAGCGAAGGCGATTCCCTCATACCCGCGGGCGAATCCGGCAGCCGGTGCAGGCGTCAGCAGCTCCACAGCGGCAACCAGCTCGTCGGCGTAGCGTGCCGCAAGCCGTGCAGCACCAGGGATCCCCTGTACTGCGACCAGCCCGCCGGCAGCACCTTCTCCGTAGTTGGGGAAGTCGTCGGGCGCAAGGCCTTCCATGACCTCCAGCGCATCCGCGACGCACCGGGTGAGGTCGGAGTCGCCCAGGAGGTGGCTCAGGCGGTTCAACCCGTAGGTGATTCCGCCGAGGCCGTACAGTCCGGGTCCGACGGCCTGCGCGGACTCCGGGTTCGCGGCAAGCTTCTCCAGGAGTCGCGGGATCGGGCGGATCGCGTCACTGGCGAGCTCGCAGTACTTGCTGGCTCCGGTGAGGACGCCGACCTGCGCCAGGAACAGCGCAGTACCGGTGTAGCCGTAGGAGATGCCTGCGCCCATCGGGAGGACGGCCCAGTGGTGGTCGTCTAGTAGTTCGAGGCCGAGCCAGTTCGCGGGTCCGCCGCTGGTGCCGACGACCTGGGCCATGATCTCGTCGGCGAGGTCGGTGGCCGCGGCGAGCAGCCGCTCGGGATCGGCTTCCGCAGCGCCGAGCCCGGGCCGGACCGCGGTAGTGGCGTGAATCACAGGCTCCGGCCGGGTGGCCAGGCAGGCGGAGATCACCCACTTCTGACGGTGCTCGTCGATCTCACCCATCGCCAGGAGCTTCGCCTCGACGGTCTCGAGTCCCTTGGCCGCCAGGAGATCCGGCACCCGGGAGCCGTCCGCAGCCCAGACATCACGGCTGTCCGGCCGCGCGGTGAACAGGGGGATGTCGCCCGTCCACAGCTCGGCCAGTTCGAACGGAACCAGTGGTCGCAGCTCCTCATCGGCGTCCCAGAGCAGGTCGAGCAACTGGCTGTGACCGCTCGCGTCGCGTAGTGCGTCCGGATGGGTCGACTCGTCCAGCAGCGTCGCGTAGAGGTTGGACGGCCTGGCGACATAGCGGATCTCGTCTTGCGCGCAGGCGGCCAGCAGACCGTCTGCGCCCAGCAGTTCGTCGCGGTGCCGGGCGATCGCCTCATACGCGGTCCGGAACCCTGCTAGCAAGGAGGCCTCGTGGTCCCGTGGTTCTGTCACGGCACCCTTCAGCTGGGGCCGGTTGGGGCGGCCCATGGTCGTACCCGGCCGACGGACCAGGCGCATGGAGTCGAGGCCGGCGTCTGCCCAGTCGACCACGCTGTGAGGAGCCGTACTGCCCTCGTCGCCACCCACGCCCGACAGGTCGGCGACACCGTGCTCACCGGTCACCAGCAACGGGAGCAGCGCAGTCCGCGAGACCGAGCTGAGCAAGGCGATGTAGGCCGGGTCGCGGCTGAGGGCACCGCTGGCCATCATGCTCGGGTGGAACAAGGTCTCGACGTCCACGAGCACCGGCTGGTCGCCATCGGCGATCAGGTTCTCGCAGTGCATGTCCGTGCCGTCCAGCACATACAGCAGGGCAAGGAGTGCGCCCTGCCGCTGGTAGAATCGGCGTACGTCGGACAGGTCCTTGCAGGCGTTGTGCGGGATGAATTCGAGCCAGCCGTAGCCCGGGCGCCGTAGTACGTGGACTGTCTTGACCGTCAGGTCGGTCTTCGAGTTCAGCCAGCCGACCAGGTCGTTGAAGTGCGCGTGCAGGTCGAGCGACCTGGGCTTGTAGACCAGCTGGCGTCCGTCCTGAAAGGTGAGGGTGGCGGTGCAGCGCCCGCCGCGGTGCGGATCGCCCCCGGGCTCGACGCGAGTCAGGACACCGGGATCGTCACCGCCCAGGAGTTCACCGACCAGCTGCTCGCGGTCCTCAGCGAGGCGGGCCAGCAGCTCGAGGTGACCCTCGACCGCCTGCCGGCACGCCTCGCCCAGGACCCGGGCCAGCACTGGGTAGGCGGCCAGGAACTCCGCCAGCTCGCTCCCTCCGACGAGCCGGTGGGTGAAGTCGAGAAACCGCTCGGCCGGGGTGGCGCCGGTCAGGTCGCCGCGGTGCCGGGCGCGGGCGAGCTCCCGCACCAGGGTGCGGGACGCCAGCCTGACCAGGCGAAGGCCGAGTCCGTGGAGGAACTGCTCGCTGACCGCACCGGTCTGTCCGGCCGCGGCCAGGTCCTGCCGGGCCGATGCGAGCAGCGGTTCGAGGCACCTGACCATGGCCTGCTGCCAGTCACCCGTCGCGGGTGTGGAGGTGGTCACAGTCGACGTACTGCGCTCGACGTACTCCGCCCAGGCCGGCATCGTCCGGCCGAGTTCATGCGGACCGATCCCCGCGGACCACCAGGCTTTCGGCGGACCGGTCGGGGGAGCTTCGATGGGCGCGGAGTCGAGCACGCCGTCAGCGTGACACCGTGCGACGCCGCAGACATGGGTAGGAAGCCCCCATATTTCTTGCTCTCCGGAAGCCGCTCGAAGTTGGGGGCACAACCCCCATGTGGGGAAGGCTTGCAAGTGTCACGGTGAGCGTGTGCACAACTACGCTCCCGGCCTACCGGTCTCAGCCCACTCGGTGCTCGACGTCGTACCGCAGCTGGCCGGCCAGTCCGCGGCAGCCGCACTCCGGGAGACTGCTGAGGTTGCGCAGGCCGCAGACGACCTGGGCTATCGCCGCTTCTGGCTTGCGGAACACCATGGAGTGCGGGGGAGCGGCAGTGCCAGCCCAGCCGTGCTTGCCGCGATACTGGCCGCTCGGACCGACCGGATCCGGTTGGGCTCGGGTGGTGTGCAGTTGACGAACCACCAGCCGCTGGTCGTGGCCGAGCAGTTCGCTGCGCTGGGTGCGGCGTATCCGAGCCGGATCGATCTCGGTGTCTGCCGGGCCGAGACGGTTCCTCCAGGCACGGCCGCTGCGCTGGGGTGGAGCGAGGCTGCGAGGGATACGTTCGCGCAGCGGCTGGATGAGGTCTGCGGGTTCCTCCAGGACGGACTGCCGGGGCTGGCCCCGGTGGGAGATGTTCGGCTCGCGCTGGCTGGGTTGCCGCCGCCTGTGTTCGTGCTGGCGGACAACCCGGGCGCTGCGCAGGTGGCCGCAGTACGGGGGCTGCCGGCGTTCCTTGCTCATCACCGGGCCGCCTCTGTCACGTTGGCGGCTGCGGCGGCGTACCGGGACGGCTTCGAGCCGACCGGGCCGGCCGGGAAGCCTTATCTCGGGGTGTCAGTGGCTGTGGTTGCCGCGGACACCGATGAGGAGGCGCTGGTCCGGCTGACGGAGTACGTGCGGACGAAGGCGCGACTGACCTCGGCCCCGCGGCGGGCCACACCGACCGAGCTGCTCGAACGGCTGGAGCCCCCGATCACCGGACGCGAGCGGGCCAAGGCCGAGCGCTTGCTGAACGATCCCGGCCACATCATCGGCTCTCGGGCCACCGTGGTCGCGCGGCTGGGTGCGCTGGCGGCCAATACTGCCGCTGACGAGGTCATGCTGGTTCCGCTCGCCTTCGACGGGCTGATCCGCTCGTCCATCCTCAGGACCGTCGCGACCGGCCTGAGCCGGGCAGTCCGCACCGTCCCACGCCCCGCCCCGCACTTCGTCGCCACTGCCTGAACCACATCCTGAACCGCCTCACCCGGTCGGCCTAAGGTGGAGATGCCGACTAGCGAAAGGCGATGGTGATGTCGCGGGAGCAGGAAGTCCTCAAGGCGTGTCCGACCGAGCTCTTCATCGCCGGCAAGTGGCGACCGGCCGAGGGCGGCAAGGCCCTCGCCGTCGAGGACCCGGCCACCGGTACGACGCTGTGCGACGTGGCTGATGCCAGTCCCGCGGACGGTGTGGCCGCGCTGGATGCCGCTGTCGCCGCGCAGGCCGAGTGGGCCGCGACGCCGCCGAGGGACCGCGGCGAGATCCTGCGGAGAACCTACGAGCTGATGACAGCGCAGGCCGATGACCTGGCGCTGCTGATGACGCTGGAGATGGGCAAGCCGGTCGCGGAGTCGAAGGCGGAGATCGCCTACGCGTCGGAGTTCTTCCGCTGGTTCGCCGAGGAGGCGGTCCGGATCGACGGCGGCTACCAGGTCGCGCCCAACGGCAAGGGCCGCGTCCTGGTGATGCGGCAACCGGTCGGTCCCTGTCTGCTGATCACGCCGTGGAACTTCCCGGCCGCGATGGGCGCCCGGAAGATCGGCCCGGCCGTCGCCGCGGGCTGCACGATGGTGGTGAAGCCGGCCGCGCAGACGCCGTTGTCGATGCTGAAGCTGGCCGACCTGATGACCGAGGCGGGACTGCCGCCCGGCGTACTGAACGTGGTCACGACCAGCGACGCGGGCGGCGTGATGGAACCGCTGATCCGTGACGATCGGACCCGCAAGCTCTCCTTCACCGGCTCCACCCCGGTCGGGGTGAAGCTGCTCGAGCAAGCTGCCGGCCAGGTGTTGCGGACCAGCATGGAGCTCGGCGGCAACGCGCCGTTCCTGGTCTTCGAGGACGCCGACCTGGACAAGGCGGTCGAGGGGGCGATGCTCGCCAAGATGCGCAATGGCGGCGAGGCGTGTACGGCGGCGAACCGGATCTATGTGCACTCGTCCGTGATGACGCAGTTCGCCGCGAAGCTGACCGAACGGATGGCGGCGCTGAAGGTCGGCCGGGGCACCGAGGAGGGTGTCGAGGTCGGCCCACTGATCGACGGCAAGCAGCGCGACAAGGTCAAGGACCTGGTCGACGACGCCATCGCTCAAGGAGCTCAGGTGCTGACCGGCGCGTCGATTGCCGAGGGCAACGGATACTTCTACCCGCCGACGGTCCTGGCCGACGTCCCGAAGACCGCCCGCCTCCAGAAGGAGGAGATCTTCGGCCCGGTTGCTCCCCTCACCGCCTTCGAAGATGAGGACGAGGCCGTCGCGATGGCCAACGACACCGAGTTCGGCCTGGTCTCCTACCTCTTCACCCAGAACCTCAGCCGCGCCCTCCGAGTCAGCGAACGCCTGGAAACCGGCATGATCGGCCTCAACCAGGGCATCGTCTCCAACCCCGCCGCCCCCTTCGGCGGCGTCAAACACTCCGGCCTCGGCCGCGAAGGCGGCCCGATCGGCATCGACGAATACCTCGAAGTCAAATACCTCGCCGTCTCCCTCGACTAACCACAACGTCCGAAGAACCTTGGCCTATAGCGCAAGGTTCTTCGGACGCTGTGGGCTATTCGGTGAGCCAGGACTTGATGGTGTCCGAGTCGGGGCGGGGGGAGGTGCCGATGGCGTGGGGGACGAAGCGGGCGTAGTAGTCGGTGATGGGGCCGTCGGACTCGCGGACCATCATGCCGGCGGCGACGCCGTCGATCACCCAGCTGCCGATCACCGCGCGGTTGCCCTCGTACGACGGGAGTGGGTGCCACTCCTGGTAGATCATCGTGTCGGTGGCGTACGGACCGTCCTGGACGTGGTCCTCGGGGGCGGCGATCGTGTGGATCCGGATGTTGCTGCCTTCTCTTCCCTGCAAGGGTTTAGCGACCCATTCGAGCAGGTCGCCCGGCGATCCGAAGTACGCGGGCAGCAGGTTCGGGTGGTCCGGGTACAGCTCCCACAGCACCGGCAGGATCGCCTTGGTGGACAGCATCGTCTTCCAGATCGGCTCGATCCACTGCACCGGTTCGCGCTCGACGCCGGCCAGCAGGTACCGGCCGAACTCCTCGTCGAGCATGTCCTCCCACGGGTAGAGCTTGAACGCGGTCCGGATCTTCCGCCCGCCCCAATCCACGAACGCCCGCTGCGCCGACTCCCAGCCGAGGTCCTCGATCTCATGCCCGTACGTCGCCAGTCCCGCCATCGCCGCCGTGTCCCGCAGGTAGGCGACCGTCATCGCCTCCTCGCCGGTGGTCTCGGCGCCCGAGTTGAAGAAGTGCGCCTCGTTACCGGGGAAGGCGCCGGCCGCGAGCCGCTCGGCCCACCACTTGACCAGCCGGTCGTGCACGGAGTTCCACTGGTCGCCCTCCGGGAACACGTCTTCCAGCCAGTTCCACTGGATCACCGCGGACTCCAGCAGCCCGGTCGGGGTGTCGCCGTTGATCTCCAGCATCTTCGGCTCGACGCCGTTCCAGGCAAGGTCGAACCGCGCATAGACGGAGAGGTCCTCCCGCTTCAGCGACTGCTGCACGAGCGACAGGGTGCCGGACGCCAGACCGAGTTGGTCGTCACTGAACCGGCCCACCATCACCGAGGCGGCGTGCTTGCACATCGCGTAGAGCTCCTCGGTGACGCGTTCGAGGTGCAGCACCTCGTCCATCGTCACCTCGTACCAGGCGCTCTCGTTCCAGTACGGCCGCTCGGTGCCGTCCGGCATGTCCGTCATCGGGAACACCAGGCCCTGCTCGACGACCTTGTCCCGCCAGTCCGGCCGCGGCTTGATCGCGTGCCGCCACATCAGCCGCCAGAGCTCCCCTTGACCGACTTGCCGAACCCGCCGCGGCTGATGGTGCCGATGTCACCGCCGCCCGGATCCAGGCCGCCCCGCTTGATCGTCGGCGACCCGCTGGTGCCGGTTCCGGCGGGCCGGCTCTGCGGGATCGTGTAGGTGCCGTTGCCGGCGTTGTAGCGACCACCGATCGGCGGGACCAGGGCGCCGCCCCGGGTGGCCATGTAGAACCAGAAGAACCCGGCACCCGACCCGTGGTACTCGCGCTCGTCCTTGCAGTTGTCGTCACTCGCGCGCTGGTCGGTCTGCGGGTCGACGCAGATCGCGGCGTAGTCGGGCTGGTCGTCGTCGTTCGAGCAGCCGGTCAGCGAGGCGGCGACCAGCGCCGTCAGGCCGAGGGTGATCCCGGCACTGCGCATCCGTCGCTCGGTCACGCTCTTTCCTCCCCCTCGGGGTGCGGTTTCATCGAGAACATGATGGCCGCACCAACCACCATCGTTACACCCACGACAACCAGGGGGCCGGTTCCCACGTCGGCGACCGCCCACACGAGCACCACCACGAAGGACACCGCTGCCAGCACGGGCACGATTACCCGCTGCAGCACGCGTCCCTGGAGCTGTCCCCGGAAATACACCGGTACTGCGGCCGCCGTGGCCAGGTAGTACAGCGAGACCAGCACGGACACCGCCGCCACGGAGTCAGCCAGTACCGCGTCCGACGTGAGCACGAGGGTCACGTAGGTCAGCACACTGGCTCCGGCGAACACCCAGGTGGACACGCTCGGTGTCTGGTAGCGGGCCGAAATCCGGGCGAACTGCCCGGGGAAGGCGTCCTGGCGAGCCATCGACAGCATCGTCCGGGCCGTCGGCAGGATCGTGGTCTGGGTCGAGGCCAGGGCGGACACCAGGACGGCGGCGATCAGGAGATTGCCGCCGGCGGACCCGAGAAGTTCCGTGCCGAGTGCGGCGAAGAAGTCGTCGTCCGCGATCTCCGTGAGCGGGTCGACCCCGGCGTACGCGACCGCGGCCCACGCGACCACGACGTACAGGATGATCAGGACGCCGTTCGCGATCAGGGCGGCGATGGCCGGCGTACTGCGTGGGTTGCGGGACTCCTCGTTGACGCTGAAGGACGAGTCCCAGCCCCAGTAGAGGAACACCGCGACGAGGACACCGGCAGCCCATGCGCCGTCACCGGTGTTGGAGAACGCGGGGATGCTGAGGCTGCCCGCCTCCCGGAACGCCTCGATCGCGAACCACAACAACGCGACCAGCTCCACGGTCAGCAGCAGCATCTGCGTCCACGCCGCCACCTGGATCCCGCGGTAGGCGAGCAGGGCCATCACCAGGATGAACACCGTGCCCAGCCCCGCCTGCGCGAGCCGGGAGTCGACCGCGCTGTCCAGCCCGAGCAGGTCGTAGGTGTAGACCGCCGCGACCTGGGCGAGGTTGCTCATCACCAGGACGCAGGCCATCACCGTGGTCCAGCCGACCATCCGGCCGATGCCGAGCCCGAACGCCTTCTCGGTCCACTTGAACGTGGTCCCGGCATCCGGCTCCGCCTGGTTCAGCTCACGGAAGCAGAGCGCGACCAGGACCACCGGGATCGCACTCAGGGCCAGCACGAGGGGAGCGGCCGCTCCCACATATCCGGCCAGTAGCCCGACCGAGACAGCCAGCGAGTACGCCGGTGCCGTCGAGGCGACCCCGATCGCAGTCGATGAGCCGATCCCCAGTGCGTCCCGGCGCAGGCTTCGTCCCCTGGACCGCGATTCAGTCGTCGTCATCGTCAGACCAGGGTGCCACCTCACCAGCTCAGCACTCCCACCGCACCCCGGGTCATCCCCAGGGGCGGTGCTCCCATTCGGCGCGGAGGAGGGACCACACCTGGAGGTCGTGGAGGTCGCCGCGGTACGGGAAGGCCTGTCGCAGCGTCCCCTCGCACGTCATGCCGAGGCGCTTCGCGACCGCGACGCTGCGAGCGTTGGTCGGCACGCAACGCCACTCGACCCGGTTCAGCCCGCGCACTCCGATCGCCCAGTCGATCAGCTGCTGCGCACTCCGCGAGACCAACCCCTGCCCTTCCGCATGGGCGGCCAGCCAGACCCCGATCTCGCAGCTTCCCCACCTCGCCTCGAAGGTCCTGAACAGCACCCCGCCGACCAGCTCGCCACTCAGCCAGATCCCGTAGATCCGCCCTTCGTCCGCCGCCTGCCGATCGGCGTACCGGCGGAGGAACCTGCGGGCCGCCTCCTCGTCCACGATCAGCTCGGCCCACGGGATGTAGGGCTCGATGTTGGCGCGTGCCTTCTCCACATGCGCCAGGAACTCGGCCGCCTGCCAGGGCTCGAGCGGACGCAGCTCGGCGTTCCCGGTGATCTTCGTCGCGAACATGGACACCCTCCCCAAAGTACATAACAAACGTTCGGTACGTACTATAGCCCTTCAGGAGGTGCATGATGCCGGCGAAGACGGATCACGAAGCACGACGACGCGATGTCTCGGCCGCGGTCTGGCGCGTGCTCGCCGCCGACGGGTTCGGCGGCCTCACCCTGCGGGCGGTCGCCACCGAGATGGGCGCGTCCACCGGTCTGCTCACCCACTACTTCCCGTCCAAGCACGCGCTGGTCAAGCACGCCCTCGAGCTGGCCGAGACCCGCACCCGCGACCTGGTCCCAGCAACAACAGACCTCCGTACTGCGCTGGCAGCCGTCCTGCCGCTGACCCCCGAAGCCACCGAGATCAACCGCGTCTGGGTCAGCTCCTGGGACGCCGCTCTCGCCGATCCGGAGCTGCATGCCCTGGAGAAGGCACGGTACAAGCGCTGGCGAAGCCGCTTGAAACCACTAGTCGTCGAATCACAACAGCACGGCGACCTGCCACCAGGCGATCCCGATGACCTGGTGGCAGGACTGGCCGCGTTCACCCACGGACTCGTAGTACAGGCTCTCTTCGACCCGCGAACCTTCCCGCGCAAACGGCTCCTCGCCTTGCTGGACTCTCACCTCGAGGCGCTTACTCCACGACGAGGTTGAGGCGCTGGATGCCCCAGTTGTCGGCAGCCGGGCCCGGCGGGAACCAGACGTCGACGATGTCGTCCTTGATCCAGCTGCCGATGTCGGCCGCGTAGCAATGCCCGTAGCCCGGGACGAACAAGCGGGTTCCCCACGGGACGATCCGGGCGTCGACCGCGCAGATCCCCGTACCGGCGTTGTACCCGAGCGCCGTCTGGGCCACATCGTTGTACGCCGAGACGCGGTAGTTCAGCGTGGTCCCCTTGGCCAGGGTGAACGCGGCGAGCCGGTTCGAGGAGTTCAGCCGGAACGAGGTGGTGATCTGCCCGACCGACGAGGCCGAGGAGTCATCGCTGGACATCGCGTAGACCTGGTAGTGCGCACCGGCGCAGGGACTCGCATCCGTCACCTGAAGCGTCGGCTGACCCCAGTCACTGATCCATTGCAGCGCCTGGCCGTTCTTGAACGCCCGGTACGCCTTGGCTCCGGCGACCCGGCTGAAGGTGAAGGTCACCCGGCCGTCGGTCCCCAATCCGCCGTTGATCCCGGTGGGCGCCGGCAGCCGCCCGCTCACGTCGTACGCCGGTGCGGTGGTCCCGTTGCCATGACCACCAGAGATCGGCCGATCGGGGATCGGTCCGGTGTAGAAGTGCTGGCAGGCCGGCAGCGCCGCCGAGGCGGTCCCCGGTGCGACAACCAGCCCGGTCACTATCAGGGCAGAGAGCAAAAGCCCTTGCATCAAACGGTTTCTGCGCATGAAGAACAGACCTCCAGTACGGGGCGGGCCAACAAGGCGAACTGAGGTTCAGCACCAAGTAGGACCTGCCCGGCGCCTTTAGTCAAGGTGTTGACATAAGTCCCCTCAGTAGCCAGCGCAAAGCGGGTCCAGGGCTCTCGGGCGCCGGCCAGCCATTCACTACCGCCAGCAACACGAGGTACCGCTCCCAGTGCGGATCGGCGGCAGTCGCCAGATACTCGGCATCCACTGGACCGACAGCGGCCATGATGCGCTCCGCCGCTGAGGACGACGGCTCGAGCCCTGCCGCCAGCGCCGGGGCGACCTGGTCGCGGATCAAGGCGATGGCATCAGGCTGCAAGCCTCGGTTGTCGGCTACCTGCCGGTCGGCCAACGCTCTGACGGTCGCGCGGAACTCAGGGTCCTGAGTCAGCTCGGCCAGTTCCACCCAGGCGTCGACCTGCTCGATCGACGGGTCGTCGGGTAGCTCAGGCGTCATCGTCTGTCGTGCGGCCGTCAGCGAAGGACTGAGGACCGAGTTCAAGAAGTCATCGATGAGCAGTTGGCGTTCGGTGGTCGAGAGTTTGGCCAGTCTGTGCATGAGTTCCAGCTCCTCTGGGGTAGACCCACGCCTCGCCACCGCGGTCAGCACGGCCCGCCGGAGCCGGAGTACGCGGAGTTGGGTGGTCAGCGCCTCGGCGTGCGCCGCGGCGACCTCGGGCAGGGAGGCGGTGCCCTCCACGACCTGCTGGATCGTGGCGAGATCCAGGCCCAGGTCGCGCAGGGTCCGCACCAACTCGAGACGCGCGACGGCCTCGGGGCCGTAGCGTCGGTAGCCGGCCGGGCTGCGCTCGGCGGGCGGCACGATGCCCCGATCGGAGTAGAACCGGACGGCCTTTACCGACAGTCCGGTCCGCCGGGCCAGTTCACCGATCGAGAGGTTCATGCCTCCTACTCTGACGTCTCCCCTGGAGGGAGACTCAAGTCAGCAGGTCGTTCGCCGATCGCAGCACCGGTACGCCGAGATCGCCGGCCGGGGGACTCGCGCAGGTGACGTGGAACGTGTGGCTCTCCCCGGCGGACAAGGTGATCAGGCAACTGTCCACCCGGGCGGCCGGCTCCAGCCGATCGGGGAACAACGCCAGATCCTTTGCCAACGCGCGAGCGGTCACAGTCACGTCGTACCCGCCGTCAGTCGCAGTCACCTCGGCGGTGTAGGCGTCACCCGCGAGCCGCAACGCCGTGTCCTCGACGAAGTACCAGTACGCCGAACTGCCGTCCGCCGCACGAACCTCCACGTACTCGGCCGACGGATCGCCCGCGGCCGCGACCGAGGCGGGCAACGAGTTGAGCACGTTGGAGCGAGCCGGCACCTCCAGGGCGAACGTCTCGCTCGCCAGCACCTCACCCCCGACAGCGGTGCTCCGCCGCGCCACCGTGACCTCCGTCGTCCAGGTGATGTCCGTGTCGTTGTGGGCGGCAACCACCAGGCCGTCCTCCCGTGGTTGCACGGTCAGCAGGCGATCGGCGTACACGCGGCGAAGGGCGAACCAGAGTGGTTTGCGGACGCCGTGTCCGTCGACGGCGGCCCAGGAGATCACCGGCCAGTTGTCGTTCAGCTGCCAGACGATCGCGCCGGTGTTCAACGGGAACAGGCTGCGGAAGTGCTCGATGCCATAGGCAACCGCTCGCGCCTGGTTCAGCTGCGTGGTCCAGTGCCAATCATTGATGTTCTTCCACATCGGCAGGTGCTCGCCCAGACCGCGTTCGAGTTTGAGGTTGCCCTCGTACGCCTTCTGGTGCACGAGCATCTGCTCGCCGTACGGATCGAGCGGTTCGTCGTGCACCACCGATGTCAGCGTGGACCAGGCCGGCGGTCCCTGGAAGCCGAACTCCGAGACGAAGCGAGGCTTGTAGGAACGGTAGGTCGAGTAGTCGACCGCGTTCCACACGTCCCAGATGTGCATGGTGCCGTTGCGCTCGTCGTTCGGGTGGATGTAGCGGTCGTAGGAGAACGGGCTGCCGGCCGAGTACGGCGTCCGGGGGTCGAGCTCGGCGACGATGCTCGGGAGCAGGTCCATGTAGTACCACTCGCCCCAGGTCCGGCCGCCCAGCGGAGCACGCCAGCCCCACTCGACGTACCCCCAGATGTTCTCGTTGTTGCCGTTCCACAGGGCCAGACTCGCGTGCTGGCTCAACCGGGTGACGGCCTGCCTGGCCTCGGCTTCCACCTCGCTGCGGAGTGGCTCCTCCTCGGAGTACGCGGCGCAGGCGAAGAGGAAGTCCTGCCAGACCAGGATGCCGAGCTCGTCGCAGACGTCGTAGAAGTCGTCACTCTCGTAGATGCCGCCACCCCAGACCCGGAGCAGGTTCATCGAGGCGTCGACGGCGTCGCGGATGCCGCGCTCGTAGGTCTCCCGGTTCAGCCTGGTGACGAACGCGTCGTCCGGGATCCAGTTCGCGCCGCGGACGTAGACCGGCCGGTCGTTGACGGACAGGACGAACGGGCCGCCGTCCTTGTCCGGGGCAACGTTCATGGTGATGGTGCGGAAGCCGACCCGTCCCTGCCAGTCGTCGGTCTGCGCGCCGGCCTGCACCGCCACGCTCACGTCGTACAAGGGCTGGTCGCCGTAGCCCCGCGGCCACCAGCGCTCGACGGCGTCGACGGTCGACGTCACCCCGACCTCCGGTGTCCCGGCGGCAACGGTCATCTCTGTGCTGGTTCCGCCGACGTCAACCGTGACGGTCGCGTCGGCCGAGAACCCGTCCGACCAGGCCAGTGCGACCTTCGTGTCCAGGACGCCGCGGTCGCGGTCGAGCCCGGCGAGCGGCCGGACCGAATCGATCCGTACGCCGGTCCACGACTCGATCCGGATCGGCCGCCAGATCCCGGCGGTCGCCACGTCCGGTCCCCAGTCCCAGCCGAAGTTGCTGGCCATCTTGCGGATCGCGTTGTAGGGATGGAGATTCGTGTGCGGCCAGAGCCCGGACTCCTCGGAGAGCCTCTTAGCGGTGTCCACCGGCGACGCGAACTCGATCACCAGCTCGTTGCGCTCGGCAACGAGCAGTCCGGTGACGCCGAACCGGTACGTGCGGTGCTGGTTCCAGGTGCGGCCGAGTTCGGTGCCGTTCAGGGTGACCCGCGCGGCCGTGTCCAAGCCCTCCGCGACCAGTTCCTGCACGGCCTGGCCGTCGGACTCCCAGTCGAACACGGTCCGGTAACTCCAGCTGGTCTTGCCGATCCAGGCCAGCCGTCCCTCGTTGTCCCCGTCGAACGGGTCGGGGATCACGCCGGCCGCGAGGAGGTCGGTGTGCACCTCACCCGGCACGGTCGCCGGTACCGGCGCGGCCAGCAGCGCGCTGTTCCGGTCGGGCACCGGACCCTCGACCGCTCGCACGGTCCAGGCAGTGCCGCCCTGGGTGGTCAACGGGACAGCGTTCACGGGGTTCATCGATCTCATTTCCGAACTTGACCGGTTCAGTCGGGCGGCAGAGGCAAGGTCGTGATGGTCTGTTCAGGCTGAAACAGTACGGCGCCAGAGGTCTGCGAGCAGCCGGTGGCCAGCGCTGGTGGGATGGACGCCGTCGTCCGCGAGCGTGGTCGCCCCCACCACGGCCGCCTGCCGGGTGAACTCGACGTCGGCCGGCACCAGAATCGCGTCGTACTCGCGCGCCAGCCGGCGAACCACCTCGATCTTCGGATCCAGGTCCTCGCGCCAACTGCGCTGCTCGTCCTTGACCGCCAGCAAGAACGGTTCGACCAGGACCAGCCGGGCCCGTACCGGTTCCAGACAGGCCCGGTACGCCGCTTCGAAGTCCTCGGTCGAGGTGGGATCGTCCTCGTCGTACCGGCGCCAGGTGTCGTTGATGCCGATCAGCACCGACACCAGGTCCGGTTCGTGCGCGAGCACATCGGTCTGCCAGCGGGCTCGCAGATCGACTGCCCGGTTCCCGCTGATCCCCGCGTTGACGATCCTGGGTCGGCCGGCGCCGAGATCGTCGAAGAGATCGCGGACGTAACCGTCCCCCAGTCCCTCCGGATCCGCGCGGCGGCCGCAGTCGGTCACGCTGTCCCCGGCGAACACGACGGTCCGCCGGGGACTCAGCAAGTCACTGCTCATAGCGTGGCGGCGTGCGCGTCCCAGTCGTCCGGTAGGACGGCGGGAACCTCGACGGTGCTGGTCACATCCACGAACGCGCCGGTGTCGATCGACTCGGTGATCGACGCCATCACGTCGACCACATGGAACGCCAGCGCGCCGGTGGCCCGGTGCGGCCGGTCCTCCCGGATGGCCCGGGCCAGATCCAGTACGCCGGTACCGCGCTCGGCGGAGGCCTCGGTGGTGGCGACCGTCTCCCAGTCGTCAGCACCCCGGCGGTAGATCTTGATCTCGCCGTCGAACCGGTTCGGGTCCGGCAGGGCGAGAGTGGCGTCCGCGCCGGTGATCTCCACGAACCCGGCCCGCGGCAGCGGCGAGTCGAAGCTGAAGATGCTTTGCGACGACTGACCGGACTCGAACCGGGCGATCGCGCTGACGTGGGAAGGCACGGTGACGTCGAAGTCGGTGCCGGCCAGCGGACCCGAGCCGATCGTCCGCTTCTCCCGCGACTTCGAAGCCAGCCCGGCCACGGCCGCGACCGGGCCGAAGCTCTGCACCAGCGTGGTCAGGTAGTACGGGCCGATGTCGTACAGCGGGCCCGCGCCCTCCTGGAACAGGAAGGCCGGGTTCGGGTGCCACGACTCCGGACCGGGGGACTGCATCAGGGTGAGCGCGGTCAGCGGCTGACCGATGTCACCCTTCTCGATGATCCGCCGCGCCGTCTGCAGGCCGGGGCCGAGGAACGTGTCCGGCGCGCAGCCGAGCCGGAGACCGGCGTCCTGTGCGGTCGCCAGCAGCTTCAGCCCGCTCTCCTGATCGAGCGAGAACGGCTTCTCGCTCCACACATGCTTGCCTGCGGCAACTGCCGCCAGCGCCACCTCGACGTGCGCGATCGGGATGGTCAGGTTGACCACGACCTCCACGTCCGGGTGGCCGAGCACCGCCTCGGGGCCGCCGTGGGTCTCGATGCCGAACTCTTCCGCCTTCGCCTTGGCCGCTTCAGGCCGCAAGTCGCCGATCGCCAGCACATTGAGGTCCGGGAAGCTCTGCATGCTCTTCAGATAGGCGTCGGAGATCACCCCGGCGCCGATCACGCCTACGCCGACGGCGGTCATACAGCGTCCAGGCCGGTGAGGTAGGTGAAGCTGCCCGCGACGGCGTCGAAGATCTCGCCGCTGAAGTCGTCCAGCTCGACCACCCGGAGCGCGGCCGGGGCCGCTGCCAGGATGGCCGGCACGGCGATGCTGCCGTCGCCGACCGCCACCTGGGCCTTGTTGTCCAGGGTGCCGTCGCCGTCCTTGACGTGCAGTGCCTTGACCCGGTCGCCGAGCCGGCCGAGCAGTGCCGGTACGTCGGCGCCGCCGACCACGGCCCAGTAGGTGTCGAGCTCGAGGATCACCTCGGGGGAGAGGTTGGCGGCCAGGATCTCCAGGCCGTGCACCCCGTCGATCACCGACTCCAGCTCGAAGTGGTGGTTGTGGTAGCCGACGGTGATGCCGTGGCTCGCGGCTTCCACGGCGGCCTTGTTCAGGCCTTCCGCGGTCGCCTTGATGTCGTCGGCGGACTGCCAGCGCGCTGGGTCTACGTACGGGGCGATGACGGTGGTGATGCCGAGTTGCTGGGCGGCCTCGAAGATCGGGCCGCTGTCCTCGCGGAGCAGGCCCGCGTGCGTGCTGGGCGCCGACAGGCCGTACTTGGGCAGCGCCTCGGCGAGTTTGGGGGCCAGCCCGACCAGGCCGAACGGCTCCACCTTCGTGTAGCCGATCTCCGCGATCCGGGCCAGGGTAGCGTCGAAGTCCTCCTCGAGCTTGCCCCGGACCGTGTAGAGCTGGAGGGACAGGTTGTCCACTGCGACCATGTTTTCTCTCCTCGTCTTCGGGACCTCCCCGCTGCCCAACGGGACGTCCCGGACTGGCTTGCCGAACCGGTTAAGTACCGGATGGCAGCCTATCCCACACCCAAACCACCGGGCCACCCTCAGATCACCCCGTGGGCGCCTCTGGGTTTTGATCAAATCGACTACGCTGAGCGATGGAGAGCGCTTACCTAGAGACGGGTAGTAGGCGGTGGCCGCACAATGAGTGCCTGCCGGACCGCCCGTCACGGCCCGGACCGCCCGTTCGAAGGAGGCCGCCGTGCCCCGAGTCACCATCAAGGAGATCGCCCGACGGGCCGGCGTCTCCAAAGGCGCCGTGTCCTACGCACTCAACAACCAGCCAGGGGTCTCCGAAGCCACCCGGGCCCGCGTGATGAAAGTTGCCGAGGAGCTGGAGTGGGTGCCCAACCGGGCTGCCCGCCAGCTGTCCGCCGCGCGCAGTGAGACTTTCGGCCTGGTGCTGGCGAGGTCCGCCAAGACGCTCAGCGAGGAGCCTTTCTACATGGGCTTCGTCGGTGGGGTCGAGTCCATCCTGAGCGATAGGTCGTATGCGCTCGCCCTGCAGGTCGTGCCCGATCTGGACGACGAGATGGCGACGTACCGGAAGTGGGCCGCGGAGCGCCGGGTGGACGGCGTGATCGTGGTCGATCTGCGCGTCGACGACCCGCGGATTCCCTTACTGCGCAAGCTGGAACTGCCCGCCGTGCTGGTCGGCGATCCCGCGCAGTCCGACGGGATGACGTGCGTGTGGACCGATGGGACCACGGCGATGAGGGCCGCGGTCGAGCACGTCGCCTCGCTCGGCCACAAGGCGATCGCCCGGGTCGCCGGTCCGCCGGAGCATGGTCACGTCTGGATCCGGGATCAGGCCTTCGCTGCCGTCAGCCGCCGGCTCGGCCTGGAGGCGATGGTCCTGCACACCGATTTCTCTGGTGAGGAAGGGGCTGCGGCCACCCGCGAGCTGATGGCGACCGAGGGGCGCCCGACCGCGATCATCTACGACAACGACCTGATGGCGGTCGCCGGGCTCTCGGTGGTGAGCGGACTCGGGCTCAAATCGCCCGACGACGTCACCCTGGTCGCCTGGGACGACTCGACGCTGTGCAGGCTGACCCATCCGACCCTGACCGCGATGAGCCACAACATCGTTGCCTATGGCGCCGAAGTCGCGCAGCGGCTGTTCAACCTCCTCGAAGGCGCCCGGCCGGAGGCCCACCTGTATTCAACGCCTCTCCTGATCGTCCGGGAGAGCTCCGGGCCACCGTCTAGGTACTGACTGCGGTCACTTTCACCGGTACGCCGTTCAGCGCGGCCGTACCGGCGAGGGTGTCTGTCAGGTCGGCGTCGGTGACGTCGTTGGCGCTCGCGCCGGCGACCTGGTTCGCCACCGACAGCCGCGCACCGGTCCGCCCATGGCCGAACCCGTGCGGCAGGCTCACTACGCCCGGCATCATGTCCTTGCTAGCGGCAACTTCCACCGAGACAGAGCCGGAGGCCGAGCTGACCTCCACCAGCTGGCCGTCGAAGAGCTCCCGGCTCTCCAGGTCGTCAGGGTTCATCAGCAGCTGGTGCCGCGGCTTGCCCTTCACCAGCCGGGCCGAGTTGTGCATCCAGGAGTTGTTGCTGCGCAGGTGCCGCCGCCCGATCAGCAGCAGCTGGCCAGTGTCGATGGACGCGAACAACGCAGCCCGGACGCGCGGCAGATCCTCAAGAATCAGCTGCTGGGCAAGGTCGATCCGCTTGTCCTTGGTGCGCAGCGCGCGGGGCAGCGAGGGCTGCAGCGGTCCAAGATCCACGCCACCGGCGGACTTCCGGAGCTTCCGCACGGACAACCGGTAAGGCCCGATCCGCAAGCCCACATCCACCACCCGCCGTGGATTCACCCGCAACCTCGCCGTGGCGATCAGCTTCTGCCGACTCCTCGGAGTACGGCGTAACAAGGCCAGTCCAAGTCCGCGGAAGATCTCCCAGTCGTGCCGTGCTTCCGCAGGCTTGGCCAGTACTGCGTCGTTCCAGCGAGCCGTGTTCCGTACTGCGAGCTGGTGGAACGCGATGTCGTAGTGATCCCGTTCCAGCGGGGGAGTCGGCGGCAGGATCACGTTCGCGTGCCGCGTCGTCTCGTTGATGTAGGGGTCGACCGCGACCATGAAGTCGATCTGGTCGAGGGCTTCGTCGAGCTTGCGGCCGTTCGGCACGGACAGCACCGGGTTGCCGGCGACCGTCACCAAGGCACGGATCTGACCGTCACCCGGCGTCAGGATCTCCTCCGCCATCACCGACGCGGGCAGTTCCCCGCCGAACTCGGGCAGCCCGCGCACCCGGCTCTTCCAGGCCCCGAAATGACCCCGGCCGATGCCCCGCAAGGTGTCGACGGCCGGCCGCGGGATCATCGTGCCGCCGGGCCGGTCGAGGTTGCCGGTGATGATGTTGAGCACCTGCACGGCCCACTGGCAGACCGCGCCGAACTCCTGCGTCGACACCCCGTTCCGCCCGTAGCAGGCAGCACGCTCCGCCGTCGCGAACTCCCGTGCGATCCGCCGGATCGTGTCCGCGTCGATCCCCGTCACCTCGGCCGCGCGGTCCGGCGTCCACTCCTGCACAACCGCCTTGACCGCGTCCAGGCCATCCACGTACTGCGCGGGCGCGGCGTGACCGTCGGCGATCACCTGATGGATCAACGCCAACAGGAACGCCGCATCCGTACCGGGCCGGACGAAGTGGTGCTCGTCGGCCACCGCAGCGGTCTCGGTGCGACGCGGGTCGATCACGACGACGCGACCACCGCGCTTCCGGACCTCCTTGAGCCGCCGGCCGAACCCGGGCGCGGTCATCATGCTGCCGTTCGAGGCGAGCGGGTTCGCGCCCAGCATCAGCAGGTAAGACGTCCGGTCGATGGCCGCCACCGGGACCATCAGTTGGTGCCCATAAAGGAGGTACGCCGCGAGCATGTGCGGCAGCTGATCCACCGAGGTCGCGCTGAAGCGGTTCCTGGTCCGCAGCAGCCGCAATGCCGTCGGCATGTGGGTCATCGCTCCGAGGCTGTGCACGTTGGGATTGCCCAGATATACCCCGACCGAGTTCCGCCCGTGCTCCTTCTGGATCTCGAGCAACCTAGTCACGACGAACTCGTACGCCTCGTCCCAGCCGAGTTCCTCCCAGCCGTCCGAAGTACGCCGTACCGGCTTCGTCAGGCGGTCCGGGTCCTCTTGGAGGTCTTTCAGCGCGACTGCCTTCGGACAGATGTGTCCGCGCGAGAGAGGGTCCGCGTCGTCCCCGCGGATGTCGGTGACCCGACCGTCCTCGACGGTGACGAGCACACCGCAGATGGCTTCACAGAGGTTGCACGAGGTCCGCCGTACGGTGGTCGCCATCTGCTCAAACTACCCCTGGGTAGCGACGGCGACTAGTCGAAGCGGGCCTCGTCGAGGCGTCCGAGGATCGCGTCGACGGTCTCGTTCGGGGAGAGGTCGGAGTTGTCCAGCCAGAGGCCGCGGCGCGGGCTGAAGGCGTGCAGTTCGTAGTCGAGCTCGTTGACCGAGTGGTGGTAGCCAACCCCCAGCCGGTTGGTGATCACCTCGGGACGCGGAGTGAGGACGACGAGGTAGCGCGGCCGGGTCTCGATACCGTCGAGGAACTCGCGCAGCAGCTCACCGATCACGACGTCCTGCAGGACGACGGTGAAACCGGCCTGGGCGTAGCCGTCGGCCGCTTGGCAGGCCAACCGGTACCTCAGCCTGAGTTGCTGCTGGGCTTCCTCGCCGTTGTCGATCGCGGAGGAGGCCTGGCCGCTGACGATCATCCGGCGGAACACATCCCCGCGGAGATGGACGCCGTACTGGAAGCGTTCGGCCAGTAACTGGGACACCGTGGACTTCCCGGCCGCCATGATTCCGCTGACAACGATCACCCCCTCGGTCTCCATAAGGGGGATCGTGCCACGCAGGACAACCTTTACATCAGGCCTCGTCCAAACTTGGCAGTTGTCGGACAAGGACAGGTGAGACCCTCACGGCTGCAGGGTCTCCAGGTGGTCGCGAAGGATCTGCCGGACCCGGTCCGGGGTGGTGTGCGAAGGCTGGATGACGGCGTGCAGAGCCAGGCCGTCGATCAGCGCGTGCAGCCGCTCGACCTCCAGCTCCAGCTCGAGCTCCGGGCGCAGCCCGCCTGCATCGGACAGCGCGCGTAGCAGGGTCTGGCAGAGTGCGCGCAGGTCCTCGTGGACCGGACCGAGATGTTCGCGCAGGCCACCCTCGCCGGTCTCGGCCTGGGCCTGGGCGACGAACGAGAGCCAGATGTCGAACTCGGCCTGCCGTTCGCTGTCCAGCGGGACGACCTCTTCCAGATAGCGCAGCGCGATCTCGGTCGCGGTGCCCTTCGGCTCGATCGCGGCGATCCGCTCGCCCACCCTGCGGGAGACCAGGTTCATCGCGAAGCTCAGCAGGCCGTCCTGGTCGGGAAAGTAGTAGCGGACCGAACCCGCCGACCAGCCGGCTTCGGCGGCGACGGTCCGGACCGAGGCGGCGCGGATGCCGTCCCGGCGGACCACCCGCCACAGGGCCCGGGCGATCTCCTCGCGGCGGGCGTCGTGATCGACGATCTTGGGCATGTGCCCTTTTTAGCACACTTGTGTTATCGTCGTTGTCAACACGGTCGTACTAAATAGATCGGAAGGATGGACGTCGTGCTGTTAGCTGTGATCGCCGCGTGTGAAATCGGCTTCTGGGTCCTACTCGCCGCCGGGATGGTGACGCGCTATCTGCTCCGACTGCCGAAGGTGGGCATGGTGCTGCTGGCGAGCGTGCCGCTGGTCGACGTCGTGCTGCTCGTCGCCAGCATCGTCGATCTGCGCCGCGGTGCTGAGCCCTCTTTCAATCACTCGCTGGCCGCGATCTTCATCGGGATCAGCGTGGCCTTCGGGCATTCGAGCATCAAATGGGCGGACGGCTGGGCCGCGCACAAGTTCGCCGGCGCGCCGCGTCCGGTCAAGCCCGCGAAGGGCAGTCGCGAGAAGGTTCGCCGGGAGCGGCGAGGCTGGTTCAAGCATCTGCTCGCCTACGTCATCGGCTGCGGCCTGATGATCGCTCTCGGCCTGCTGTCCGGCAAGGGGTACGACGCTCTGCTGGGCCCGGCGTACACCTGGACGATCGTGCTCGTGATCGACGCGTTCGTCTCGTTCAGCTCCAAGGTGGACAAGGACGTCGACGAGGAGACCCGGGAGAAGCTGGCCGCCTGACCTCCCAGCCGGACCCGCTCTGGCGCCGTAGATTTCGGGCATGACGAAATCGGTGGCGGGGCGAGTCTGGTTCGCGGTCACCGCTGTGGTGGTGACCGCCGGGATCATCATCCAGTTGGTGGTGACGGCGACCACCAGCGACGGGTACTTCCCGGAGAACCCGGACCGCGTGTTCAACGTGTTCGCCTTCTTCACCATCCAGTCGAACCTCTTGCTCGGGGCAACGACTCTGCTGCTGGCGCTCAACCGTGGCGGTGACTCGCTGCTGTTCAGAACCCTGCGGCTGAACGGTGTGCTCTGCATCGCGGTCACGGGGATCGTGTACCACGTGGCGCTGGCCGGGCTGGACGAGCTGTCCGGTGGCGCTGCCGTCGCGAATCTGCTGCTGCACACGATCACCCCGCTGCTCGGAGTGCTGGGGTGGCTGTTCTTCGGGCCTCGTGGTCAGACCGATACGACCGTTGTCGGCTGGTCCATCGTCTATCCGCTGCTCTGGCTGGTGTTCACCCTGATCCGCGGCGAGGGAACCGGCTTCTACCCGTATCCGTTCGTCGATGTCAGCGAGCACGGCTATGGCCGGGTGTTGCTGAATTGTCTGCTGGTCGCGCTACTGTTCCTGGCGCTGGCGGCCGGGGCGACCCTGCTGGACCGCCGGCTGCGCCGGAGGACCACCGTCGAAAGGTAGCGACCCGTGTTGGTGACATCTCGCTCGTACGCCGAGTACGAGGCGATGTTCGACCTGTCAGAGCTCCCCGAATCCGTGCTCGACTGCTGCGCGGGAGGGTCGAGCTTCACCGCGGAGGCCACTGTCCGTGGCGTCGACGCCGTCGCCGTCGACTCGGCGTACGAGCTGCCCGCTCCCGAACTGGTCGACACCGTACGCCGGAGTCTGCCGGTCGGCTCGAGCATCGTCGACGAGCACGCGGGAAGTTTCGTCTGGCACTGGTACGGGTCACCTGATCGCAGGGACGAGATGCGGATCGAGGCGGCCGACCGATTCCTGCAGGACATCTCGGTGGCGCCCGAGCGGTACGTCGCGGGGACTTTGCCGGAGCTGCCGTTCGCCGACGGGCGGTTCGAGCTGGTGTTGTGCTCGCATCTGCTCTTCACCTGGGCGGACAAGTATGACCGGGCGTGGCACGCGGCCGCGTTGCGTGAACTGGTCCGGGTGTCGCGGTCGGAGGTGCGGATCTTCCCGCTCGTGCGGCAGGGGGCCGGTGAGCCGGTGGGCTTTCTGCCCGAGCTGCTGGAAGAGCTCGAGGGCGTGAGCACCGAGATCCGCAAGGTGCCCTACGAGTTCCAGGTGGGCGCTGACCAGATGCTGGTCATTCAGCACTGAAGCAGGACAGAGGGGCGACGGGCTTACTCGACCGTCGCCCCGCTGTGTCTACTCGGTGTGTTTCGAGGGGTCAGCGCAGGAAGCGGCCGCAGACCGGCCAGGGGGATGCGCCCCGCTGCGCGTACAGCTTCTTCGCCCGCATCAACTGCTCGGCTGCCGACGCCTGTGCCGGGTTGCCGGTGCCGCCGACGCTGCGCCAGGTCTGCTTGTCGAACTGGAAGAGGCCGTAGTACCCGGCCGGGTTCACCGCCCGGGGATTGCCGCTCGACTCACAGTTGGCCACCTTCTTCCAGGCGGCGCTCATGGTCACGCTGCTGCTGGTGGTGGGCCGGTTGGTCTCGGAGCGGGTTGCGCGTGGCTTGCGCACGGTCTTCTTGGGGACGGTCCGGCCCTGGGTGGTCGTGGTCGTCTTCTTCTTCGGCGCGATGGCCTTCTGCTGGCCGTCGAGCCGCAGCGTCTGCCCGATCAGGATCAGATCCGGGTTGTTCAGGTTGTTGAGCTCGGCCAGCTGGTGCCAGTCGGCACCATTCGCCTGGGCGATCTCGGAGAGGGTGTCGCCGGGCTTGACCGTGTAATCGGTGGCGAAGGCAGCACCCGCGCCGGCGGCAGTGATACCGGCGCCGAGGCCGGCGATGGACAGCGTCCGGACCACCCGGCGGGTACTGCGCCGGGGACGGGCATGTCGAGCTTTGGACATCGGTGTTCTGCTCCTCATGAGCTGGGCATGGTGAACTGGTTCCTGCCCGGCTGATTCAGCCGCGTGCGCACTTACCCCGAGAACCTCGCCACGGACCGGGAAGTGCGAACTGGTCGGGCGAGACGAAGGTGGTCGTCACCTGGGTGCGTGAGGCTCGGATCGCCGGCCGCCATCGGTCGGGCGGCCGCACCGGGCTCCGCAGTCTGGTGAGGTACCACTCCCTTCCGGGTGGGGGGACCGGGCAACCGGACGACATCACGAAGAGGCGTCCGAATGGTCACGCCCCGATAACGAACGCGACCTGAGTCATCGTGCGCGACCTGAGCCTGGAGCGCAAGAGTTCTGGCCAAATCTGTCCGAACTTTCGCGGCCTGTAGTCGCCCGAACGCCAACAACAGAACGGTTTCCTGTGCTGTCGGCACCTTGCCATCAGGCGCGTTTTCGGCATCTGGAGCGACTGACGGACAGCCGGTGCGTGTCATCCGGCGAACTCGGTCGTTGTTCGGATAGCGGGCTTGGGCGAGCCGCGGAGTGAGGCGATCTAGTTGATGGGGGCATGGCGGTGATCCGAGTGGTCCTCGGGCATCGCGGCACATTGGTGCGAGGCGCACTGGCCGCGATGCTGTCCAGGGAGTCCGATCTGGATGTGATGGCCGAGCTGGACTGCTCGGACGACGTACTGAACGCCGTACGGCTGCGACCCCACGTGGTGGTGCTCGAGCCGCAACTGCCCGGCAAGGTCGGGATCGAGGACCTGTGCCGGAAGCTGGTCGGTCGCGGGGTGCTGGTCCTGATCGACCACGAGGCGATCGCCGCGACCAGCCTGGCGCTGGTCAAGCAGGCGCCGCGGATCGGCCTGCTGGCGACGGACGCGACGCCCGACCAGATGGTCCAGGCCGTGCGTGACGTGGCGAAGGGACTGCCGGTCGTCGACGTCCGGCTCGCGGTCGCGGCGCTCAAAGCCGGGGACAATCCACTCACCGACCGCGAGTGCGAAGTACTGCGTCAGGTCACCACCGGCGCGACCGCGCAGGAGATCGCCCGGACACTCAGCCTGAGTGCGGGAACAGTGCGGAACTACCTGTCCCGGATCCTCGCGAAGACAGGCGCGCGCAGCCGGATCGAGGCGATCCGCAAGGCTCAGGACGCCGGCTGGATCTGAGCACCTCCGAACTGCCCAGCCCCTCCGACCTGCGCAGCACCTCCGGGCTGCCAGTGGCCGAGGAGTTCGCGGTAGAGCGGTGACGTCCGCAGCAACGTGGTGTGGTTGCCGATGGCAGCCTTGTTGCCGTCGAGCACGAGGATGCGCCGCGCTCGCAACGCCGAGCTGATCCGGTGCGCGATCACGATCAACGTGCCGCCGCGAGCCGCGAACGCCTCCTCGGCCCGGCGCTCCGCCTCGGGGTCGAGGAAGCAGGTCGCCTCGTCCAGCACCACCAGCGGCGCCGGCGACAGATAGGCCCGGGCCAGCGCTATCAACTGCCGCTCACCGGCCGACAAGTCTCCGGGTCGCACCTGGGCGTCCAACCCGCCGAGGCGGTCAATGAGAGCGCCGGCGCCGATTGCCCCGATCGCTTGGCAGACCTCCGGTACCGACGCGTCCGGCAGCAGGTAGTTGAGGTTCTCCATGACAGTGCCGCTGAAGACATAGGCCTCCTGCGGGATCAGTACCCTCGTCTGCGCCAGCCGGTCGGTGGACAACTCGGTCGGCGGTACTCCGCCCAGTAGCAGCCGCCCGCTCGTCGGGGCGAGCATCCCGCACATCAGTCCAGCAAGCGTCGACTTGCCGATTCCGCTCGGGCCGACCACGGCGAGGTGATCTCCTTCGAGGATGCTCAGGTCGAGATTCTCCAGTACCGGTTCGGCTTTGGGTCCGTAGGCGAAGGTCAGGTCCCGCAGCTTCACCTGGTAGCCGTTGCAGTCGGCCATCGGTCGCTGGGGAACCACGGGCGCTTCTGTGTCGAGGATCCGGCCCAGCGTCACGACGTACCGGAGGCCGCTGTCACCCAGTGCGCTCATCACTGTGCTGAGGGCGGGCTGTAGGCCGATCAGCACGTAGGTGAGACCGCCGAGCAGGGTGCCTGTACTGACTCCGCGGTTGACCAGCCAGGGCCCGGCGGCCAGCAGGATCAGCAGGGGGGCCCAGCCGCCGACCGCGAAGCACAACGTGCGCAGGGCAGCGACCTTCGCGAGTGCTCGCTCGGCGGAGGCCTGAGCCTTGATCGGTTGTCCGACCAGCCGTTCGGAGAACTCCTCGGCGCCGGTCGCGGTGATGTCCCGAACCCCGCTGAACGTCATCCCGGCCGCAGTGGCCAGGTCTTCGTCGGCTTGCAGGGATGCCCGGACCCGGTCGGCCGCGAGGCCCAGCACCGCCAGCGAGGCGATGAACCCGAGCAGGAACGGCGGTACGACGAATCCCGCGATCATCGGTGCCAGCGACAACAGCCCGGCCAGTACGCCGAACAGGGTGACCGCGAAGTTGCGGATCACCAGCACCAGACCGGCGAAGGTGTCCCGGACGATCTCGACCTGGCGGTTCAGCCGGGCCACGGCGGCGTCGTCACCAGTACGCAACGCGCCACCCACGACCCGGCGTACGAGGTCGTCGCGCAAGGGCTCGACCAGGTCGCCGAGGCGGCCGTAGACCTGGTGTGCGCCGGCCGCGCCGAAGCAGGCGGCGACGATCAGGCCGCCGAGCCAGGCGATTCCCTGCCAGGCCCGGCCGGCCAGGAAGTTGTCCGTGGCGTGCGCGACGGCGACGCCGTAGATCGCGGTCGGCAGGATCTCCGGTATGGACCAGAGGGCCAGCTTGAGCGCAGGTCGTTTCCGAACAGCCGCGGCGCCGTAGCGCAGTTCGCGTCTCATCCGAACACCTCACGGTAGGAGATGTCCTGCCAGAGCACGTCGTGCGGGCCGACGGCGCGGACCCGGCCGTGATCCAGCCAGACCACCAGATCGGCGCGGGCGGCGGTCGCGATCCGGTGCGTCACGATCAACCTGGTCCGGTGGTGGCGGTCGTCGGTCAGGGTCTTGCTGATCTGCAGTTCGGTCGCGGTGTCGAGGCTGGAGGTAGCGTCGTCCAGCACCAGCAGACGGTTGGCCGGCCAGGCGCGGGCGAGTCCGAGCCGCTGCCGCTCGCCACCTGACATAGGTGCTGTCAGCAACGGTGTGCGGTAGCCCTCGGGAAGGCGGCTGATGAAGTCGTGGGCATGCGTGGCCCGGGCGGCGGCCAGGGTGCGCACCGTGTTGACCGCGTCGTGCGAGATCGCGTCGCCGATGGTCGATCCGACCAGGACCGGGCGCTCGAAGGCGCAGCCGACGGCGTTCCGCAGTGCCCGGCGGTGGACGGCTTGCATCGGCACGCCGTCGAGCAGTACCTGGCCGAACGACGGGTCGCGGAGTCTGGCCGCGAGAGCCGCCAGTACGGACTTGCCGGCGCCGCTCGGGCCGACCACGGCGACGGTCGCGCCGCCCGGAAGGTCGAGGTTCACGCGTTCCAGCAGTACGGTGTCGCCGGCGACGACGGTGACCTCGTCGAAGGTCAGCCGTCCCGGACCGGCCGGGAGCGGAAGGGTGCCGTGGGCAACTGATTCGACGGCGAGGACCTCGGCCGCGCGATGGATCCCGGCCCGGGCGCGAGCGAGTTCCCCGATCACCCCGGTCAGACTGCCGAGGCCGGCCCCCAGTACGGCGTACTGGCTGGCGGCGAAGAGTTCACCCGCGGTGATCCGGCCCTCGACGAGTTGGAGCCCGCCGACGGCCAGGACGGCGACCAGGACGAGGGGCCCGACGATCGCGGCCTGGGCACCTGATCTCGCCAGCACGCGCCAGGTGAGCAGGCCGTGCTTGTGGAGCTCCGGGAGGAGGCCGAGGATGCGGTGTTCTTCGCGGGTGGTCGTGCCCGCGGCGGCGATCGTGCGGATGCCTCGCAGCGCTTCGGTCAGCAGGGAAGAGATCCGGCCCTGCGTTTCCTGGTAGGCCAGGCTGATCTCGGCCGTCCGGCGGGCGAAGACCCAGAGCACAGCGATCACCAGTGCGACGCCGCCGAAGAAGGCGAGCGCCAGCCAAGGGTCGATGAGCGCGAGCAGGATCAGGCTGCCCACCGGCGGGATGGCGGCTGCGAACGCACTGACGACCGCCGGCCCGGCCTGTGCGGCGTCGACCGCGTTCCCGGAGACTCGGCTGACCAGGTCTCCGGTGTCGAGGTGGCGGGTGCCTTCGGGTCCGCTGCGGATGACTTGCCGGACCAGCCGGTGTCGGAGCCAGGCCGTCGTGCCGGCGACGCAGGCGGTGCCGGCGAAGACGTCGATCAGGCTGCAGACGATGCCGGCCGACACGAGTCCGCAAGCCACCCATAGCCAGGTTGTGTAGCCGTGGCCGGCGACGATCGCGTCGACCGAGCGCCCCAGCACGGTCGGCAGGGCAAGGGTCACGCTGCTGCCGATCAAGGCCGTCACGCCGATCAACGGCAACCAGCCTCGGCCGTGCCCGGCCACCGAGCGAAAGGTTGTGGTCATGGCCGCGACCCAGGCCGTCCGGCCGGACCGGCGTGTTCGGCCAGACCAGTGCGTTCTGCGAGACCAGCATGTTCTGCGAGGCCAGTGTGTTCTGCGAGGCCAGTGTGTTCGGCGAGGAAGGCGAGCATGTCTGCGGCGAGGCCGATGCCCTTGCTTGCCGAGCCGGCGGCGTGGCCGGCGTCGTGCTCCAGCCGGAGTAGTACCGGCCGATCGCCAGCCTCTGTTGCGTGTTGCAGCGCCGCGCACATCTTCCTGGCGTGCAAGGGATCCACTCGCGTGTCGCTGCCGAAGACCGTGAACAGGACGGCCGGATACTTCACGCCCGGGACCACCCGGTGATAGGGCGAGTAGCTCAGCAGGTTCTTCAGGGCGGCCGGATCCGAGGCCGACCCGAACTCCGGCACCCAGTGCGCGCCGAGCCCCGACCGCTCGTACCGAACCATGTCCAGCAGCGGCGCGGAACAGACGGCCGCGGCGAACAGCTCCGGCCGTTGCGTTATCGCGGCCCCGACGAGCAGCCCACCGTTGGACTCACCGCACACCCCGAGCTGATCCGGCGTGGTCCAGCCCTCCGCGATCAGGAACTCAGCCGCAGCGAGGTAGTCGTCGAAGACGTTCTGCTTGCGGTCGAGAGTCCCGGCCCGGTGCCAGTCGTCCCCACCTTCCCCACCACCGCGGAGGTTCGCCGTCACGAACACCCCACCGGCTTCCACCCAGGCCAGGGTGAAGGCGGAGTACGTCGGGGTCAGCGACTGCCCGAAACCGCCGTACCCGTAGAGGATCGTCGGTCGCGGGCCGTGGTCGCCGGGCTTGGCGATCACGAGCATCCGGAGCTTGGTGCCGTCGGCCGACAAGTACTCGAGCTGCCTGTACTGCGCGTCCGGTACTGCGATCGCGCCGGGCGGCTGGGACCACTGCGTAGTACGGGCTGTGGTGGCGTCATAGCAGTAGACCGATGCGGGGGTGATGCTGTCGGTGTAGCTGAACCAAGCCTCATTCCCGCCATCGGACTTGGTGGTCAACGAACCAACCGAGCCCACGCCAGGGAGGGGAACCTCGCCGAGCGGACGGCCGGTCTCGAGGTCATGGATCGCGATCTCGCCGATCGCGCGCCGGGTCCGGCCGACCAGGATCACGGTGTCGAGGATCGCCAGGCTGCTCAACGGCGCTTCGGGATCGGCCGGCACCAGGTCGCGCCAGACGAGCGGCTCCTCGGGATCGCCGACGCAGATCTTCCCGGTCGGTGCGTCGCGCGTGGTCACGACGTACAGGCGTCCGTCCCGGCCAACCGACATCACTGTGATCGCGTCGACGTCCTGTTGCACGGCAGTCGGCGGCTCGTCCTTGCTGAGGTCGACGAGCCATAGGTCGTTGGCCCCGCCGCGCACCGCCGAGATCGTCAGCCAGCGCCCGTCCGCACTGATCTCCAGCCCGTACGACGCTTCGTCGGTGAGCACCGCAATGTCCTCGGTCGAGCCGAGGTGGTGCAGCAGAACCTGGCGGAATCGCACGTAGTAGAAGGACTTCCCGTCCGGCAGCCAGGCGACCGGTGAATAGCGGCAGCCGTCGATCGGGCCGGCCACCAGTTGCCCGGTGGTCACGTCGAGCACGTGCAGAACGGACTGCTCGTCGCCGCCGCGCGAGACCTGGAAGGCGAGCAGCGAGCCGTCGGGGGAGGGCTGCCAGCTGTCGAGCGTGGTGAGTCCGCTTGGGTCGAGCTGCAGAGGATCCAGCAGTGCCACGTCATCGGCGTACAGGATGGCGTGGTCTTGTTTGGCGGTTTGGCGAAGGACGAAGCAGCGGTCGCCGCACCAGAGTGGAGCGGAGACGGAGCCGACGCTGGACAGGGCTTTCACGCGGCTGCGGAAGCGGTAGCGAGTCGGCAGGGCAGTGGCGTGGTTTAGCCAGAGCTCGTCCTGGGCCGTCTGCCACTGGAGGGTTTCGGGACTGTCGGCGTCCTCGAGCCAGCGATATGGATCCGCGACGGCATGGCCGTGCAGTTGCTCGACGAGCGCAAGGCGCTCTACCGCGGGATAGCTCATCGGTCGCCTCCTCCCGGTTTCTCACCGCAGACCGGCCTACCAGCGCGGGCCGGTTTCTCAACGCAGGTTCGGCCCTGGGTGGCGGTACCGCCCACCCAGGGCCCTCAGAACCTCGGTACTACAGGTCCGATCAGTGGCAAAGCAGAAGGCTGATGTTGCTCGGACGCTGGGAGCCGCAGCCGAGCAGCGTCAGCGTGCTGCCGCCACCGTGACCACCGCCGTGACCGCCGCCGTAGCCGGGGGTCTCCAGACCCTGAAGGTCGAGAAGTGCCATGTGTTTACACCTCCTTAGGTGCAAATCGTAGGGATGGAGACTCGGACCACTGGGGAGGTCCGAGGAACGGGAGGGACACCGGCCGCTCGTGCAGCGCGGTTCCCAGGGCCAGCAGGACGCCGGCCGATCCGGTCGCCAGGTCCATCGAGAGACGGAGCAACTGGTTTCCGGGGAAGGCGAGGCCGCCCTCGAACGGCATCGCGTGCCAGCCGAGTCCGCGAACCAGGTCGTCACAACTCTGGCCGAGACCTGCGGCGGCCAGGAGGAGCCCGGCGCGACCCATCAGGAGGCTGGGCTGGACGAAGTACGAGCATCGAGTGACGCGCTGCAGGGACTCCAGCGTGGCGGCCAGCTCGGGGTCGGGACGATGCTGGAGATACCGGGCCAGGACGAGGGCGATACCGGCCGAACCCTCTTCCAGATAAGGCAAGGTCCGCCAGCCCTGGTTCACCTGCAGCGAGCCGTCGGGCGTCGTGACGCACCGCCGCAGATCCTGCCGCAGCGCGATCTCCGCGAGGTCGAGCAGCCCCGTGTCGCCGGTCTTCTCGAACGCGTCCACGAAGAGCAGGGCCGGTCCGGACGACCCGTACATCAGGCCTGCCCGGGGATGCCCCGATCCGCTCAGCTCCGCGACGTCTTCGACGTCCCCGAGCCGGTCCGCGATCAGGTCGATCAGGCGGATCGCCTTGGTCTGCAGGCTCGGTTCGCCCGTGAAGTGCAGCAGGTTGAGCCCCATGCCGGCCAAGCCGGAGTGCAGTCCGAGCTCGCGGGAGTCGTAGTCGTCGGCCAGCGTCCGCTCGATCACGTCCAGCGCGTCCTGGCGATACCCGAGCTCGTCCAGGACGTGTGCGACTCCGTGGAGGCCGTCGTACAGGCCGGGGCCAGTGTTCGTGGTGAGTGCCTGCTTGCGGAGCCATTCCTCGTACTCCGGGAAGCGGCCGGCGTCAGTCTTCGCCAAGGCGTAGAGCACTCCTGCGGCACCGGTGGCGAGGTTGGTCCCACCGCCGGGCTGGAACTGAGCGATATCACCCGGGAACAGCCGGTCGTCCCGCTCGGGTGTCGCACTGGCCACGATCGCCTTGGTCAGCGCAGCCCGTACTTCGATCCATTCGGCGCGACCCGGCAGGGCCAGCGACTCCATCTCGGGGTCACTGGTGACGTCGGGACCGACGATCACCCGGACCGCCTCGTCGATGGTTGCCCTGGGCACCGGGAAGGTCTCGGCCACCATGTCGGCGAGCTGGAATGCCTTCCCTGGATGGAGCTGCAGCAGCATGGTCGTCTGCGGCGCGAACAGTCCGAGCGTGATGCAGGCCAGGGCGTAGAGGTCCACGTCCGGACCCTGCCGATCACCGGGGGCCGCGTAGGCAGGGTGTGCGAGCGCCGATCGCGCCTGCTCCTCGGCCAGCGTGGCCACCTCGAAGTCGATCAGCACCATCCGGCCATCAGTGCTCAGCAAGACGTTGTCCGGGTGCAGGTCGCAGAAGACCACTCCGCGTCCGTGCAGTTCCTTGACCGCGCTCTGCACGTCGGACACCATCCGCGCGGCCCACTCGGCGTACTCCGCCAACTCGGCCTCGGTGGCCTCCGGGTGGGTGAGCGGATACCGCCGTACCAGCTCGCGCTGGAGGGGGTTCGCGTCGACGAACTCCTCGACCAGGAAGTGGTGCTCGCCGAGGGTGAAGTAGTCGTGCACCTTCGGGACCACGGTGAGTCCCTCGAGGCGCTGCAGGATGTCCCGCTCGTGGCCGATCCGGGCGACCGCGTCCCGGCCGCCCAGGTCGAGGCCGGCCAGCGGCCGACCCTCCTTGAGCACCACCCGGTCGCCGGTCTCGTTGTGGTGGCCGACGTACACGCCGCCGCCGTTGGAGAACTGGATGACGCCCTCGATCGTGTACGCCATCTCGTTGGTGGTGACCGAGTTGCGTGCTTCCAGGTGCGGGCCGAGGAACGACGGCAGGCTCACCCAGGGCGGCGTCGAGAACGTCGGGCCGCGGTGGTCCGGGACCAGTCGGCCCTGGTCGTCGGCGAGTGCGAGCACCCGTTCGCCGCTGTCGTTGAGGCAGTACCGGCTGACGAACGCGCCGTACCGGACGAAGAGCGGACCCTCGGCGTACCGGAGGTCGCTCAGGATGTACGGACCGCGGACGTCGTGCAGGAGGTCGTCGAGCTCCTTGAGCACGAGCTCCAGCTGGGACTCGTCGGTCGGGTAGATCGTCACCAGTTTGCCGCTCGAACCGCGCTGGGCGGACTTCGAGTTGACCATCAGCATGACGGGCTCGTTGCGCAGGAACTTGAACGCGATACCGCGGGGGACGCAGTAGTCCCACACCGCGGCCAGCGTGCGCTCGGCGTCCTCGAGGCCGGAGGAGACGTGGATCTTCCAGCCCTGGGCCGGCAGCTTCAGGCCGGCCGGCGCGTAGTGCATCCACATCTCGCCGGCGACGTGCTCCCAGCCGTCCGGCACCCCACGGCCGCAGAGAGCGAAGTCAGGATGCTCGGCGCCGCGGTTGGTCGGGGTTTCGTAGAACCGCCGGTCGGCGAGGCAGTACAGCTCGTAACTTTCCATGGCGATTCATCCCCCTCTCATCGGTGCCCCGGCACATCTTGGGCAACGAGGGGAGGGCTGGCGTAGTGCATGACGTCACGACTACCCCGTGAAGAATCCACATCGTACGAATGAGTAAGTAACCACTCTTTGTTACATCGCGATCACTTTGAGCGGTGAAGTCTCTGTTACATGATGCCAATGAGTGGCATCCAGGTAACAGCCCGTAACTTTACCTGGATTTGATCGTACCGAGCTTTCCTGTCGGGTCAGCTGCCGTCCGGCCCGATCGTCAGTTCGCGCCGCGTTGCTGCTGGCTGGCGAAGTAGGCGACCTTGCGGGCACGCATCACCTCGCCCAGCGGCCGGTGCTCGGTCAGCGCGTTCCAGGGATCGAAGCGGGCCTGCTCGACCTCGATGTCGAAGGCCGGGTCGGACTTCTGTCGCGGAATCGTCAGCCGCGCGACCGTCAGGAACGGCGAGTCCCACGCCGCCGACGCGTCCTCGATCGGGGTGCGCTGCTCGTCGGTGAAGAACTGCATCTGGAGGTCGAACCCGAGCGGGTTGCCGCTCAGCCGCCCGTAGATGTCGGCGGCCCAGTCGTCACTCGCGCTGGGATTCACCTCGCTCGACGCGGCGACCAGCTTCACCCGGGCGGCGTACGGGCCGAAAGCGATCGGGGCCGCGCTGAAGAAGTGTTGGGTGGCGAACCCGCTGAACGGGTTCTTGAGTGCCGTCTGGACCATCTTGAGCTGCCGGATCAGACCGGGGTTCTTGAGCACCTGGAGCAGGATCTGCCCGGGCGGCTTGGCGCCAGTGGTGACGATCTTGGTGAAGTCCACGCTGGTCGGAGAGCTGAACCGTTCGCGGTTGATCAGCGCGAAGTCCTGCGAGACAGCCTCGCCCCCGAGCGCCGCAGTACCGGTGACACCGAGCACCTTGAGCGAGAAACCACGAATATCCGGTACTGCGTCCGCGGCGCGGTTGAAGCCGCCGTTCGACAGGCGGATCCACACGTCGTACCGGTTGGGGATCGCGAAGATCCCCTGCTTCGCATGCTCGGGGAGCTCGGCCGGCACATCCAGGGTCGCGCGCAGAGCTGCCACCTGTTTGCGATGCAGAGCCCGCCCGTTGCCGTACTTCGCCGACTTATCCTTCTGCACCTCGACGAACAAGGCCGCCTGCTGCTCGTGGCGCTCATGCTCACCCGGCAAGACCACTTCACGCCACTCGACACTCGGCTCAGCCACGACATCTCCGATCCCCTGCTGCGGTCCCGCGGACCCTCCCAGTATCCGCCCCCCACGATCGTTGCACCAGGCAACTTGTACTCCGCGCGGGTGGTTCGGCCGGGAGGGTGGTTCGTGGGCGCAGAGGTGCCGTCGTTCGTCGGTCGGTAGGTGTGGGTGGTTCGCGTCGCCGGGCTGCGTGAGTTTGCTAGTCGTGGTGAGCTGTATCAAGGGCGCTTCGCGGCCCTTCGGGCTCGAACAAGTTCGACCCTTGACACACCTCACCACGACCAGGGAAGGACGCAGCTACGCCCGGAGCCGCTGAGAAGTACGGCCACAGGTTCAGGGAAATTTGTCGGGGCGGGGACAGACTGCGATCCCGTGAGGGCCGCCGCCCGGGCGGTTCGCCGGGCCACGGCGCCGGATTCGTCGACTCCGGCGCTTACCCCTCGAACGGGGCGTAGCCCACTGCTCGAACAGTGGGGTAAGCACCACGCCAGTAGGTAACCTGCCTCTTCGACGCAACCCGACCCCCAAAACGGCTACCCCGACCTCGCCGGCACCACCATGCGGTCCGGGCGCACCACCAGGCGGAACGACCGGTGCGCCGATCCGGCCAGTAGCGCCTTGTTCGGCCGATAGCGCCCAGCAGCCCGGCATCGGCCCCGGACCCCGGCATTGGGCTGCCCGCCGGGTCGGCCGGTAACGGGTTGTTCGACCGATAGCGCCCTCTAGACCGGTATCGGTCCCAGAACCCGGCAGCGGCCTCCACCCGCACCGCCCGGACCACCCGGTACCGGGCTGTTCGACCGATAGCGGGTTGTTCGCCCGCTGCCGCTTACTCCGCTGACCGAACCACGGGCAGCAGCACGAACCTCTGCGCCGGGATCACCCGGGCGGACGGAATCCCCTGATGCAGCACTCCTCAACCCCGGGACCACCCGGGCGGACGGAATCCCCTGATGCAGCACTCCTCAACCCCGGGACCACCCGGGCGGACGGAATCCCCTGATGCAGCACTCCTCAACCCCGGGACCACCCGGGCGGACGGAATCCCC